>FZPS01000158.1_pt28 | contig 20260 bp, 14 predicted proteins | sample 1817821 | NCBI WGS metagenome assembly FZPS01 (sample SAMEA104158645, study PRJEB21678) | metagenome | place: Germany | collected 2015-04-21
GTTGGATATTTTCGATCGAAGTGGTTGGGTCACTTCCTTCTTTATATCCATTGAGATATTGCATGTCGGTATCTCCATGATGATGAAAAATCATCACATCCAAATCGGGTTGTTGAACTTCGGCAATGAAATACTCCTTAATAGGCCATCGGGAGTCGAAGTCCATGAATTTTGTTTTTCCCTGCGAAGAGAAAACATAGGGCAACTGTTCTTTCAACGCTATCTGTTCGCCTGCCCATGCCACTTTCGATTCCGAATTGTATCCGTGTCCTCTTCCCATCGACAGATAGTCGAGGATATTATTCCTGTTTTCTGTTCGTTCGTTCACCACTTTTTGAAGATAGGCAATCAACTGAGTATATTTGTTGCCTTTCTCATTATCGTAAAGTCTGATTCGTCCGGTGTAAATATCGGAATTCAACTGTTGACTGCCATCGTGTCTCAATGAATAATAAAAGAGTTCGGGCCTGTTTTCATCCTGTTTCAAAAAGTCGAATTTCAAATCGAAATCGTCGTAAAATCTGTCCGAAGGGATACTCGATTGAGTCCAGTCTCTTTGTTGATCCATTTTAAATGCCGATGTAAGGTGTTGGGCATCGCGGAGCATCGGGATAGGGATATCGCCAATGAAAACCGCCCCTTCGAGAGGCATTTTTTTATCGTTATACAGTTTCCAAAGAATTGCTTTGATATCATCCGGCGATTTCCAGTTATCCGCGATAATATAACTGCCCAGATTGTCTTTTTCTATTACTTCTTTGTATGCGTCAACTGCATGTTGGGTTTTACTGTAACTCGTACTGTCGATAATAATTGCAAATGATGTGGAGGTTTTTATTCCGGGTTTCACAACTGTCTGAGAATATGCCGACACAGCTGTAAAAAGGATTAAAACCAATAAGAATCCATAGTTTTTTTTCATTTTATAAAAATTTGCGATTTTAATATGATAGGGTTAGAAATTGCATCCTAATGTAAACAGCAGATTGTTTCTATCGTTGAAATATGTGTTTTGTCCTTTGGCAAAAATACCATTGGCTTTAATGAAAAAATTTATTTTGTTTTCTTTTTTAATGCGTTGAGAATAGGTTGCACTCACATTAAGAGCATAGAAGTCGGAAGAAAGATAATCGAAATCGCCTTGTTCCAATTCAGTTACGATAGGGTATTCGGGATGACTTCCTCCATACAGATAATGCCCGCTCAGGTTTTTGTTGTACGCGAAAGAGATCCCCATGAGCAATCGTTTTGCGAGCTTGTCCGATAAATTGCAATTGTACTTCCCGTGAATTTCGCCAAAGGCATTTTTGATTTTTTTTTCGGAGCGTGGAATAAGGTATACATCTTTTTTTTCCTTTATTCCCATTTGAATTCCGGCCAGCCATTTATATTCGTTTTGAGCATTTTTTGTATAATCGTATCCGATTTGCAGGAATTGGTCCTTATAAGTCGAACGAATATTTTTATGCAACGAAATCCATCCTTTGTATGTTTCGGACACGTCGCGCAGGGTAATATATTGAATGCCATCGATATGTCTTTTGGCATATTCTACGTTCAAGTAATGAGTATGATCTTTGGCGGTGGTATGCAAGTATAAATTGTTTTTCCACAGGGTTTGTTTTGTTGCAGAATCGTCTTTGGGGGTAGTGAAGGATATCTCAACCTCTTCCACTTTCAGCGAATAATCGGAAGAAAAAAGCACATCGACATTCCCCGTATAGTTGTATTGGATACCTCCACCCACGTTGTTGCCCACGTAATTGGTTGTTCTTCCGCTTCCAAGACCAATTACGGCTGTTCCCAGTCCGTAAAGCTCATAATAAGTTTGTGAAATATTGGTATTGATATTCTCCATATACGATTCTTCTTTCAACGAATAATACACCCCGTTTAAACCGATATGATGAGCAGGTGTGGGCGAATATACGATGGAAGGTTTCAGCTCGAGTTTCATCAAGTAATTCTCGGTGCGCGGGTCGCGTTGTTTTGCCCCGGTCGATGCTTTGTAGCTTCCTGCGAGTCCCAAGGAAAAATAATCGTTTATATGAGGCATACCGGCTTTGAATGCCAATTCGTAATGTTGATTATTCCAATTGCTCACATTGGTATCGGCAACATAATAAGGCATTCCTCGAAACGGATCGATGATAGATGCATTGAAATTTGCGTCCTTTATTGCATTGCGGCTGTAACGAAATTCTCCCCATAAATATATCTTGTCGAGATTCACGCCTCCTTCGGCATCAAACTTCAATATGTTTTCTTCCTTCCCCTGTTGGGGTCGGCGAAAATCTCCGTCAATCGTTTCGTATGACATATTCAATAAGGTATAGTTTTCTGCACCATCCAAAAAAATCCCGGCAGCATTGTCCGTTTTATGCCAGATTCGATGGAGCTTCATTTTTTCAACAGCCGCCGGCGAATGATTCATTTCTTGCGCCGCAATATTTTCAAATGCGGCAAGCAAAAAGGTATAATCAATATATAAATGATTTTTTTCATTATACGGATATATTTCTAATTTTAAAATTATTGCAATGTATGATTCCAACTCGGCATTTTCGCACCATAACGCCTCAACATTGGTTTCACGCCTCTGTCAAAATCGTCGGTACTGTTATTGGTATCTTGAAGAATGGGAGTTCCGTCTTCATTTTCTCCTATTTTTTTTCTTGCCACTCCCAGCGAATTGTATGATGCTCCCACGTAGGTCATCCCCGCATCGAGTACAACCGGCATGCGCTTGGCTTTGACCTTGGTTTCGTTGTGTCCGGCTTCCACTCCGTCCAACACGTAGCGAATGGGGATTTTTGCATATACCTTTGTACTTGAACTGCTTAAATCTCTTGTTTGTAGGTTCTTGTCGTTTACCGGATCATAAGGAACGTTTTCGGGTATTTGAAAAATCACGTATGCGCCGCCAAAAACGGAAGTCAGGTACTGGGGTACGGTACCCATTGCACTGCTGCCGTTGTAAAATACGTGTACCATATCGTATGCCGGCTGATCCGGAAAATTTTTATTGTTCATATTGAATTCGAATTCCGATGAAGAACAATCGACCGGCGAGTTCGGGTTGTATATATCCAATTGATGATTGGCTGCAAATTGCGACACAACGCAACTTTCGCCGGGTTTTAGGGGATATTCGCTTCCTGAACCGGGAAATTTCCATAACCTATCCGTATATACGTATTTATTTTCGTCACTCTCGGGCCATACCGGCAAATTTTCTGTTGCAGCAGTAGGGTAGAGAGCGGCAAAATAGATACCGTCCAAATACAGGATTGAATCGGAATTGTTGTATATTTCATAAAATTGATCCCTGAAATAATTGGGAGCACTTCCTGCATAATAGATTTCTTTAAATACCAGTGGGCTGATTTTCAATCCCGAAATCGATATTTCAACCGTTTCGTTGTTTTTGATCAGCGGGTAATTTACCAGCCCCCCATTCAGGTAATAGAGTTGCCCTTGATTGTCATAGGTTTTTCCCGAAACCGTAAGGGTATAGATTCCCGGTATGAGACTATCTATAACTACCGACAATCCCGAAAATTCTTTTTCAACCCGAATGTTTTCCAAATAATTCATGAGAACGATCGATAACCCTTCGGGAGAATCGAATCCTTCAAGTTCAATTTCGATTCTTATTTCTGCTTGCAAGGGTTCCACCTTTTCGGTATCCATGATCTTGTCAAACGAGCTGCAATTGAAAAACATGCCCGACAATATGCTTGATAATATAATCAGTTTCGGATAATTTCTTTTTTTCATAGCTTTATTTGATTAATAAACTCAGTTCCATACCGAAAAAGAAGTTTTTGTTTCTTTTGGCAAAGCTTCCCGGCGAACGTTTGAGCTCAACTATGGGATAACTTCTGAACATATTGTTTGCAAAAAACGATGCCCGCATAAAATTGCTGATCTCTTTTGTCACATTAATATTGAAATTAAATAATGGCGGGTACGATTCGGCAATGTATAATTGTTGCTCCACTTGTCTGAGTATATTTTTAAATTCCGGATCGTCCATTTGGGCGGGATCAAAATCGTATTTTTTCCCGTCATACTTCGAAATATAGGCTATGGGGATCGAGTCATTTCCGAAATTATACCAATCTTTTTGTTTCCAAACGGTTTCTGCCGTCAGAGAAATCACGAACCCGATTTCGGGTATATTGTGAATCACCCGCAAAGCCGTTGTTATTTGTTCCACGTTATGTTTTTTCATTCCTTTTTCATAAACCCCTACATGGGTTCTATCGGCTCCGCCTATTCCGCTTCGACCATCATAATAAGTATAATCGTCGGTAAAGTTTTGCGAGCGCATCCATGCCCCGTTTAACGAAAAGGAAGTGCGAATAGCCTCGATTCTTTTAACGTTTAAGTCGAATTCGACACCTTTTGTATTGGCTTTCAATCCATTTGCGGGAACATAATACTTGGCAAGCACCGGGTTGTTTGCCACCAATTCGTAAACGGGTTGCGCCCCATCGTTTGCTCTTTTGTATTCTTTAAAAGGTACCGGAGCAAAAGTTGGCGTCATGGAATACCCGTTTTGCAAATGTTCTTTAAATGCCGTTGCATGCAGGCTTGCTTTCTGGTAGTATAAATCGAACCCGATTTCGCTTTTTTCGTTGGAAGCCACTTTAAGCGAAGGGTTTTCCGTATTGTATACCCGTGTGGTTGTCATAAAGATTCTTTCGTTTTCGGGAATTTTCGTATCTGCCATTTCATTTATATTGATGTATTCGAAATAGGCATTTTCGGGATAAAGATACAGCAGGGTTGGCATTTTTGCCGTGATACCGTATCCTCCTCTGAAGAACAATTTTTGGGGTATTGCTTCCAGCGAGGCATTCAAACGGGGCGATAAAAAGTTTTTCGACTCCGACATCATGTCATACCTTATACCTGCTTGAATGCGCAACATGTTTTTCTCTCGAATATTCAGGCTGAAATTTTCATCCGCAAAAATCGAAAACAAATTGATAAAAGGAATATCTTTATATGGTCGTGGTCGGAAAGTCGCATTTGGTGCTTGCAAATTTCGGTACGGAGGTGTCGTGGGAGAAAATGTTTTTCCGTCGCCCACATTTCCATCCGATTTAAAATCGGCACCGATTAAAATTCTGTTATCCGTTTGCCCGACGTGTTTGAAAAAAGTTGCCGCCACTTTACCGTAAAAACCGATTTCTTTGCCGTCGATATCGCTTTTACCCAGATAAGATGCCGGCAGGTATTGTGCATAGTGAGAAGGGTCTACCCCCGAGAGGTTTGTTATTTCGTTTCCTTCCACATCGTAGAGGCGTAATCCCGGTTTATTGGTTATAATGGCCCCATCTACGGTTGTCATCGAATAAGGGGCTGTTGCCGAAGTATAATATTCTTCGTAATGGCTGTTTTTATTGTTGTAACTTCCCGACAACACATACTTTATGTTTTTCAACCAACCTTTGTTCATGAAAACGGTTCCGTTTGCATTTAAGGCTATTCGGATATCTTCGCCCTTAGAAGCGATTTGTCGAACCTGGTCGTCCGGATTTTTCTTTCTTTGATCTTTGCCATAGGTCAATGTTATGCTTACATTGTTTCTCCATTTGTTGTCGAAAAAAGAATTCGAGTGGAGTGCTTTGGTTCCCATGCGTCGGTAATGGTGATACGCTGCTTTGGGGTCGGAAACATTGTATGCATAATCTGCACTAATATTGAGTGCTCCTTTTTTTCCGCCAAGATCTATTCCTTTTTGGGCTGAAAATTGATATACGTTGGGGTTGGTTTTTGCTTTGATTTGGAGAGGCTGTTTTCCTGCTTTGGAAGTAATCAGCACGGCTCCCGATGTAAGGTCGCCATATTCCGCCGAGGGGATACCCCTGATTATTTCGACCGATTCAATATTCTCCGGCGATATGTTTCTCGTATCGATTCCTCCGCTTGGAGATGCAGTACCTCCCAAGGCGGCTGTTGCACCAATCACCGCCGGATGCATTGTTTGCAAATTCGCATTATTTGAGATGGGCGATCCGTCTTCGATAACTACTGCCCCCAATGCATTTATATTGCTGATATCTTTATTGATGTTTCGGATATTTATTTGTGATGCCGTGTTAAGGGTGGGGTTTTGCGCAATTCCTCCCGGCAAAAGTGCGAGTATGTCCGACAAACTCACAGCTTGCAAATGTTCCATTGCCGTGGTAGATATTTTCGATGCGGTCGATTGTCCCGCTTTGCTGCTTTCTGCTATTACGGCAACTTCTTTTAGTCTGAAATTTTCTTCTTTTAAAACGAAATCCAAGACCAAATTCGAGGATACATTGACCATCGTATCAACAGGCAACTTCCCTAAATAATTGATGTTCAAATCGATATATCCGGCAGGTACGTTGTTTATTTTGTAATAGCCGTTATCGTCCGAAACTGCTCCTATACCGTATTTATTGATGGTTACCGTGGCATAAGGGAGGGGTACTTTTTTTCCGTTGCCCGTATCCTCGTATATTGTTCCCGAAATACTGAATTTCTTTTTCGATTCGTTTTGCTGTGCTTCAATGTTCGCGAAGCAGAGCGAAAACAGGCAAACTACGATTATATGATGAATATATTTTAGTTGCATCATTTAAAATTTTTGTTAAAAAACCATATAAAGGCAATGTTTTCATCAAAAGTATAAAAAATACACGGCTCTATATGCCAACACGATATTAATTAATCATAAATTCCGGAAAATCCATTTTCCTATACGTTCGGACAATCGTATAAATGTTTCTATTCTTGATTGGAGATGAGGCACGTTCGGTTTCGATTTTATCCCACTTCATCAACTTGCATCATTTTAAAACCAAGTGAAATTACACTATTTCTCTGATCCGGCAAATTTTGCACTCCTTGCCGGTTGACTCTACACATCACAATTTCAGTAATAAAATTTTTTTATTGTCCGAATTGTGATATTTTTGTTTTTAGATTAAATAATAGAGTAATATGTACTTACGCCATTCTTTGTAACATGGCAATAAAAAAATCAAACATTTGTTAATCTCTAATAGTTGGTGATTTACTGCTAATGTATAACTTTTGAATAAGAATATCATTTGATTATCCGAGATTTTATTCTTCTTTAAAATTAATAACCCCTTTATGTCAGATTGATCAAATTGAAATAAATGTCATAAAATGAAGTTAGTCTAAAAATTCCATATAAAATTTGAGCCTATGTTAAATCAAAATTATTATGAAACATTATTGGATAAATATTCAATTTCACAAGATTGCAATAAATTAAATTATCTCACAAGCGCTATAATTCTTGATAATTATAGGGATAAAAATATTTATTTTAATTTTCCACAAGGATATGATTTACAAGGGGTCGTTAATCTTTTATATGAAAACTTATCAAAGCAAATATTTATTAATTACGCGGATTTAACTGATTATTCGATTGGTGATAAATTAAAAAGAAAGAGAGAAAAGGGAAAAAATATTTATATAATTAAAGAAATTGTAGGATCAAACTATATTTTAGTTAAAGAAAAAGATGAAAATAATACCATAATACCCGGTATTACATTTGACAATGTAAAACGAAATTATATCCGGGTAAAGCAAAGCACAAGAAATGATACTCTTTTAAAATACAATGATTTTTTTGAGAAAAACAATGAATATGGATTTTTACCTACTCATTTTACTAAAAAACTTGTTTTAATTGCAGGGCAGACGATTTGGAACGGTTTGGAGAATAGGGGATGCATTCCTTCAATTTATTTACCGAACACTCGAGAAGGAGAACAAACCTCAATAAATTCTATTCCAGCATTAGAAGACTGTATTGTTTATGTAACTCCGAAATACGAAGTTTGTTATGAAGAAATATTAAAAAAGGACATTATGATAGATACGCTTGTCCTTTGCAATGCCGATTTAAATTGTCTTTCTCAAGTTATGCTGGATCAACAAAAATATAATTTCAAAATAATTGCACTATCCGACACGTGTGAAATACCAAAGTTGAATAATATTAGTTTTTGGGATTGGCAAAAAGAAGAAGTTAATTTGATTGAACAAAAATCGAAGAATAAAATTGAAATTATCGAAATTAAAGATAATAAATTAGTTACACTGTTTCAAAAATTTGAAGAAACACAAAAATATGTGTCTGCTTTAGAAACTCCCATAAAATTAACTAATTATGGGTATTATCTCCGCATGGCATTTAATGCTTTACAAGAGGATAGCTATGATTATGTTCTTTATCGTCTTCAAAAAAATAAGGAGTTGGAACAAAACGAAGGGGGTTATGACATAGATTATTTTGGGGAAAACAACCCAAAAGTAGCTTTGAAAGAATTGATACAATATTTAAAAGATACTGAATTGAAAATTCATAAGATAAAACACGTGTGGGAAGAAAGTAATAAAAAATTAGTCATAATAGCAGATCGTAATGATATGGATTTTCTTAAAGAGCAGTTGAAAACAACAAAAAATATTTTTCCAAATTCAGAATTGAATAGACGATTAAAAAGTAAGACATTAAAAAATAAAACGTTGCTTTTTTACTCTTTTGATGGAACAAAAAGAGAATTCGATTTTATAAATAGCTTATCGAACAATATTAAACTTGTTTTATATGAACAAGAAAATATTCTGTATATTAATCAATTAAACAATTACAAAGCGAATATTGAAAAAGAGATAACAAGTGAAAATAGATTTGAATTATGTAAAATAAAATACGAACCAATTTTTGAGCCGCCAGTAATAATTAGTCCTACATTGAAAGAAACTATTCAAAAACTTGATGAGCGGTCACAAAAAGCATATGAAAGTTATAAGGACGAGAGTGATAGCTTGTTAGACGATGGAGAGGAACGAGGAATTTTTCAAATTGAATTATCAAATGGTGAGATTGTTGAATTGGATAATAAGGAAACTGTTTTTGATCGTGAAGGGGATTTAATCTATACATATAAATTAAAAGAAGGAAATGAAATTCGAATTTACCCAAAACAACTGGCAGAAAATCTTTTCCAAATAGCTGTTGAAGTAGAGCCGGATATATTTAAGGAGATTGATAAGCATTCAAAATATTGGCAAGAAATTTTAAAAAAGCTTGATGATATATTTCCACAAAGAGAATTTTTATATAAAGAATTAAAAAAACATGGTTTGAAGGTTCTTCCTGCGACAGTGGATGCATATTTCATCGGGAAAAGAAAATTCCCAATGTATAATTCTGATTTACATGCTATATTTGATTTAGCGGATGAAGTAATACCAGGTGAAAATTTTGCGACAGAAATTCTCCCAAAAATTAAGAAATCCAAACGATTGTACAATAGCACAATGATTGCCTTAGGGCGAGGTGTAAAACAAGAGTTAAAACAGTTCTTGAAAAATAGGTCAATAGGAGAAATTCTTCAAAAAAAGAATTTTACAGGGGATACTTTACAGCGATTTATAAATGAGTATATGCCATTATTAACTATAATAAAAATTAAGGAGATTGCTGATGAGTAATAGAAAAAAAGTAATTTCAAGAGTTCAAAAAGAATTGATCGGACCAGGATCTGATTTATTTGAGTGTTCAGATAAAGTGCATTTTTCTGATGAAATTATTGCAGATAAGCCCTTATTGAGATATTATTCGGGTATTTTATACCCTAAACAACAGGTTATTGGTGATTTTTTCGAAGAAGACGGTGAAAATGAAGAAACTCCTGTTGATGCAGCAGAAGAGAGCAATATAGGTGCAGAAGATAGCGATAATGCTAAATCATCGTCAGAATCAAAAGAGGACGATTGGGTAGTGCAATGTTCAGCCAGTACATTTTTCCCTTCACAATATGGTATTTCATTTGTTGTTTCCTCAGAATGTCAGAAGATTAATATAAAGATTTTGTTTGGGAACTATAAAAAAGCTAAAGCAAGAGAAATCGCTCTTCCTTATAGTGGGGAAAGTATAGATTTAATTGAAAAATTTGGGTTGAATCCGTTCGTTAAATACGATGCTGAAAACAAATTGCTTAAGTTGACAAAGGAGTTAAATAGGAAAGAAAAGCAATTAAGAAGTAGTTCCTTAAATTTATTGGCTAAAGAACATAAAGAAAGTGGACTTTACAAAACTCTTTACAAGCTATTTTTCAAGGATAAATATAAACGCTACGAAAATAAAATAGAAGCACATATATCACTCGACTTGATAAAGCAGGCAGAAAATCAACATTACAAGATTTTGTTGTCGGACATACCAAGTGTTAATAGCGATTTATGGTGGAAAAGCAAGCAAGACTCCTTAAAAGAAAACCTATGGCTACATATTAAATTGTATGAACAGCCTAATAACAATTATGTTGTGAAGATTTTCATTGAAAATGCGCTATTATTTGGTCGTAAACAATTTTCTAGAGCAAACGAATCTTTGAATCAGGCATGTTTGTTCCAAGTAGAAATAAAAGTAGAAACACCCTATTTGCAACCTTACAATATTTATAAGAACGATTTTTATAAATCGCAGGAAGACAGAATTTTGGATTTTCTCTATCGTGAAAAGCTGTCTTACGGTATCGGACATAACACAGCTTGCATTTGGGAAAATTACGAAGATGATACCCAAAAACCTCAGTGGATTAGTTCAACTTTTTTGCCTCAATTCAATGTAAAAAATCAAAGTACAAATATTTCAAGTATTGATAAAAAATGTTTGGGAATAAAAGAATTATCTGAATTCAATAAGGATAAAAACTCAATAATTTCAAATCTTGATAAGTTAGCTAAAGCGTATTCTGAATGGATTGAAGATGAAGAAGAAAAGATAAAGTTATTCAATGAACGTGACCGATTATTAGGGTTAACCAATATAAAAAAATGCAGAGTAATACAGGCAAGAATGCAGAGAGGAATTGAATTGTTGGAAACAAATTCTATGGCTTTTCGTGCATTTCAATTGGCAAACACAGCTATTTATTTGCAAATGTTCCAAAATCAATGGCATTTTGGTAAGAAAAAGGACGGTTTCGAAGCCTTTGAACAGAGGGAAGTTGCTCAATATTCATATCAAGAATATGCAACAAAAGATTTTCCTGATTCGGATAAAGCCCCAAGTTGGCGTCCATTCCAATTGGCATTTATTCTGCAATGTTTACCGTCCTTTATTGAAGAGAATTCAGAAGACAGAAATTTGGTTGATTTGCTTTATTTCCCAACAGGTGGAGGAAAAACGGAAGCATATTTAGCTTTGTCGGCATTTCTTATTTTTTGGAGAAGGTTGAATTATCCGGACAGTTATGGGGGAGTAAATATCATTATTCGTTATACATTGCGTTTGTTGTCTGCACAACAATTTGAAAGAGCAACCAAACTGATTTTAGCTTGCGAATTTATTCGTAAAAACCATAATGATTTAGGAAACGAAAGAATCTCAATTGGTTTTTGGGTAGGAGATTCTACTATTCCCAATAAAATTAAAGATGCTAAAAACAAGTATGATGCCATTACTAATAAATTGAATAATGGAAATTATGCCAATAAATCTGATTATTTGAATAACCCTTTTCAATTATCTAATTGCCAATGGTGCAATACAAAAATTATAGGGAGAGAACAACCTGATGGCAATCCTTCGATCGGACATAGAATTAGTCGGAACAGTTTGGTAAGTTATTGCTTGAATGAAAGGTGCTTTTTTTCAGAAAACAATGATGGATTGCCAATTGTACTGGTGGATGAAGATATTTACAAAAATCCTCCCACCGTATTGTTTGCGACTGTAGATAAATTTGCACAATTGGCTTGGAGAGAAGAAGCTACAAGTTTATTTAATTACAATGGAAATAGAAAGCCGGAGTTGATAATCCAAGATGAATTGCATTTGCTGAATGGTCCATTAGGTAGTTTGGTTGGACTATTTGAGAATGTTGTTTTATCATTATGTACTACGGATGATCAAAAGCCAAAAATCATAGCATCAACCGCTACAATAAAAAATGTAGAGGAACAGGTAAAAGGTTTATATAACCGTTCAGTTCAAATATTTCCACAATATGCCACCAATGCAGATGATACGTTTTTTTCAAAAACATTATCAGAAAGCAAGCGGCAATACATAGGTATTTTACCAACAGGTAGAACTCAAACAATGACAAGTTTACGTTTGAATGCGGCTTTGCTGTTTGCTCGTTTGGAAATATGGAAAGACAGCATCGATAAAACGGAAGCAGATCAATTCTGGACTATTGTCTTTTATTTTAAGAGCTTAAAACATCTTGGCAGGTTTTCAAATAAGATCGTAGCTGAATTGGTGCCGGAAATAACCCAATTACAAGATAGATATTTAATGAATGTACCACCGTATAATAATAATTACTATAATTTACCTTACAGGCATTTAGAATTAACTAGCCGTATTGCAAATGAGAAAATCAAAAATAATTTAGATAAATTAAATATTCATTTTGATGGCGAATTGAAAGCTAAACAGCAAGCCTACGATATTGTTTTAGCTACCAATATGATAAGCGTAGGTTTGGATGTAGAACGATTGAATATAATGCTGATGAATGGAATGCCTCCAAACACAGCAGAATACATTCAGGCGAGCAGTCGTGTGGCTCGAAAAAATGAGGGCATGGTTTTTAGTTTATTCGATCCGAACAACACAAGAGATTTGTCCTATTTCGAAGGTTTTATACCATTTCATAAAACTTTTTACAAACAAGTAGAGCCAATTAGCGTAACACCTTTTGCTGAAAATGCTTTAGATAAAATGTTGTTCACGTCAATGGTTGCTTATTTCAGACATAAAATGGGATTTGTTGCCAACAATATGGCAACAGCATTGAATCTGGATGGGAATAAACAAAAACTTATAACCGAGTTCGATCAACTTTTTAATAATCATATTTTTGCTGATGAGGAAGATAAGCAGGTGATTAAGTCATTTATTGATATTATAATTCAACAATGGGACTCTAAAATTCTGCGAAGTTCAAATTTGCATTATTACGGGAGTATGTATGAAAATCAAAGAGTTCAAAATTTGCTAAAACCGATTCAAGAGAGAGAAAAGGATGAAGACAAACTTGTTTGTATGCAATCGATGCGGAGCGTTGAACCAAATGTAAGTATTAAAATCAATAAATATTAATACATTATGGCAGAAAAAGTTAAACATGGAAGAAGTAAAATGATTTCCTCTTACGGAGGTGTTGGATCGGTGATTGAGACACCGGATGCTTCAATAATTATTGAAACTTTTGATAAATGGGGATACTCTCATTTAGATGATCAAGAGAAAGAAGAATATCTTATAGAAGATGATAGATTAAGAAGTCGTCTGCAATACCGCTTTCCAAGATTAAATCATTTAATAAGTATTCCTGTTGGAGAAAAAGATGGGGAAACAAAAATTCGACCTCAAGCTAATTATTTTCCAAAATGGTTTTATTGTCCTCGTTGTTATCGTTTTATGCATATAAACGATTGGAAAAAGCATTGGGGTGCAGAACAACGGGAATTTGATTTGCAATGTTTTAATCCGAAATGCAAAGGTGAACATTTAGAACAAGTACGTTTTATGATGACTTGTGATAATGGGCATATTCAAGATTTACCTTGGGAATACTGGAATAATCGTTGGCAAGATGTTGAAAATATTGAACAGTCTTCAAATAATATTGAAAATGATATAGAAAAAAACGCCGAAGAACAAGAGGGTAACTCCAGAATTCAATTGAAATACGAAAAATGTTGTCCTGAACAAGAATTGTACTATATCGTGAGCAAAGAAATTACAGATCTGTCTGGTATTCATATAAAATGTAAAAAATGCGGAAATTCTGAAACATTGAAAGGTATATTCGGGTTTTCTCGAAAATGTGATGGTAAAAAATATTGGCTTGGTCTTCGAAATGGAAAATATCAAGATGAGCCTTGCGACGAGAAAATTAAAGTTAAGATTAAAACAAGTAGCAGTATTTATTATGCCAACACTTTAAGCAGCTTATGGATACCTGAAAAGCAGGTAAAAATTGAGAAGAAACATAGGCTATTAATTGAAAAGTGGTTGGAACGAGGCAAAAGTCAAGAGGATATAATTAGAGATTTGTTTGATGATTATGACATTTCACAAGAATTAACTACACAATATTTAGAAGAACCTAATAGTGCATATATACCTGAAACTGTATACAGGCAAGCCGAGTACGATTACTTTCTCAACAAACAACAACCCGAAAATAAAGTTATAAAATTCGAACAGATTCAAGTTAAAGATCAATTAAATGGCTTTGACAAATTAGTAAAAATTAATCGTTTGAAAAAGATTACAGTACAAACTTCTTTTACACGTAATGAGCCTATTGATATCGACAGTATTTTAATTAGTGAAGATGGTTATAAATACGAGGTTAAAAGGCAATCCGTTTCAAAAAATAGATATGAAACACGATTGTTACCTGCCATTGAAAACTATGGCGAAGGCATTTTGTTTGTTTTGGACGAACAAAAATTAAAACAGTGGGAAAACAATGAAATTATCAAAGAAAGAATGAAGAAAATTCAAACTAATGCAGAAGATTCTGATTGGCGATTGCATAAAATTGAAGCAAAAAATCTTAGCGCACGGAAAATTCTAATCCATACACTTTCTCATTTGCTTATTCGTGAATTTGAATATTTTTGTGGCTATCCGATGTCTTCTTTGCAAGAACGGTTGTATGTAAGCGAAAATATGAATGGTTTTTTGATTTCAGCTTACGATGGAACAGACGGATATTTGGGTGGACTGGCAAAATTGTGCAATAACCTTGAAAAACTACAAGTTATAATTACAAGCACCTTACAACGAGCTAAAGAATGCTCCCTTGATCCGATTTGTTATGAATCTGAAGGACAAGGTGTAGCGCTGTTAAATTTAGCTGCTTGCCATTCGTGTACACTTGTTCCTGACATGAGTTGTGAATTGAGTAATCTTTTTTTAGATAGGAGATTATTAATAGATGAAAATTTTGGATATTTTAAAGATTGACTATGTTTTTAAAATCATGCGGGTCGCAATTATTTCAACTGACATTAGTAGATACTATATGTAGGGGATTATGTTAATACATTAGTCACTCATCATTAGTGGTTGATTTTGGGGAAAATGGGATAAAACCGGGAATTTTAAAAAAAGAGTTTTTGAGAAACAATATATTTGTATAACTTTTTAAAATTATGAGAAAATGAAAAAGACGTGGATTTTTGCATTTATCGCTGTGTTTGTTGCCATTTCAACAAATGCCGGTATAGATCAAGATTATAAAAGTCTTGTTGGTGAATGGAAATTTGAAGTATCCTCCGCACCTTATGGTTACGAAAAAGGAACGTTGTATTTTTTTGAAAAAGACAATAAATTGGAAGGGAAAGTTAAATTTGGAGAAGGCAATAAGATTAAATTAACACATCTACGTCATGCCAACGACTCTATAAAATGTAATCTTTATGTTGACAACGAGCACGTAGATGTAAAAGCCAAAGTTGAGGGTGAAAAAATCCGGGGTGTTGCCAATACTTCAATAGGAGAAATGAATTTTACGGCTGAGAAAACCGGTAAATAAAAAAGAAGCCGAGAAGGGAAAAAATACATTTGTTCTTAACATATACCGGGTATAAATTCCCAAACATACGAAGCGCAGCCAATATGGTAGTTGCCTTTCGATAGACACGCTTTCTCTCACGGTGGTTCGAACAGCAGAGAATACTCTCAAAATTTCATATTCTGTTTAAAAGTTATTAGGATTTTTTGTTTTCAAAAATTAAATCTCGATGATATAAGATATCGGGTTCATTCACCAAAAATAGGTCCAACTGTTTATTGTCAAGAAATCCCACCAATTTTTTTCTATATGCAGAGTAAGTCTGAGGATTTTCAATCTCTTGTTTTCGCTTTTTGCTTAAATTCAAAAATTCAGTTTCTTTATCCATGCCAAGAAATTTTCTATTCAAAAGGTTTGCAGCTATTCCTGTGGTGCTGCTGCCGGTAAAAGGATCAAGAATCCATGCGTTTTTTTGCGTTGAAGCTAAAATGATCCGGACTAACAGGGCTAAAGGTTTTTGGGTAGGGTGTTTTCCACACGATTTTTCCCAACGAGCAATAGCCGGCAAATTCCACACATCTTTCATTTGGGTTCCTCCATTAATTTCTTTCATTAACTCGTAGTTGAAATAATGAGAACCTTTTTTATTTTTTCTTGCCCACAAAATGAATTCAGTAGAGTGAGTAAAATATTTGCAACTTAAATTTGGCGGAGGATTCGTTTTTGCCCAAGTAATACAGTTTAAAATTTTATAATCCAATTCGGTAAGCATTTGAGCCACCGAGAAAATATTATGAAACGTGCCACTAATCCAAATGGTGCCTTTTTCTGTGAGTTTATCACGACATGCTTTCAGCCATCTGTAATTAAACTCATTATCTTTCTCAAAACCATTGGATTTGTCCCATGCCCCTTTATTAACACTTACCATTTTGCCACTTTGCACCGTTATCCCATCATTTGATAAAAAATACGGGGGATCTGCAAAAATCATATCGAATTTGAAATCAAATTGCGATAACAATTCAACGCAATCTCCTTGCAAAAGAGTAAATGCTTTGTCTTCAGATTTAAAAAAAGGAATAATTGCCACAGTTACTTTTTAGCATAATATTGTTTTACACCATCAAGGTAACCTTGCACATATGCAGCATGTGGGCTTTTATGTCTTTGAGCTTTTGCTTGACTTTCATCCAAAGAATCTAGAAGATTACCTAAATCAATTTTTTCTTTAAGTTCATAACCTTCTTGAAATCCTATTTCATAGGCACATGCTGCACATTTGTGTCTGCCTTTTCTCCCTTGATCTATAGGCAAGTTTTCCATTATTGTTTGAATGTCTGAATGATTTTTCTTACAAATCATATTTATATTAATTTAATTAAAAAGATAATACCCCTTCTTCTTTGACTTTTTGTATAAAAGAACCTAGATTAGCAAGATTATAAACACTTGGAATGATCGAAAATGCTTCTTCCAATTTGTTTTTAGCAGAAAGCCAACCTTTTCCGTCTGTTATCCACACAAATTCATAATTTGGGTATTTATTGATTTTTACAGCTACGTCAGCATAAGAACGCGCAACTTCGTTTAATTTCGACCCACCACTATTATAATAATTCGTTTCAATTAAATACGTTTTTTTTAGGGTTTTAATTACAAAATCGAATCGTTTTAGGTCTTCTCCCAAACTTTCAATTTCTGGAAATTCGGAACTATATACTTCCTGCTTAAAAAAAATGCCCGCATCATTGAACAATTTAGCAACAGTCTGCTCCATAACCTGCCCCCCTCTATTTTTCCGGGCATTCGTATCTAAACCCACTTCAACCCCAAAAACGTAGTCCACAAGATTAGATATTTTCTTGGAACGAAAAATATCCGCTAACCCTGTTTGATCAATGTATTCGCAAACCCCCTCATACGAAGTGAAATAATCGGTTAATAATTTAGGATTTAAATTTTTATCGAGAACTTTTTTATTGCTCGAATCACGGACAGCAACCAATATTCCCAGAACATCAAACGTTTTAGGATTTTCATCATAAAGCTCTTTTATGGCTAAATGTAAATTTTCTTTTCCAATTAAATAATTCAGTTGATTAAGTTTTATTGCAATCTTATTTACATTTCTTTCAACTTTCTCAAAATCAGTGAGGGTATTTAACAGCGTATTTGTTTCTTTCAACTGTGACAAAAATATTTTAAACTGATCCGACATGTTTGTTTTGTTTTATAGGGATATTGGTTATTAACAACTCCGTTAATTTACCGCGTTTATCCGGTTTGGCATTTACCATACGATTAGCATAAACTCGTTTAATATTAAAGTTCGCATATAATTTATCAAAAAAATCATCGTCCGGATTTTTACCTTTAAGATCGGAATTACTTAATATAAAACGATGACCAAGAACTTCGAGCGTAGTGCAAAATCGTGCTAGACGAATTTGCTCGCTGTCATCAAAACTTTCTTTTGTGTATGAATTGAAACTTGATGTCCGACTTAAAGGTTTATAAGGGGGGTCCAAATAAAAGAAACTACGAGGGTCGGCATATTGCAAAGTTTGCTCAAAGTCAACAGTTAAAATTTCAGCCCTTTGAAGTAACTCACTATCAGCTAAAATGGTTTCTTCATCGCAAATTTTCGGGTTTTTATAGCGTCCGAAAGGCACATTGAACAATCCTTTGCTATTCACCCGATAGAGCCCGTTAAAACACGTTTTGTTGAGAAAAATGAACAAAGCCGTATTTTCGATATCATTTAATTTTTTTGTGTTAAAACATTTTCGCATATTTAAATAATATTCTTTACGTTTTTCTTCATTCAATGGCAAGTATTCATTCTGTATGTCACGCAATAGGCATATCAATTTTTCGGGATTGTTTTTTATTATACGGTAAGCTGTGGTTAAATCCGGATTGATATCGTTAATAATAGCACGATTGATGTTTGGATAATTTTGCATTATCCAGAAAAAAACGGCACCACCCCCAACAAAGGGTTCAATGTATGTTATTTTACTCTTTGAAAAATTCTTCGGAAATATTTGCTCAATTGCCGAAATTAATTGCGATTTTCCTCCAACCCATTTCACAAAAGGTTTTGCGTTATTTTGCATATATTTTTTCTTTTATTAAACAACAAATTTTCTTGATATTCTTTATTTAAACAAAAGTACATGAAAATCGAGATATTTCCAAGCGCGCGAAAATAAAAATCAAGGCCACAAAACTTTAACGGCTTACCGTACCGTGCTCGAAGCACAAATGTTACCTTTGTTTTTAATTAACGGGCTTTTGCCCTAGTATTAATTTAATTCCGGTAATTTTATGGAAAAGAGTTTTTGAGAAACAATATATTTGTATAACTTTTTAAAATTATGAGAAAATGAAAAAGACGTGGATTTTTGCATGTATCGCTGTGTTTGTTGCCATTTCAACAAATGCCGGTATAGATCAAGATTATAAAAGTCTTGTTGGTGAATGGAAATTTGAAGTATCCTCCGCACCTTATGGTTACGAAAAAGGGACGTTGTATTTTTTTGAAAAAGACAACAAGTTGGAAGGGGAAGTTGAATTTGGAGAAGGCAATAAGATTAAATTAACACATCTACGTCATGCCAACGACTCTATAAAATGCAATCTTTATGTTGACAACGAGCATGTAGATGTTAAAGCCAAGGTTGAGGGTGAAAAAATCCAGGGTGTTGCCAATACTTCAATAGGAGTGATGACTTTCACAGCTGAGAAGTGCGAATAAGAAACCGCAAAAAATGGACCGACGGTTGGGAAGAGGGTCAATGTCGGCCATACACCGGATTGATCCAGGGTTCCGGCTCTTCATACAAACTGACTGCAGCCCATCTGATGCCTCGTTTCATGATTTCCAATGCTTCGGGCACATCAAAATCTTTAGCTACGTGACCAAGTGAAGAATAAAATACCCGACCCTTGCCATACATTTTCTTCCATGCTACCGGTATAACGCACCCGTCTATCCACCAGGCATGATCGCCGTTGAAAGTGGTTGTTGCCAGAACTTTTACATTGGGATCCACATGCACGTAGTATTGTTCCGAATGCATGTGAAAATCTTTTAATCCGCTTGTAACTTTAATCTCCCGTAAAACCGTTTCCCGTTTCCCGATAATAACGCCATGCTGCCCAATCTCCTTTTCCTTGCCATTCGGTCACTACCTTTTTGAACCGATCACATTTTATCGAATCAACATCACTTCCGGCCAAAACTTGTACGCCCGGGCATTGCGAGAATGCATGAAAATCCGAAATACCTTATATAGACGTATATGCCTTTGATTATAAGGATTGCTTACAGGCTTGTTCCACAGCGGGTCTTCTGCCAACTTCAAATATTATGTGAAAGCATAGAATTTTACTTGGCTTTGGATTTATGATTTTATTTTTAAATTGGCAATGATTTTGCTTAAAAATTTCAAAGTTTTAATATAAACCGTTTTTTGCCGTTATTGCTTCGTCATGCGGATTTTGTTTGTGCAGTTTTCGGTTTTGAAGTACAATTTCTTCTGATGCATTTGCATAACAATATATGCAAAGATGTGGGCACGTATCGTACTTTCCAATATCTTTTCCGGATATGCAGCCGCAAAATTTGCGTTGCCCCTTGTCTTTGTTGTTTTTGGTTTTTTTTATAA
>FZPS01000048.1_pt447 | contig 20253 bp, 21 predicted proteins | sample 1817821 | NCBI WGS metagenome assembly FZPS01 (sample SAMEA104158645, study PRJEB21678) | metagenome | place: Germany | collected 2015-04-21
TTTAGATGATCACAAACAGATATCCGTCCCATTTTTCTTATGTATTTGTCTATGACAGGAGGACAACTTCGATTTATTTACGCTTTAGCGCTTCACTTTCATAAAAAAATATGGTATTATAGTTTATATAACTAGCGTACTAAACTAGGATGGCTACAAGTATCCCTATCAATAATCGGTTAAAAAATTAGTAGAATTCAATAATGAAAAAAATAAAGAATGCAATAAAGTGAGGAATTACCTATGAAATCAAGACTAAAAGATCCTAAGATGGATGAACTCTTTTTAGCTATTATGTCACTGGAGACACTCGAGGAGTGTTATTCCTTTTTTGACGATCTTTGCACGGTTTCGGAACTAAAAGCAATGGAGCAGCGCTATCAAGTAGCAAAGATGCTCAACAAGGGATGCGTATACAGTGAGATTGCTGCTGAGACTGGTGCCAGCTCGGCCACTATAAGTCGTGTTAACCGCTCACTATTGTATGGGTCGGACGGCTATAAAATTGCTCTCTCAAGGCTGGAGGAGTAATGGCTTACGAAGTCTTAGCCGCTGCCTACGACCACCTGACGAGCGACGTAGACTATGAATCTACAGCATCTTCTGTTGTGGATTTGCTTCGCCGTAACGGCGTAAAAGACGGGATCGTTCTCGATCTGGCTTGCGGCACAGGGACACTGTCCTATCTTCTGGCTGAAGAGGGATACGAGGTTATCGGTGTCGATGCCTCTGCTGAGATGCTTTCTGTGGCCGAGCAGAAAAGGGACTCCAGGTCAACATACACGCAGCCTATATTTATTATGCAGGATATGCGTGAGCTCGATCTTTATGGAACAGTCGATGCTTGCATATGTATGCTCGATAGTGTCAACTATATAACTGTACCTGAAAACCTTCTTGAGGTGTTCAGGCGCGTCCACTTGTTTCTGAATCCCGGGGGGATTTTTCTATTTGACATTAACACTCCCGTACACTTCTCAGAAGTAGAAGGAAGAACTTTTTATGATGAGGATGATCAGGAGGGAGTCTTCTGTGTATGGAGAGTAGCCCGGACGGATGAGGACGCTCTATTCCAATATTGCGTTGACCTCTTCTTCCGTGACGATGAGTCTCCAGATATGTGGCGGAGACAAAGTGAAGAGCACTACGAGTATGCATATAGTCCTGAAGCTGTAGAATCGATGCTTCGGAGGGCAGGGTTTATAAACATTGAGCTTCGTAGTAGTATCAGTGGTGATAAGCTTACAGGTACTGAAAGGCGAGCATACATTTTGGCTTTCAAGTCACCTGATCAACCTGAGGAGGTTTAGTATTTGGGTAAAATAGTACGAATGCGCAGTGAAGACGGTTTTTTGCTTGCTAGCGCAATAGATAGCACAGACATCGTGGCTGAAGCCACAAGAATCCACCAAACATCTGCAACTGCAAGTGCGGCACTGGGAAGAGCTTTGTCAATTACTTCTCTAATCGGGAAGACGATCAAAGCGCAGGATGGATCGGTTACTCTTCAGTTCAAGGGTGGTGGCCCCGGAGGTACTTTAATTACAGTATCCGATACCGAAGGCAACGTTCGAGGCTATATTCAGCACCCCAATGCAGATGTGGCACGTAAGCCGAATGGCAAGCTAGATGTCGGCGGCCTTATAGGTACAGATGGCATTCTAACTGTCATTAAAGATCTGGGTATGGGAGAGCCATATATAGGGACAGTTAGCCTCTTGAGCGGTGAGATTGCGGAGGATGTTGCCTTGTATTTTGCCGAGAGCGAACAGATACCAACTGTTTGCGCCGCGGGGGTGCTCGTAAACCCGGACGGCTCAATACAGTGTTCTGGCGCTTATATTCTGCAGCTGATGCCCGGATATGATGAGCAAATAATCGACAAGCTCGAACGGCAGGTTCTGAAGGCAGAATCCGTTACAGATATGCTCAGAAAAGGATTTGGTCCCGAAGAGATGTTGAGGACTATCCTAAAGGAAGAGGACCTTGTTGAGCTTGAAGAGCTTTCAGCAGAGTACCGCTGCTATTGTAGCAAAGAACGTGTTACAGGAGCGCTTGTAAGCATAGGTGAAAAAGACCTCCGTGACATGATCTCTGAGCAGGGCAGTGCTGAAGTGACCTGCCAGTTCTGTGATAAAATATACAACTTTTCTGAGGATGAACTGACTCAAATTCTGCAGTTTGCTTTGAATAAGCAGGATGTGTAGAGAATAACAGTAATATGAGAGTGTGAAATTTGATTGAAAAAGGATTCAAATGGGAGTAATGAGGTTTTTTCCGATAACCCTCTTGCACTCAAAATAAGAGGATTTTTTCTTAGAGTTTCTGAGCGGGTTCGCTCTTTCTTGCGCAATGAAAAACGCCGCCGTTTGAGGGCGGCGTTAGAATTTTTACAATCCCTTGCGAGGGATAATATTATTGGGATAGCTGCACAGACAGCCTTTTTCCTACTGCTCTCACTGTTTCCGTTGATAGCAGTTGCAAGTGCCGTGCTTTCGCGATATTCCGATGTTTTGGGAAATGAGCTTTTCAGCTATTTTCTGCCTGAACCTGTAGTCGAAGTTTTGATACCCCTAATTGATGAGATAGGTAATAGGGAACTCTCAGGTGAACCAATTTTGTCAGTGCTACTGTCACTTTGGTCAGGTTCGACTGGCATATGGGCACTAATGAAAGGAATCTGCAAAGCATATACCGGAGAGTACCCGCAGATGGCGATAGTGAAAAGACTTATCGCTCTACTATTTGTGGTCGTTTTTCTGCTTCTATTGGCAATTGGGCTCTCCTTCTGGGTTATCGGCAGTGGCCTGATAAGTAAGACAGGTGGCATTATATCAACACTAATATATCCGTTGAAGTACCTCGGTGCATTCTTCGGGATACTGATATTTAACCTCGGTCTCTATTCGTATACACCAGGGTACGATCTCAGTAAAAGTAACTTGTTACCGGGAGCATTTGCGGCGTCAGCAGGCTGGATGGTCGCAAACGTGGGATTTGAGATATACATCAAACATTTCAAAAACTACTCCGCGATATATGGCAGCATCGGAGCTTTTCTGGGTCTTTTACTCTGGCTGTTTGTAATCAGTGCAGTAATACTCGTTGGTGCTGAAATCAATGCAGCCGTATTCCTCTTCAGAGCCAAGAGTGATGTCGGGCCAAAAGGCTGAATCGTGTTATTTCATATTGCTCACAAAGTATGGAGCATACTTAGCTGCGACGAGTATTGCTTCAATCATACTTACAGGGCTTGCGGTGCCCTTTCCAGCAATGTCGAATGCGGTACCGTGGTCTACAGACGTTCGAAGGAAGGGAAGTCCGTTTGTAACCGATACAGTTCGCTCAAAATCTAGTGTTTTTGTTGCAATATGCCCCTGGTCATGGTAGAGAGACAGAACAGAATCGAATCTTCCATTCAGTGCTAGGTGGAAGACGGAATCAGCTGCAATGGGGCCACAAACATTATAGCCCATTTCACGAAGAGTCTCTATCGCAGGTGCGATCTCCTCGACCTCCTCAGTTCCAAACAGTCCATGTTCCCCGCTATGTGGGTTGAGACCCGCAATTGCCATTTTGGGATTTTCCACACCTAGCTTCTCAAGTGCAGCAAAGCTCCGCATAACAGTGTCGATTATGCGCTCAGTGGTGACCAAATCACACGATTTTCGGAGCGAGACATGGCGTGACAAAAAGAACACCCGCATACCGCGCACCTCAAACATTGTTAGCGGATCATCAGTCAGCGTAAGGCCTGCCATAATTTCTGTATGCCCGATAAAAGGGATGTTTGCGGCCTTAAGAGATTCTTTATTTATTGGGGTAGTAGCAATTGCGTCAATCTCCCCGCTCATGGCGATGGAAACACTTTTTTCGATATATTCATATGATGCACGTCCGCAGAATGCAGATACCTCACCTACTCTAAAATCTGCAGGATCGGCATTATTTAGGTCGATAACATTGATGATCCCATTTCGGAATACACCCATTGTCGGCGATTGAATGGTATGAAAGTCGGCTTTCAGACCGGACAGGCGCGCAGAATCTGACAGGCATCTGGTGTCACCAACGATAAAGCAGTCAGCAACCTCAGAGGTTTGTTGCTCAAGGAGTGCCTTGACTGCAATTTCAGGGCCAATGCCTGCAGGGTCCCCCATTGGGATAGCTATCAGCGGTTTTCTTTGAAACATTTGGATTTCCTCCGGCAGATATTTTGCCTCAAAAAATTATATATTGGATTGTATCACTTTCTTTTCCTGTTTACAACTAAAATTGACATCTACCGCTGCTTCAAACAGAGTCTGCCAAACACTTACAGTATGATTCGAAAACCACCTGTCAATAATTGATTCATATCCGGCAATCCAAAATGATGGACCGGAGGAGGAATCATGTTGTATGGAAAGGTTGAGATTTGCGGCGTTAATACGTCCAAGCTAAAGGTTCTTCCGGGCAAGAGAATCCAGGAACTACTGGAAAGAACAAAGGAGGGTGATGTCAAAGCCAGAGAGGAACTCATTTATGGAAATCTTAGACTCGTACTGAGTGTTATACAGCGATTTGTTAACCGCGGCGAACCACTTGACGACCTGTTTCAGGTCGGCTGCGTCGGCCTAATCAAGGCAATCGATAATTTCGATACCTCACACGGTGTAAAATTCTCGACTTATGCTGTTCCGATGATTGTGGGGGAAATCCGTAGATATTTGAGAGATAACAGCGCAATCAGAGTCAGCAGGTCACTTAGGGACACTGCTTATCGCGTTCTTCAGATAAAGGAAAGGATGACCGCAGAAAAGCATCGTGAACCAACAACCGATGAGATAGCTCAGGCCCTCGGGATTCGTCGTGAGGATGTTGTTTTCGCTCTTACTGCGATAACCGATCCGATTTCACTTTACGAGCCTGTCTACTCTGATAGTGGCGATGCAGTCTGTGTAATGGACCAGGTAAGGGATGTAAAAAATACCGATGAAAGTTGGCTCGAGCATATTGCACTGTCTGAAGCTGTATCAAAACTAGGGCAGAGAGAACGCGACGTTCTTGCCATGAGGTTCTACGACGGGAAGACACAGATGGAGGTGGCCTCTGAGATAGGGATCTCCCAGGCTCAGGTGAGCCGTCTCGAGAAAAATGCAATAAGTCAGATCCGTAAACACCTGTAAACAATAAAGACGGTCCTTGGGTCCTCCGCGATTCCCCATAGGGGTGCGGAATCCGCAAGGACCGTCGATTACTTCGTTCTGATTTCAGTCAGAGAGTCAGAACTCCGTTCTCGTCCTCAATAACGACCAGTATCTGCTCTTCGACACCTGTCTCTGCATTGATATATATTAGGGCGCGTTGTCCGTATTGGTCAACACAGTTAAGCTCATAGCAAAGTCTCTCGAACTTACCCATACTCGGGATAACAGCAAGACGAACGCTCTCCACAGTGAGATTGTCTGACAGTTTGCTTCGGACAGATTCCTCTGTCTCTTTTATCTCAGGAAGTGTACGCTCGCCATGACTCATCAAATAACCTAAGAACTCAGCACCGACAATGCGGCCGTCATCCCGTGCGACAGATATCTTAACAAGGTCGGGGTAATATGTTATCCCATCAGCTGTATACGCGAAGTTAACAGTTAGGATATTGTCTTTGGAGATGTAATAGCTTGTCTCCATATCTTCTAACCCTATTCCGGACAGAAAATCGACGGCCTTAGTGATGCAGTCCTCAACTGACAGATTTGATTGACTTACTACACCCGAATGCATCATATCAAGGACAAATCCCCCTGACTTAGTGATGTCAATGTACATTGTCCCACTATCAGTATCAGCCGAAAATGAGTAGACCGGAATATTTCCGTCGGATTCACCGTCATCCTTAACGCTAGAGAGGTCGAGTTTGAAAGTCTCAGCGGCTTTCTTTCTTGCATCCTCTCTGCTTACCTCTTTAGCATTTACTATCATCATCGGCGTCATTTTGTCTATATGATCGGAAAAGGGTCCGTCATAAATGAGCCCTGCATATTCTGGAAACTGGGTTTCAATATCTTGAATGGTCTCTGCCATAATGTCTATCTGTTCTTCTGGGTTGGAAGCGTACACTGCAGATCCAATAGAGATGCCTTCATTGTAGATTCGAGCGTACAGTTCGTTCAAGTTTACAGAGAGCTGATATGCGGCATCTGAGAGCTCTACAATACTCTTCTTATCCTCTTCTGTCATTTCTACTCCAGACGCTTCTTGTCTTGCAAGATGATATGCGTAGTCACCAACTTGACTTAGGAACTTGGCAGTCCGCTCAAGCTCGGTATGTGAAAAGGGGAGGCTGCCTAATGCATACGTCGCCATAGCTGACTGTCGTGCAACCTCAGAGGAGAGCGAAGCGAGCATGGGGGCAGTCGAGGCGTAGCGTCCCTTTTGCAGTGTTGTGCTAATCTGCTCAATACTTGTCGTAAGCTCTGCGAAGTTGTGTTGATAACCTGCCTCCAGCAGCCAACGATAGTGGTTTGCTTTTGAGTATCCTTTGTAGACAAAACCGCCCAATACCAATATCAGTGTGAGAGTGTAACTGATAAGTCGGATTCTGTTTCTTCTCTTCATATTTGCCCTCGTTTCTTGGTTGCGCATAAATTCGATTATTTTCCAATTATTCCGCGCACCATGGAGTTGAATAATAAGCATATATAGCTTTTGTCTACAACAGCAAAATATTCAGAGAAGTCACTCAAACCCACCTCTGCACACATCGACTTGAGTGAAATATTAAATTGCCATATTTCATGCATTGTGGTATGATACCTCTTAGAATTATAGTCGCCGACGGCATCTAATAGGGAGCTGTCCGACATTTCCGAGGTGTGAGAATTGTCGAATTTTAATTTTGCAGATAGGATAAAGACACTAGAACCCTCTACGATACGTGAGATGTTAAAGGCTCCAAGCGGACCCGATTCTATCTCCTTTTCGGCAGGCAACCCGTCACCTCTTACCTTTCCGGCAAGTAAGATGGCGGAATTTGCGGCCGATATTTTTCGGGATGATTATGCGACCGCTCTACAGTACGGAATCACCGAGGGTTATGCACCGCTCAGGCAAGCAGTAGAAGAGCGGTACCGTAAGCATGCAATAGGCTCGGAAAACGATGAGCTGATCATCACATCAGGCGCTCAGCAGGCTATAGATCTCTCAATCAAGGTTCTCGTAAATGAAGGTGACACAATACTGTGTGAGTCCCCAAGCTTTATCGGAGCACTCAACTGTTTCCGCTCCTATAATACGCGCCTTGTGGGAATACCGGTGGACAAAGACGGCATGGATATTGATGCTCTTGAGTATGCGCTTGTCAATGAGCCGAATGTACGCATCATCTATACAATTCCAACCTTTCATAATCCGTGCGGAAGCACAATGTCGCTTGAGAGACGTACCCGTCTGATTGAGCTTGCACAAAAGTACGACGTCTATATTATCGAAGACAGCCCCTACTTTGAGTTGAGATATTCTGGAGAGGACCTCCCCACATTAAAGAGTATGGACACTGGTGGAAGGGTCATCTTTGCAGGCTCTTTCTCGAAGGTTATTGCTCCAGGAATACGTATTGGTTATGTTAGTGCACACCGTGACATCATAGCACGGATGACCATAGCAAAGCAGGTTTCGGATGTCCACACAAATTTGTTTTTCCAGATTCTCGTTGAGAGGTATCTCAGCAATGGTCTACTGGATGATCATATCAGAGAATGCTGTGACCTTTACAAGCAAAAGAGGGACCGAATGCTATCAGCAATGGAAAAGCATATGTCGGACAAGGTGTCCTGGAATAGTCCTGGCGGCGGTTTGTTTATTTGGGCGGAACTTCCGGACGGCTATGACGGTCAAACACTATGTAACCTGTTAAGGGAAAGACAGATAATTTGCGTGCCCGGGAATACATTCAATGTGGACAAAATGCAGACTTCATGCGGATTTAGGTTGAACTTCTCTCTTCCGTCGGATGAGCAGATTGACAGAGGTATCGCAACCATCGGCGAAGTGCTCTCCGAATATGTAGTTATGTAGTATAGAAGCGAACAATTATCTGCGAAAAATAATCGTTTGAAGGAAGGATTTCATGAGTGAGAAGAGGATATTTAGCGGTATTAAACCCACTGGAGACTTGACCCTTGGCTCGTACATCGGTGCCATTAAGAACTGGGTTGAGCTACAGAATGAATATCTCTGTTTATACTGTATTGTAGACATGCATGCTATAACCATTAGAAACGACCCTGAGACTCTCAGGAGAAGATCTCTTGAACAGCTTGCACAGTATGTCGCGTCAGGTCTTGATCCAGAACGTAACATCATATACATCCAGAGCCACGTGCCGCAGCATGCTGAGCTTTCTTGGATTTTGGGTTGCTACAGTATGCTTGGGGAGCTTAACCGAATGACGCAGTATAAAGATAAGGTCAGCAAAGGGGAGGAGAACCTGAACGCAGGGATTTACACCTACCCTGTATTAATGGCTGCCGATATACTGCTCTACCAGTCTGATCTCGTACCTGTTGGCGAGGACCAAAAACAGCATGTGGAGCTGTGCCGTGACATAGCAATAAGATTCAATCATGTATATGGCGAAACGTTTAAAGTGCCCGAACCCTTTGTCCCAAAAGTTGGTGCGCGTATAAAGAGTCTTACCGATCCTGAAAGCAAAATGTCTAAGTCAGATGACGATCCTCAGGGAAGCATATTTATTATGGACAGTCCTGACCAAATTCTAAAGAAAGTAAAACGTGCCGTGACCGACATGGAAAATAGGGTCACATTCGACACCGAAAAGCAGCCGGGTATCTCTAACCTAATGACAATATACTCATCTGCTACTGGTAAAGACTTCGACGTAATCACCGAGGAGTTTGAAGGAAAGGGATACGGAGCGTTTAAGAATGCTGTTGCTGAGGCGGTAATTGAACTGCTCAGACCTATTCGCGAAAAGAGCGAGGAGATACTCGCAGATCGCGCATATCTTACTGAAATATATACTTCCGGAGCTAAACGAGCAGCTGAGCTCGCCGAACCGACCCTAAAACTTGTCGTTGAAAAGCTCGGATTTGTCCCAAGGGGATAGGAAAGGAAACCGATAATGCAGACAGACTCTATCATAATTATACTTCTGACACTCGGTGTCTCTTTTCTAGTGTCTTTTGCTACAACTCCACTTGTTAAGAAACTCGCCACAAAAATCGGTGCAATGGACGTCCCAAAGGATGACCGCAGGATGCACAACATACCAATTGCACGAATTGGCGGTCTTGCGATATTCATCGGTGTTATTGTAGGCGTGCTCCTGTTTGCTGATGTCTCGACCGAGTTACGAGGGATTCTCTTTGGCTCTGTAGTTATCGTTGTTATGGCGCTTGTTGATGATCTTATTGATCTTAAATATTGGATAAAGCTTATTGTACAGATCGTTGCGGCTTTGATAGCCGTTAGCAGCGGTGTGGTTATCGAGGTAGTATCAAACCCAAACATTTTTAGTTCAAATCCATGGCTGATTCTTGGTGTTTTCTCGATACCGATCACTGTTATCTGGATTGTCGCGATCACAAACTCTGTTAACTTCATAGACGGACTAGATGGTCTTGCGGTGGGGGTCTCCTCAATTTCGGCAATATCTATGCTCGTAATTGCCGTTCTGGTATCCGAACCGAATGTCGCTATCATAATGGCAGCTCTTGCTGGCGGGTGCATCGGCTTTCTGCCATACAATCTAAATCCAGCGAAAATATTCATGGGGGATACAGGGGCGCTCTTTATTGGTTACATCTTGGCCACGGTCTCAATACAGGGACTTTTCAAGTTCTATGCGATAATGTCCTTTGCGGTCCCATTCCTTATACTGGGCCTGCCCATATTTGACTTTCTCTTTGCTTTTTTCCGCAGGCTACTCACTGGCAAGAATCCAATGAAGGCCGATAGAGGACATGTGCATCATCGCCTAATTGACATGGGCTTCAACCAGAAGCAGGTTGTTGCGATCATGTATATCATCAGTGGCATCCTAGGCCTGTCAGCAGTTGTTCTGGCGGCAAGCGGGGAGCTTCGTGCAGTAGTGATGTTTGTTGGAATCGCCATAATAGCAGCGCTAAGTGCGAGGTTATATTTATCCGGGAGACCGAATAACAATCGGCATAATGCAACTCCAGAGATTACGAAAGATACAATAGAAAACAAAGATGTGAAAGAATCAAAAGCCGATAAGGGGCTTGAAAGTTGATTACGGTTGAGAGGGGATAAGTTATGGAGAAAATCAAGATCATGGTTGTCTTTGGGACGAGACCTGAAGCTATAAAGATGGCACCCCTCGTTCTGGAGTTAAAGAGACGTGATAACATAGATTGTATCGTATGCACTACAGGCCAGCACAGAGAGATGCTTGATCCAATCGTCAAGATATTCAATCTCAGTATTGACTATGACCTGGACATAATGGAGCCGAGGCAGACGCTCTCCACAATTACATCAAAGACTCTGATCGGAATGGAGCCTGTACTGAAAGAGGCAAAGCCGGATATGGTCCTGGTACACGGAGACACATCAACGGCATTTACCTCTGCGCTTGCGGCGTACTATCAGAAAGTTCCCGTGGGCCACGTAGAAGCGGGTCTTAGAACCGGGAATAGGTATTCACCCTACCCTGAAGAGATGAACCGGAGGCTCATAAGTGAGATTGCTCAATTACACTTCAGCCCTACTGTCTCGAATGCAGAAAACCTTTACAATGAGTCGATTTCCGGAGAAATCTTCATAACCGGAAACACAGTCATTGATGCTCTGCACACAACAGTTTCAAAAGACTTCTCCTTTTACACCGATGCTCTCAAGAATATTGATTTTGACAACAATCGGGTCCTCCTTGTAACAGCGCACAGGCGTGAAAACTATGGTAAGCCTCTCGAGAACATAATGAATGCGCTGAAGGACCTGGTATGTAATTATCCAGATGTAAGAATAATCTACCCGATGCATATGAGTCCAGAGGTTAGGCGTACTGCTACCGACATACTCGGAGATATGCCGCGTGTAGAGCTTATTGACCCGATAAACGTTGATGAGATGCACAATCTGATGGACAGATGTCATTTCATCCTTACAGACTCTGGGGGCCTGCAGGAAGAGGCTCCTGCATTGGGCAAGCCTGTCCTAGTTCTCCGTAATGAGACTGAAAGACCGGAAGCGGTTACTGCTGGCACTGTAAAGGTCTGTGGAGTAGAGAGAGAAGCAATCTACTCAGCAGCAGCAGAGCTTTTGGATTCGCATGATTCATACTTGAGTATGGCAAATGCCGTGAACCCATACGGTGACGGAAACGCCTGTAAGAGAATAGCCGATGCCATACTGTGGCATTTTGGCATGGGTAAGCGGCCCGAGAACTTCTAAGTTGAAACGGGGATTCTGATGAACAAGGGAAAGATGACGGTATTTGCAGTCCTGGCGGCTGTGCTTCTGACTGCCGCCATTTTTATCGTGTTCCTAAACACCACCGTTGCCGGCAATCTAAGCCCAGAAATATCATTACCGCCGGCGCCTTCGGAGGATCCGACCGGCGGTAACGATAGTGTTAAGATTCCCGATGTCCCATCCTTTCCCGTCGAGTACCTCGATATAACACCAGAAAATGTTCAGTCTGTTATCAAGAATCTTCGCCGGCCAGAAAATTACACAATTGAGATAGAAGTTGAATATCACTGGTCGAGCGGTAGTTCTAAGGTTACCAGGCGGACATGGGGCGCAGGTGGCGTTGTCCGCTGGCAGCAATTTGATCTAACTGGAAATCCCACTATAAACTATATTTGCACTGATGAAGCGATATATGTCTGGGAAGAAGGTGAAAAGAGTTATATCACCTATGACAATGGAGAATTCTCAATCGATGATTACGGTCAGATTCCCACTTATGAGGATATATTAGGTGCAGATAAGGCAGATATAGTCTCTGCATCATATGAAGACCAAAACTCTGTGCCCTGTGTAAAAACTGTCATAGTTGACAGGGAAAGTGGATACACAAAGGTTTACTGGGTAGCCCTAGAGAGCGGGTTTCTATGGAATGCAGAGTTACTGGAAGGGGATCGCACAATTTACCGTATGTCCGTTATTCCAACTAGCTTTTCTACAGACAGACCGAATACTTCGATATTCAGTCTTCCGGATGGGTCTAACCCTTTAATGAGTGAGGAAAGTCAACAAGGAACAGCGTAGGACTGACTATATCCCCAACAAGAGAACAAGACCTAACACAATTATTAAGTCCATATCATCTTCCTCAAGGATCAATAGTATAACTATAAGCAGTAGTATAATGTCACCAATATCAATATTATTAAGTCCGCCAAAAAGGCCGTCCAGAATTCCCCCTGACTTGCCTTTTCGGCCACCGAACAGATTGCCAAGCAGTCCTTTGTTAGAGGACGCCGCAACTGTTTTTTCTTTTTCAGGAGTGCTTTCTGCGGGTTTTGTAAAGGGATTTTGCGGTTGAAGGGATATCTCCAATTCGGATAGCGGGGGAGCTGCCGGTACAAAGTCTTCATCGCTCCGCTGCCCGGACATATAGCGGTTATACAAGTGTGTCACCCCCTGAGAGACTGTTCAGAGCTGTTTTTACCGACTTTGCCAAGCGGAGAGCCTGTGAGGCCTTGTCGATACGTTGCCTTCTCTCGCTACGTAGATGAGGTTTTAGGGCATTTAGTAGGGCGATTTTATCATCGTTTCGGGAATAGTCCTGTAATACCCTCATTGCGGTATTCATGACTCTCGGATCGATATTCGAAATCGCAGATAAGTCGGGCACACTAGATACGGGCATTTGCTGCACTGGCGCAGGCATAGATGGTGGGGCCTGCATTTGTAGTGAGGTCTCTTCCTGCTCTGCAGGCTGAGCTGATTGACCGCCTGACAGCTCCCTAATAGCTGATACTATTTTCTCTACGCCATCCGGAGATGACAGTAAATCTCTAATCTTATTATCAAATTCGGCCATCACGTACTCCCTTTCTCAGCGGCCTGTTTACGCGCTTAATCTGGTATGGCCGCTGTCACACCGATAAGTGCGCTTCAACAGAAATATACGTGTAGATTTCATGAATCAGTCTGTATCAGTTATCACAATATTTCCGTAATTGCTTTTACAAGCTGAGTTCCTTCTGGAGTGGAGAGCAGGCCTGAAATCAGCCTCATCGCCACATCCTTATCTCCTTCCGCAGCTGCTGCAGCTGCTCTTTTCAGTGCGTCCCCACCTTTGCCCGACAGTAGCCGCATAAGATTGCGGCTTTCCGGCTTGTCTGCCAGTTGCTGAATTTTATCAAAATTCTTCAGTACAGCCGCACCTTGTGGTGACTGTAAGAGAGCCCTTGCTAAGGCTTCATATTCATTGGACATATTCTTCCTCCACAGTAATGATATGAATTTCCGACGAAGAACATAACGTCAGATATCATTCAATATTATGCTGATATCTGAAAAAACGTTCATGGGGCGACAAAAAATGAAAAAAGTAGCAAAAACATTTCCCGTTGGCCGGAAAATTACGTTTGCTACTCTTTACTATTTGAGAAAATTTGCAGCGCTCGATTGAGTGTGCCGGAAGATGTCCGCGGTTATCCGTCTTTCTTCACTATATGTTTTTGTGTATAGTAGTCACAATAATCACTTAATGTACATATTTCACATTTCGGTCTGCGTGCGATGCACACTGCTCTGCCGTGAAAGACCAGCCTGTGACAGAAGTCGTTTGACTCATCAGGCGGGAGAATATCTCTTAGTTGAAACTCAACCTTTGTAGGGTTCTTTGTTGAAGAGAGACCCAAAAGATTAGTAATGCGTATGCAGTGAGTATCGCATACGATAGCCGGTTTACCATAGACATCGCCTAATATTAGGTTTGCAGTCTTCCGGCCGACGCCTGGCAGTTCCAGAAGCTCTTCCATCGTATCGGGCACCCGTCCCCCGTGCTTTTCGAGTAGTATTTGAGCGGTTGCCTTAATATCTCTGGCTTTTGCGCGGAAGAAGCCTGTTGACCTGACGTAGTTTTCAAGTTCACTTATGTCCGCCTCAGCAAGAGATTGGAGAGTTGGATATACCTTATAAAGCACCTTTGTGACTTTGTTCACTCTCTCATCGGTGCACTGTGCTGCAAGCCTTGCGCCAAAAAGAAGTTCATAGTCCTTTTTGTAGTCTAATGAGGAGCTTGCGTCGGGGTATTCCTCCTTGAGGAGATCTATTATTTTGAGGGCCCGTTCCTTTCGATCCATTTTAACCTCCATGAGACTCAGATACATTTATCATATCATAGAATTTCGTTTTTGACATTAAACTCTTTCATATCGGCTCGGTTTAGGTGAAAATTCGTTGAGATATACAGTGCGACGGGAAAAAGCTTTTCTGAAGATGAACAATGTATGCATTGTCTTTTATGCAAAAAGTAGTTATAATAATTAGGTGTTCAAGCAGTGTATTGAATAATTAAATAAGAAAACAGACCTATTTTTGCATAAAGGTCAATCTTGGATAAGGAGTACACCCCATGATTAAGGACATCATAACATTTGTAGAGAAGTCAGATCCGGAAGTAGCAGAGGCCTTATCGAAAGAACTGGAGCGCCAGCAGTACGGCATCGAGCTAATAGCGTCTGAAAACTTGGTCAGTGAAGCCGTCTTACTGTCTATGGCAAACGTATTTACGAATAAATATGCCGAGGGCGTGCCAGGGAAACGCTATTACGGCGGTTGCGAGAATGCTGACATAGTTGAGAACATCGCCCGTGAACGTGCATGCCGACTGTTTGGAGCCGATCACGCAAATGTGCAGCCCCACAGTGGAGCACAGGCTAACATGGCAGTGTACCTGGCGTTTTGCAAACCCGGCGACACTGTTATGGGTATGAACCTTGATCACGGCGGACATCTTACCCACGGCAGTCCTGCAAATATCTCGGGACAATACTTTAACATTATCTCCTATGGCGTTGACGATGATACTCATCTGATAAACTATGAGGAGGTAAGACGTCTTGCCCTCGAACACAAGCCAAAAGTCATCGTGGCAGGTGCAAGCGCTTATCCCAGAGTTATCGACTTCAAAAAGTTCAGTGAAATTGCAGAGGAAGCAGGTTCAATACTCTTTGTCGACATGGCTCATATTGCTGGCTTGGTAGCTGCTGGACTTCATCCAAGCCCAGTTCCTTATGCAGATGTTGTGACAACAACTACACACAAGACACTGCGTGGACCACGTGGTGGAATTATCTTGTGTAAAGAGGAGCATGCCAAAGCTATCGATAAAGCTGTATTTCCTGGCACACAGGGGGGCCCCCTTGTTCACATTATCGCCTCAAAGGCTGTCTGTCTGGGTGAGGCATTAACTGATGAGTTTAAGATCTATCAGCAGCAGGTACTGAAAAACACTAAAGCACTTGCGGAAGGACTACTGAAGAAAGGGTTTGATCTTGTCTCGGGTGGAACCGACAACCATTTGGCACTGGTAGATCTCCGCAACTTCAATATTACGGGAAGAACTTTGGAGAAGCGTCTAGACAAAGTTCATATAACAGTAAACAAGAACGCTATTCCAAACGATCCTGAGAGCCCATTCCGGACTAGTGGGATAAGGGTAGGGTCTCCCGCTGTTACTGCTCGCGGAATGAAGGAAGAGGACATGCATAAAATCGCTGACCTAATATATATGACTACTGCAGAGTATCCGGATAAGGCAGACGAAATAAAGGCCGAAGTTTTGAAGCTGTGCCGCAAGTATCCATTGTATGGCGGCTAATCAATGTCTTTATAGCCATTAAGATTCCACAGTGCAGTGTTTTTTGCAGAAGCTTTGGTTATGTAAACTTTGGATTGCAGTAAGGGGGGAGGATGTGTATAAACCATTAGCGGACAGGATGCGTCCGAAAGGCCTTGATGAAGTAGTCGGACAGGAAGAAATATTGGGAAGCAACGGACTTTTGCGCAGACTCATTGAATCGGGAGCCCCTACAAACATGATTCTGTTTGGTCCTCCCGGTACGGGAAAGACAACAATAGCTAACATTATTGCGGAAAAGACCAATCGGACGATGTACAAACTGAACGCAACCACAGCTTCAATATCAGATATCAAGGAGATAATATCTGAGGTCGACACTTTACTTGCACCCGGTGGGATCCTTCTTTATCTGGACGAGATACAGTACTTCAACAAGCGACAGCAGCAGTCACTTCTCGAGTTTATTGAGAACGGCAAGATCGTACTTATAGCTTCTACAACGGAGAACCCGTACTTTTATGTCTACGGGGCAATCCTAAGCCGATGTACAGTTTTCGAGTTCAAATCTGTGCCTCCGGCGGAAATAGAAAAGGTCATCTACCGTGCAGCGGGCGAGTTAGAGAATGAGTTGAGTGCAGAGATTATTTTTGAGGAAGGCGTTGCACGTCAGATTGCCCTACGTTCGGGTGGTGATGTGAGAAAGGCAATAAATGCTTTGGAGGTCATTGCAGCAGCGTCAAATTCGATAGGCGGTACAATAACTATAACAGCTGAGGATGCTGCGATCACTGCTCAGCGCTCTGCAATGAGGTTCGACCGCGACGGCGATAGTCACTATGACTTGCTCTCAGCTTTCCAGAAATCGATACGTGGCTCAGATCCTGATGCTGCAATCCACTACCTGGCACGACTGCTTGAAGGTGGAGACCTCGCTTCTGCCTGTCGCAGGCTTCTGGTTTGTGCTGCCGAAGACGTAGGGCTTGCATATCCTCAAGTGATGTCAATTGTTGTTGCATGTGTAAATGCGGCTCTTCAGGTGGGGCTACCTGAAGCGAGAATACCGCTTGCTCAAGCTGTAATTCTATGTGCCACTTCACCAAAATCAAATTCCGCCGCGCAGGCGATAGACAGTGCAATTGCTGATATTAAGAGTGGCAAAATCGGAAATGTCCCCAACCATCTCCGTGATTCAAGTTACAAGGGTGCTGAGGAGCTGAGAAGGGGCATAGGGTACAAGTATCCACACAGTTATCCAAACAACTATGTACAACAAGAGTACCTGCCCGATGAGCTCAAAAACAGGAAGTACTATTCTTTCGGTTTTAATAAAAATGAACAAGCGAGCAGAGCTTACTGGGATCGTATTAAGAACAGTGACGACAGAGATTAGACTTTTGGAGAACGGAGTTTGCGATGTATAAGATTGTGGAGAAACGAGTACTAAACAAAGAAGTAAAATTGATGAGGGTCGAGGCCCCCCTGATTGCCGCTAAGGCAAAGCCGGGGCAGTTTATAATCCTTCGGGTGGATGATAAGGCGGAAAGAATTCCTCTTACAGTTGCAGATACCGACAGGGAGAGAGGCCTTGTGACGATTATATTCCAAGAGGTGGGTCTAAGTACGATCAAGCTCGGTGAACTCAATGAAGGGGATTCCATTCTGGATTTTGCCGGGCCACTAGGAAAAGCCTCTGAGCTGGACGGTTTCAAAAAGGTCTGTGTAATCGGAGGAGGGCTTGGTTGTGCAATTGCATGGCCGCAGGCAAAGTACCTCTTTGAAAATGGAGCAAATGTAGATGTAATTGCCGGATTTCGGACTCGCGATCTAGTAATTATTGAGGATGAGATGCGTCGGTGCTCCAACCGCCTGTTCATGATGACGGACGACGGAACCTACGGAGAGAAGGGGTTTGTCACCAATAAGCTTAATGAGTTGTTATCAGGAGGGGAGAAGTACGATGCAATAATAGCCATCGGCCCCCTTGTAATGATGAAGGCGGTTGCCGATGCCACAAGGCCCTACGGCATAAAAACAATCGTGAGCATGAACACCATTATGGTAGATGGCACCGGAATGTGCGGCGGCTGTAGAGTGACAGTCGGCGGAGAATCCAAATTTGCATGTGTAGACGGACCTGATTTTGACGGACATCTTGTGGACTTTGACGAGGCTATCAGACGGTCTGTAATGTATAGGGATTCTGAAAAGAAGGATGTCGAGAACCATAACTGCAGATTGGGAGGAGGGATATTGAATGCCTAACATGTCAAATGAAAAGGTCCGGATGCGAGTACAGGACCCGGCTGTTCGCAACCAGAATTTTGAGGAGGTAGCTCTGGGCTATTCTCCCGATGAAGCAAGGGAGGAAGCCGAGAGGTGTCTCCATTGCAAGCATAGTCCTTGTATGAAAGGTTGTCCTGTGGGAGTTAAAATTCCAGATTTCATAAAAGAAATCGAAAACGGGGATTTTGAAAAGGCAAACAGTATCATAAAGGAGACCAATTCGCTTCCTGCTGTCTGCGGGAGGGTGTGCCCCCAGGAATCACAATGTGAGGCACTGTGTGTAAGAGGAATAAAGGGCGAGCCGGTGGCAATAGGGAGACTTGAACGCTTTGCTGCTGATTACGCAATGGGTATCGATAGCTCTGCCGAATCTATAAGCATCCCCAATAACGGTATTAAAGTTGGTATCGTTGGTGCAGGTCCTGCCGGGCTTGCTTGTGCCGGCGATTTAGCCCAGATGGGCTATCACGTGACTATATTCGAAGCACTACACGAGCCAGGTGGTGTATTGGTCTACGGAATTCCTGAGTTTCGCCTGCCAAAGGCCATTGTCCGTAAGGAAATCGACCATCTACTTAAGCTCGGTGTCGAAATCAAGAAAAACTTTATTGTAGGAAAGACAATGACGCTCGATGAGCTTTTTGAGTCTGGGTATTCTGCAATATTCATCGGATCGGGGGCAGGACTGCCCAGATTTATGGGAATCCCGGGAGAAAACTTAAACGGAGTCTATTCCGCAAACGAATTTTTGACCAGAGTTAACCTTATGAACGCCCACGATGAGGAGTATGACACCCCGATAAAGCATTTTGACAGAGTTGCTGTTGTAGGCGGCGGAAATGTTGCTATGGATGCAGCACGCTGTGCAAAGCGTATCGGCTCAAAAGAAGTCTTCATTGTCTATAGACGGGGAGTAGAAGAGATGCCAGCAAGGCTTGAGGAAATTCACCATGCGCAGGAAGAGGACATAGTGTTTAAGGTACTTACAAACCCTATAGAAATTCTCGCGACTGAGGACGGATGGGTACGTGGTATGTTCTGTACAGAGATGGAGCTCGGTCAACCCGATTCAAGTGGTCGCCGTAGACCGATACCTGTTGAGGGTAGTGAGTTTGTACTGGATGTGGATGGTGTAATAATGGCACTCGGGACCTCGCCAAACCCACTTATTGCATCTACAACCGATGGCTTGAAGACAAACCGATATGGGTGTATTGAAGTTGATGAGGACTCTTTGATGACATCCAGGCCAGGTGTATTTGCGGGTGGAGATGCCGTCACGGGTGCTGCTACCGTAATACTTGCAATGGGAGCCGGGAAAAAGGCTGCTGCAGCAATTGACGAATATATCAAGACAAAGAACTGATACATCTTAATAGAACTATCTACGCAATTTGCGTCAAGGGACACTATAACTAAAGCCGCAGTGAAATGAAATGCATTTTACTGCGGCTTTTTGAATATATATGGAGGGAAAATGGATCCAACTGTATTTTTCGGAAGTTCACAACACCTCATATAGATATGGAAAGGAGAATCCCGAAGGATGGGATGGGAGTAGTATGATGGGCGGATACACCGGGCGAAGAGTTAGCTCACGGCGCAAAGCGAGTTCAGTACGAAAAAGGACTCCGGCAAGACGAATACAGGGACGTATACAAGAAAAAAGCTTTGATAGTTCTCGCTTGAACTCAATTAGGATGGCAGTATGTCTAGCTACCATTCCGATCCTACTTGCAATAAAACTTCTTTTCCCATCAAGCGCCCAGTCAGTTTCGGATTATCTGGCCGGCGGATTGGATTATAGAGCGGCATTTACGGCACTTGGACATGCAATTACTGGCGAAGAGAAGATTATTGAGGTTATTAGAGGCATATCTTTAGGTGCATTCAATACTGATTCAAAAGAGTACAAAGAGGACGACCATAAGGACAATAATGATTCGCAAAACGTCGATTCGGATATTAGTGCTGTAGAGGCAATGAGCCCTGTGGATATAATTGATGAATGTGACGTTCCGGGCATACATGAGCAGGACACTGGCCAAGATGCTGTCGAGGGGGGTCAAGGGGGTGAGAGCCCAGGTATTATTGATGTGAGAGATGGAGAGAGCCCCTACCTAGAGGAGCTTTTGTTAAGACTGCCATCTGCAGACTATGAGGATGAGTCTGGTAGGGAT
>FZPS01000172.1_pt41 | contig 20251 bp, 14 predicted proteins | sample 1817821 | NCBI WGS metagenome assembly FZPS01 (sample SAMEA104158645, study PRJEB21678) | metagenome | place: Germany | collected 2015-04-21
CACCACCACACCCCTGGAATGGGCGTAATCCACCACTTTTTTTGTAATTTCTATGTTCTCCTCAAAGGGATACTTCGAACCGTCAATCATTACCGAAGTGAAGCCGTCGTCTATGCAAGACTTGCAAACCTCAAAGTCCTCGCCGTGGTCAAGGTGCAGCACCACCGGAAGCCCGGTATCCTCCACCGCCGCCTCCACCAGCTTTCTCAGGTAAATGGGTTTGGCATATTTGCGGGCACCGGCGGAAACCTGAAGTATTAAAGGTGCCTGTTCTTCCTTTGCGGCATCCACGATGCCCTGTATTATCTCCATGTTGTTGACGTTGAAGGCCCCCACCGCATATTTGCCCTGGTAGGCCTTTTGAAACATATCGGTAGAAGTAACAAGTGGCATAAAAAAACCTCCTTCATAGTGGTATGGGGACACATAACAAATCCCGCTTTGCGGATGAATGCCCCCGACTGACAGGTTATCGGGTTGGCAACATACACAGGTCATGGGTCATAGTAAGAGTAATCTGCGGAGCGCTTAAAAAAAGACAGCGCTTGCTGCGGAATGTTCCCCTGTCAGCCCATATAATAGTATATAACAAATGTATTGGAAAATACAGGGCATATTTACGACATCAGCCTCGCCCTTGCAAATAATGCCGTGTGTGTAGCAAATAATAAGATTTTCTGGAGGAATATCCGTTTTTTGGTCGAATATTTATAAACAGCCGTTGGAGGCTGCAGCGGTACAAAGCCTGCAAGCCGCTGCCCTGTTAAATATTATTTTTGGGGGGCTTAGCATGAGAATCCGGTTTTTTGGCCTTGCACTTTTGATATTTGCAGTGGGCGCTGCGGCACCAATGCTGCTTCTTGAAGGGGCCCATTATACCCCCGTTGATACCCGCAGCATTGCTGCGGTACTGGGAGCGGCGCTGGTGACGGCCGGTGTCTCCGCGGGGATAATGCACGGACTTATGAAAGGGCGGATTCAAAAATGCCGTATGCTCATAGAAGGGGTCAGCCGGTCCAGCATGACCCAGGACATAAAGAGTACCGGGGACAAATGGATGGAGGGGACCGTCTGCGCCCTCAATGACCTGGTTAAGAACATAAGGAAGCTGGTGGGCAAGGTGCTCACGGCCACCGACAAACTTTCCACCTATTCCGAGGCAATAGAGGCGGAATGCGGCGATGTGAGCAGTTCGGTGGAGGAAATATCCGTTACGATAAACGAAGTGTCCCAGGGAGCCGAGAGCCAGGCGGAGAGAGCCATGGACACAAAGGCAAGCACCGTAAGGATAGTGGAGGTTTCAAAGGCCATAGCCGACCTGGCGGAAAACACCTTTTCAATTACAAGGGATATGAAGGAAAGGGTGAAGGAATCCGAGGAGAAGCTGCAGGAGCTTTTGGAAAAACTGGGCAAATCCAACCGGGATAACAAGGAACTGGCGGTGGAAATTGAAAGGCTTCAACGGGACGCCGGCGAGATAAGGGATATTATTGCAATCGTGAGGGGAATAAGCGAGCAGACCAACCTTCTTGCGCTAAATGCCGCCATAGAGGCTGCGAGGGCGGGGGAAAGCGGAAGGGGCTTTGCGGTGGTGGCGGAGGAAGTAAGAAAGCTGGCAGAGGAATCCGACAGGTCCGCTGCGCGCATCCGCGACATAATAGAGAGCATTTACCAAAAAATAAGCCACATAACAGGGCGCATCGAGGCCCAGGTTGCCGACATGGACATGAGCATGCAGTATGCCGGCGAGTTCCGTGAGCTTTTTTCAAGCGTGGAAAGCACCTCGGAGGATACGCTGAAGTCCGCCGGGGAAATTGTTAAGCTGTCCGCCCAGGGCATAGAGAATGCAAGCAAGGTGGATGGACTGATGGATGAAATATCGGCGGTAACACAGCAGACCGCGGCGGGCATGGAGGAGATTAACGCAGCCACCCAGAACGAGGTGGAGATGGTAAGGAAAATATACCAGTCGGTGGGCAGCCTGTCGGATATGGCAAAGGACCTTAACGAGGTATTAAAGGCGGTGGAGGGCAACTATAAATTGGGCAAAGGCGAAGAGGAAAGGATAAGGCGGGCGGAAGGAATACTGAAAGATTCCCTTGAAAAATTCGGGTCCTATAATCCCGAAGATGTGCAGGGGATAGGCAGCTTTGTAAGGGACCTGGGCTCCGCCCACGGTGACGTGTTTGAGGCGGTTTTTGCACTGGATTCCGATGGCAGCGTTATTGCTTCCAGCGTAGAGACCGACACCACCAATTTCTCACACCGGCAGTATTTCAAGCAAGCCATGCAGGGCAGCGTCAGCGTTACCGCCCCGTATATATCCGTTGTTACCGACGGGTACTGCGTAACCGTCGCAGTGCCGGCAAAAAGGGAAGGATATGTCGTCGGCGTGGTATTCGGGGACGTAAAGCTGTAGCGGGCACTATGCCTAAAAAATGTTTTCCAGTGACAATTTTTCCTTGTCCGGGATATGCCTTATCAAAAGCTCCAGCGAGGACAGCTCGCCGAGGGCAAGGCCCTTTTCACCGGTTTTTATATACTGCTCGATTTTTGCCAGGGCCATGTCAATATTGTCTATTTCAGTGTGGTCAATAAGTATCGCCCACAAAGGCTTGACGCCGTTCCAGAAGTCTTCAAACCTTTTCAAATGCTCCAGGGCTTTTTCCCATTCCCCGTCCCGTACGCCCGTCTTTATACCGTCGCAGTGGGAAAGCAGTACTTCCGACGTGCCGGACACCTCCGAAATGGTGTAATACCCCACACCCAGTATAAGGCCCAGGGTTACGATGATTAATAGTATGGACCTCATTTCATCACCTTTTTCTGTTTTCCCTGGACGAACAGCCGGCCGCCGTCCTCCAGGCTAGCAAAAAGCACCTCGGAAACATCGTCATACCCGGCAGACTTAAGCTGGTCTAGCAGCCATTCCTCGGTAATGTCCAGTTTCTTTAAGTCGTTTCTTAGGATGCGGCCGTCCATTATAATACTTAGGGGCAGCCCTTCATATTCGGGGGTAATACCCAGGTCCTCGGTAACTACCGGCCTTTTTTCCGGCTTGGGTATTATGCTCAGCTGGCCGTCGGTCTCAAGTATGGCGTAATCCACGTCGGCAATGTTGGGATACCCGTTGAGGCGGAGCTGCTCAATCAAGTCGTTTATGTTGTACCTTAGCCGCCTCATTTCCTTCTCCATTATTTTTCCCTTCTCCACCAGTATGCTGGGAGTGCCGCATATTATCCTCCGGGCCTTGTCGCTTTTTAGGGTTATATAGGCCAGGGTTACCTGGGAGAGCATCAGTGTCAGGATTGCCACAAGGCCGTTGGCCAGCGGGATGTTTGTATCGCTCATGGGTATGCCCGCAAGCTCTGCTATAAGCACGGCTATTACAAATTCGAAGGGCTGAAGCTGGCCCAGCTGTCTTTTTCCCATTATGCGGATTGTAATGGCAAGGACCGTGTAAAGGAGGAGGCTTCTGATAAAGACTATCAGCATGTTTTATATCACCCCGGTTTTGGTTGACAGTATAGTTTTGCGTAATTTGGCCGGTTTTATTCGCTGCGGCCCCGGCGCCGGCTCATGAGCCTCCTCGCGGTCCTGACCGAGTGAATATATTGTAGCAATCCCAGCGAGAATAATGCTAGAATAATGATAAGCGGCTTCAAAGGGCATCACTCCCAAACTTACTATAGTATAGAATATTTGCATGCATGGGGCCGTATGATAGGTTTGAGGTGTGCGGGGCACTAAGCCTTGCAGTACGGAACGGGGAGGGCGCTTGGGATGAGGGAAGTTTCAATCGGCAAAAACGACAGCGGGCAGAGGGCGGATAAATTCCTGAAAAAGTTCATGCCCGACGCATCCGCCGGGTTTATATACGGCAGCATGAGGAGGAAGAAAATAAGGCTTAACGGTAAAAGGTTGAAGCCGTCCACCATACTGTCCGAGGGGGACGTCCTGCAGTTTTACATGGACGGTGAAGATTTTGGAAGGGACAGGCAGTCCTTGGCAGCCCCGGCAGCCCGGCAGCCCTTTCCGGTGGCGTACCAGGACGGGAACATATTAATTGCCGACAAGCCGGCGGGCCTTTTATCCCATCCCGACGGCCGGAAGAATGGGACGCTGGCCGACTGGGTAGTGTACTATCTTTATGAAAACGGTGAATACAATCCCCGGGAGGAGAATACCTTCACCCCAGCCATATGCAACAGGTTGGACCGCAACACCGGCGGGCTGGTTATAGCGGCCAAGAATTTTGCCGCGCTGCAGGACATGAACCTTATGATCAGGGAAAGATGGGTTGAACGGTACTATAAACTGGTGGTGGCAGGGATAATAGACAAACCGCTGGATATTTCGGCATACCTTGTAAAGGACAGCCGGACCAACAGGGTGAGGGTAGAGGACCGGTGGAGCGAGGGAAGCGACCGGATTGAGACCTACATAAAACCGCTTAAGCACAGCCCCCGGGGCTATACGCTGCTGGAGGCGGGGCTTTTTACCGGGAAGACCCACCAGATAAGGGCCCACCTTGCCCATATAGGCCACCCGCTGGTGGGGGACACAAAGTACGGGGACGGGGAAATAAATGAGTTTTTTAGAAAGGACTTTGGCCTGCGGCACCAGTTTCTTTACGCGTACCGGCTGGTGTTTAAAAGAACAACACCGCTTTTCAAATACCTTGAGGGTATGGAGGTTAAAGTGCTGCTGCCGGAAAAGTTAAGAAGTATAGAGCAAGAGCTGTTTGGGTAGATATGCCCGAACAGCTCTTATTAATTACAAGGGTTTATTTACATAACATGCATTAATTGAAACGATGATCAAATATATCAATAATATTGTGGTTTTGTTAGAAATTTCGCAAAAAACTGCTTATTATTTATAATAGCAAATATTGACAAAATTCGCACAATAATATATAATGATGCTTAAAAGGTGAGTGAACATTCACTTACCATAATATAATATATAATAGGAAGATAATTATTATGAAATAATGACGAATGTTAGAATATTATGTCAAACTATGAAGCATTATACCAAATATGAAGACGAAAGAAATACCTGTGGGGAAATATTGTTATTAATATAGGGGAAAAGGGACAGGTGGGGATAATGATTTCCGTTGCAGATTCTACTCAGCAAGCAGTTTTGAAGAGACAGGGGGTATTGGCCTGCGAACAAAACTGCCTAAAGTTTTTCACCTACCAGCAGCCGTACAATAAATATTGGGGCCTTATAAAGAAAAACGGTGGGTACCTGTACGAGGTAGTGCATACAGGAAAAGACAAGGCCTCAGACTTGGATAGTAAAGACGGCTATATAGAGGTGGTTTCAGGCAGAGCGATGGTATCCAACCCGGTAGGGGACGGGAGATACGCAGCGATAAACCCGTGCGACCCTAATATAAACGTGTATGTTAACGGAGAAAGAATAACAGATATAACTACAGTGACCGAAAAGGACCATATAGAGTTCATCACCCGTTCCGATGAGGAAGGGAATACCAGGATAATGGTGGAGTTGTCGAAAGACAGGATGAAGGCGATCTTGACAATAGACAAATTCCCGGGCAGGAAGTATTATGTGAAGGATGCGCCCAAAACTAGACTGCTTTACGTTTCTTCAGGCTACAAGGAAATCCCGGCACCCGATATAACGATGGTACAGTGTCTCCAGGAGCTGCAGAAGGCCGGCGTTGACCTGAAACTAGTAGACGGGACTGCGATTAATAGGTTGTTGGGGCTGCGTTATGGAGGCAGTGCAGTTGTGGCCGAGGGCAAGTACCCGGAGGATGGTAGGGATAGTGTAGTGGAGTACCTGTTCCAACAAGGAATATACCGGAACTCCGATTTTGATACTGACAAAAAAGTAGACCTTTTGGACCATACCATCATACCAACAGTGAAGGTTGGCGAGGTGCTGGCCAAAAAGGTCTTTTTTGCTACACCCGGTCGGGACGGCCGGACGGTTACCGGTGAAAAGGTAAAGGCACGGAAAGGAAAGGATATCCCCTTAAAGGCGGGGGAAGGGGCTGTTTTGCTGGACAATGGAACCAAAATTGTGGCTGCTGCAAATGGAAGGCCTATGATTAAAAATGGCATGGTAGTAGTAGTTCCGCTGCTGGTTGTCCCGGGCAATGTAGACCCAGGTACAGGAAATATATACTTTGACGGAGATGTTAAGATAAAGGGCAGCGTAATGGATAACATGAGGGTGGTGGCAGGGGGGGACATAACTGTTCTTGGAAATGTATTGCATGCCAGCCTGTCTGCTGGCGGAAGCGTGAATATTGCAGGTAATATAATAAGCAGTAAGGTATATGCCGGAAAGGGTGTTGCCAACAGCCTTTATGTAATGCCAAAGATACGACAAATATATTCAATAATGAAGGTGGACTTTTATAATACTAATTCTGGTGTACATGTAAACGATAATACAAATACGCGCCGGCGTTATCACGACATGTTTGGGAAAAGGTACAAAGAGCTGGAAGCCTTGATGGCGGATATCAGGAATGTGCTGGGCCTTGTACCCGACGAGGAAGCTGGTTTGATAGGGAGTATACTGGAGGGCTTGAACAGGATTTATTGCAGAGGAGGCTTGAGTGCGACCACAGAACAGTTTGAAAAACTTGATAAAGAGATACAAAGTTACTTGAACAGCATCGGGGATTTACACCATAGGAATGTAAATTTAAAGTTCGGGTATGCGCAGAATTCATCAATTCAGGCCTGCGGAGATGTAATAGTAACGGGACGGGGCACCTATCAGACAGATATAATTGCAAAAGATTCCATTACCTTTCTTAAACCTACCAGTGTTGTCCGAGGGGGTATGCTGATAGCGGGGAAAAGGATGGATATGGGTATCGTGGGTTCGCCGGTGGGTGTCAAGACTTATTGCAAGGTGCTGGAGGAAAACGGCAAAATAAATGCAATACGCTTTTTTGGCAATACCGTTTTGAACATAAACAACAATAAACAGGTAATAAGTTAAAAACAAAATCGCACCATACATTGACCGTCGGGAAAAGAATACTTGTACGACGGAAAGGAAGTTAAATTATGAAAAGGTTTCCGGGCAGAAAGGATAACATAATACTGGCCGCAATAGAAATAATTAGCGAGGATGGGATCCATGGGTTATCCACTAAAAAAATTGCTGCCAGACAGGGGATATCCGAATCGCTTCTATATAAGCACTTCAACAGTATTAACGACGTATTGGTTGCAGTAGTAAAGAGTTTTTCCCGGTATGACATGATGATTATTAACACGGTGCGAAAAAGGGACATTACCTACAAGGAAAAGATTATAGCATATATAGGGCCGATAGTGGAATTATACCAGAACTATCCGCCCCTTGCGTCTATAATGCTGAATTACGAAACGCTGCTCAATTACAGGCATACAAGGCAATTAATAAAAGGGATTATTAATACCCGTAAAGGTTTTGTAAAAAGCGTTATCGAAAAAGCCCAGGCCGAGGGTGAGATGAATAACAATCTTACATCCCAAGAATTAGCCGATATCATAAACGGTGTTATTAGCGACATGGTGCTAAGGTGGAAAATATCCGGCTATGTCTTCAATCTGAAAGAAGATGTACTTGCAACGATAGGAAAGGTACTGGACCTGGTTTAGAGGGAGGAACGGCTTAAATCCGGTGCAGACAAAGGAACCTTCGAAAAGGAGTCTGTATCACTCAATTCGGAGGGAAAAAATATGCAAGAGGTTGTGAAGATGCTTAATTATTTAAACAAGAACCTTTATGCCATATTGTCCGCAGTTATGGACGGAGTGATTGCCATAGACAAGGATAACAGAATTGTGTTCATTAACCGAACAGCGCAGGAACTTACCGGCTGGAATGAGGAAGCGACAGGTAAACCGCTGGACAAAGTGCTTAATATAGTGAATGCTAAAACCAGGGATAGGGTAAAACTTCCCTTTGAACAGGGAGTGTGTGACTGTTTGAAGAAAGATTTAAAGGACTGCCCTCTGCTGGTCACAAAGTCTGGCAGGGAGGTTTTTGTTTCCATCGGCTGGTCTCCAATCAAAGACGAAGAAGGAAAGGCTGCCGGTGGGGTTATTACCTTTGAGGACGTAACCAGCTATGTGAATGTCCGGGAAGAATTAATCGCACAAAACAATAATTTCGGGATCCAGTTTAAATACGCCCCGGTGGGCATGGCGATTGTAGACAAAAACGGAGTTATACAAAGCGCTAACGATTGTTTTTCCGATATATGCAATTACGGTAATGACAGTTTAATAGGAAAAACGTTGGGCGAGGCCCTTGGGTGCATTGGTAGCGATGGGGATCTGTGCGGTTGGAGTAAGGAATGCCGTGATTGCATTGTCAGGAAAGCTGTTATTCATGTAGCAAAGACGAAGGTTCCGTTTCGTAATGTGGAAAGGAGTTACCGGCTTATAAGAAATGGAAGTACGGTTACCCGAAATCTTAGGTTTAACCTGGCTCCAATGAGCATTGCCGGAAAGGCGCATGTTCTAATATCGATTGATGATATGACGGAATACCGACTTATGGAAGATAGAATAAAGGAATCCAGAGACTTCTATCTAGCCCTTTTTGAAGAAGCTCCCACGTTGATTTGGAGAGCGGATGCTGACCAGTATGTCAACTATGTAAATAGAAGATGGCTGGAATACACGGGAAGAGAAATGCAGCAAGAAAAGGGTTGGGGATGGATGGAGACGATACACCCGGAAGATGTTGAAGAATTTGAGAGGCTTTACAATCAAGCATATAAAAACAAAAAACCATTCAAGTATCAGTGCAGGATAAAGGGTGCCAACGGGGAATACCGGTGGTTTGACGGTTATGCAAAACCGTTTTTTGACCTGGGGGGGAATTTTGCAGGTTTTGTTGGTGTAAACCATGACATAACAGAGCAAAAGAAAGTTGAAGAAACGATGCGCCAGGCCGTTGAGGCGGCACAAGCCGCCTATAACGCAAAGAGTGAGTTTTTGGCAAATATGAGTCACGAGATAAGAACGCCGTTAAACGGTATATTGGGCATGCTTGATTTGACGTTGCTTACTGACCTAACCTGTGAGCAAAGGGATAACCTGTTAACAGCTAAAACCTGTGCAAATTCTCTATTAAGCATAATTAATGACGTTCTTGATTTTTCTAAAATGGAAGCGGGAATGCTCAATATCGAAAAAGTGGAGTTTGACTTTATGAAATTGATTGAAGAAGCCGTTAAGGTTCATTATCATCGTGCCAAGGAAAAAGGAATAGAACTGACCTGCCGGCTGCCGATGGTCATGCCGGGTGCTTTGGTGGGGGACCCAAACAGACTGCGGCAGGTGCTGCACAACCTTTTGAGCAATGCAGTGAAGTTTACCGATAAAGGGCATATAGACCTTATCATCCGGCAAACCGGAATTACCGATAAATCAGTAGAACTTCAGTTTTCGGTAGCAGACACCGGTATTGGAATCGCACCGAACGAAATGAGAAAACTGTTCAAAAGTTTCAGCCAGATTGACGGGTCCTTGACAAGAAGATATGGAGGAACAGGACTGGGGCTTGTGATTTCAAAACGACTTATTGAGATGATGGGCGGGGATTTAAGGGTGGAAAGTGAAAAAGGGAAGGGAAGCGTGTTCTCGTTTACCCTGACCTTTGACGTAAAAGAGCGCAGCGGGACTGTTAAACAAAAAATGGAGTCGGGGGATTTTAAAATTACAAAATCCAGTGCCAGGGTTTTGCTTGTGGAGGACGATGAGGTAAACCGTAGGGTGATTAGCAAGATGCTTGAAAAAATGGGATATCAATCGGATGTGGTGGAAAACGGCCGTGATGCATTAAAGCTGCTGGCAAAAAAACACTATGACCTATGCCTTATGGACATTCGAATGCCGGGCCTGGACGGCGTACAGACAGCGGCCATCATAAGAAGGAATGAACAGAAAACCTGCGGATATCTGCCTATTGTAGCTATGACAGCATATGCCCTAAAAGGGGACCGTGAGCGGTTTATGGCTATGGGGATGGATGAATACATAGCCAAGCCCTTTAGGATAAAGGAGCTGTCCGAATTGCTGGAAAGGCTGCTTGGTGAGCGTAGAAGCACCTATTCCAGGACTTCCGGAGATAGAACAAGCGCCATAAGTGAAATGGACAGGTATATAGATGACTATACAAGGGAGATCCAGCCGGCCATGGACGAAATCCGGTTGGGCCTGGAGGAGTTGGGACATATAATTGAGGCGGGGGATATACAAAAAATCGAGGAGGGAGCGCAGCATATTAAGATGCTTGCTCATTCGGCGGGTGCCGAGCAGGTAAGAATACTTGCGTTTAGGATGCAGCTTGCTGCAAGAAAGGGGGATCGTACATCGGCAGGTAGGCTGTATAGGGACCTTGTCAGAGCTTTGCACAAATATACAGCAGGTATGGGTGAAACGGGGGGATAAGGAATGAGGATACTGATTGCAGAAGATGACGCCACCAGCAGGAAGTTTTTATTCAAACTGCTATCAAAATATGGGGAGTGCGACATGGTAGTGGACGGTATTGAGGTAGTGGAGGCCTTTGAGATTGCCCATGACATTGGTCAGCCCTATGACCTCATATGCCTTGACATTATGATGCCGAAAATAGACGGAATTAAGGCCCTTAAAGCTATAAGGGATTTTGAAAGAAATAAAGGTATCGAAAAGGAGCGGAGGTGCAAAGTCATATTTACCAGTGCCTTGGATGAGACGGAAGCGGGTTTTGATGCCCTAAGGACTGGTAACGAGATTTACATAACAAAGCCCATTGATATAGACAAATTCATGGATGTATTAAATCAGTTGCTGGGGATTTAATTAATAACAAAATACTATACGCAGAGGTGGGATTAGCAAAATGGACAGAAAAGTATATGTATTACAATGCACTGAGGACCAGGTTCTTGCCCGTGATTTAAAAGACAGCCGGGGCAACTTCATTCTTCCCAAGGGGACAGCACTAAACGACTACATAAAACGCAAACTGGAAGAGTTGGGCATAGAATACGTATGGGTCACGAGCAGGGAGGGAAGCGAAGAGCTTTCCTATTTAAACTGTAAGGCCTTTGAAAAGAGATACATAAACAGTGTGGATGAAATAAGGCGATTAGCGCTTGAGATAACAAGGGGGAAGAGGGCACATCTTTCCATGATTAATAGAATGACAAAGACAATCGCTTATGCCAGGAAAGAACCCAAGCATATAATCAAATGTCTTGGAAGTATTAAGGATACCGATGACTATACATATTATCACAGCCTGAATGTGGCTCTTTACGCAACCATGATCGCCGGATGGCTTAACCTGGTAAGGGATGATATAAACCTGGTTACCCAGACTGCCCTGCTCCATGACCTGGGTAAAACGAAAATACCAAAGGAGCTCCTTAACAAAAAATATAAGCTTAACCGGTGCGAAATGGAGGAAATCAAAAGGCATCCGGTATATGGATACCAAATGGTCAAGGATGACCCCAATATCTCTGAGGAAATCAAGGATGTGATACTTATGCATCACGAGCGAGAAGACGGGTCGGGTTATCCCTCAGGCAGGAAAGGTGAAGACCTCAGTTTATTTACAAAAATAGTTGCCGTTGCGGATGTGTACGATGCCATGACTTCGGACAGGCCCTATAAGAAGGCCAAGACGCCTTTTGATGCCTTTGAAGAGTTTTATTCCGCTTGCAGGGATTCTATGGATATGCACATTGTCAATACATTGCTCTACAACCTGTCCAGGTACTATATAGGGAGCAAGGTTCTACTAAGTGACGGCAAGACGGGCAATATTGTATATATACCGCCGGGCAATATATGTAAGCCAATAGTTGATACGGGCATGGCTTTTGTGGACTTGTCCAGGGAAAATGGAGTTTCGGTTACATTTATTGCCTGATCCTATTATTACCCGGAGGGGACAATATGGGGGAAGAACTGGAATTATCCAAAAAAATCGAGGAACTGAGGAATGAACTGAATCGGATGGTAAGAGGGACGAAAAACTACGATAAGGGCAAAATACTCGAGACAAGCATGAAGCTTGATGCACTAATTAATGAATACTTAAGAATGGATCGATGCACCGATACGGGTGACTTTACGAATAAAAAAACCGGCAGCCCTTAGCCATTACAAATACAAAACAAAAGCTGAAACAAGAGAAGAACCTGATGGAATATATTCAGACCAGGCACTATGGCAAGAGAGGGGGATCTGAGTGGGGAACGTAGAACCATTGGCTGTAGATGCAAACAGTGTTATTTTACCCGGCTATATAATTCATGAAAAAGTAAAAGAAAGCGATAGGTCAATAATATATAAGGGGAGTTCAGTTAGGGATAATAAGCCCGTTATTATTAAGCTACTAAGACCGGAAACGACAACAATGAACAATATCGTCGGGCTTATCCGCGAGTACAATATAACAAGAGGTCTCAGCCTTAAAGGTGCAGTTATGCCTATTGAGCTGGTAAAAGCCGGGGGTTCCCTTGCATTGATAATGAAAGATAACGGGGCGGTATTTCTCAGTGATTACATAAATCACAACGTTGTTAGTATTTCATTGTTTCTTGACATAGGAATTAAACTGGCGGATATATTAGGTGAACTGCACCAGCAGGAAATAATACATAGGGGTATAAAGCCGGACAATATACTTTTCAATCCAGATACGGGGAAAGTGCAAATCATAGATTTTAGCAGGGCGATTATTATAAGGGATAGAGGCAGCAAAAATCAAGCGGTGGATGCACTGCCGGAGGCGTATGGGTATATGCCTCCAGAACTGTTGGGGCTGTCGCAAGATGTGGCAGACTACAGCAGTGATTATTATTCCCTTGGAGTAGTGTTTTACGAGATGCTATCAGGATCACTACCGCTTCAAGCTTCCAATTATGCCGAATGGCTTAAGGTTCACGTTAACAAAAAGCCCGAAAGGTTGGACAAACTAAATCCCAGCGTGCCGCCGGCATTATCCGACATAGTAATGAAATTGCTTTCCAAAGCCGCCTATGAAAGATACCAGACTGCATATGGAATAATTAAAGACCTTGAAAGGTGCAAAATGCAGTGGGATGCTTTCGGCAGTATTGAAAGATTCGAATTAGGGCAAATGGATTTATCCCCCCGTCTTGAACTGCCCAGAAAAGTCATCGGAAGGGAAGCCGAAGCGGGAATGTTAATAAAAGCTTATAAGCGTATATGCGAAGGTAAAGGTGGGTTAGTCCTGGTTAGTGGTTATGCGGGTACCGGAAAAACAATGCTGGTAAATGAAATATTGAAACCGATATCAATGGAGCGAGGATATTTCGCATATGGTAAATTCGATCAGCTAAGACAAAGTATACCCTATGCCCCTTTTGCCAAGGCTTTTGGTACTATAATCAGGCAAATAATGACAGAGAATAAAGAAAAATTGGAAGATTGGAGAAAAAAAATACAAAATACCCTTGGCAATAATGGTTCCGTTATGTCCAAGGTCATACCGGAACTGGAACAGATTATCGGTCAGCAGCCGCCGGCTGAAACTTTAAGGCCGAAAGAGGCGCAGAATCGTTTTTTGATGGCATTCGAAAATTTTATCAGCGCATTTGCCACCAAGGACACGCCTCTTGTTATATTTCTAGATGACCTGCAGTGGGCGGATACGGCTTCTTTAGAGCTTCTAAAGCACGTGTGTAAAAGCGCCGATATGGGTTATTTGCTCATTATAGGTGCATACCGCGACAACGAGGTTGGCGATGACCAAGAATTGAAAGCTGCTCTTAGGGAAATATTGGAGGATGATGTACCGGTTTGGCAAATCCATCTCCATCCATTGGGTAAAAAGGATGCTGTTAAATTTGTCGCCGAGGCCTTGCACTGTCCCGAAGAAGAGGTAATATCCCTAGCAGGAATATTGTACCGCAAAACGCTGGGGAATCCGTTTTATCTTGGTCAGATGATGAAAACCATTTATGATGAAAGATTAATAAAGTTTAATGTACACAAAGGCGGATGGGAATGGAAGGCAGAAGCAGCAGAAAGTCTAAAGGTCCCTGACGACGTGCTTGACCTTTTGCTAATCAAACTGCAAAAGCTTTCCGGGGAAACCCTGGTCGTTTTAAAACTGGCTTCCTGTTTAGGAACTGTCTTCAGTTTGGAAACCATATCCGCCATTTATGGGAAGTCCCAGGCCGAGGTATCTTTATTGCTTGAACCGGCGATAATACAGGGGCTGGTGCACAAGTCGTCGCAATGGAATGGATATACTCATAAAACAATCGACGATAAACAAGGGACTGTTTATGAGTTTGTGCATGATAGAATAGCGCAGTCGGTTTACTCGCTGTTTTCCCAGGAAGAAAAGAAACAAGCCCATGTAAATATCGGCTACCAGCTTCTTAAGAATACAAAGAAGGACAGTTTTGAAGACGGAATTTTGACCATTATGGATCATTTGAATAGGGGCCTGGACTTGATTGTTGACCCAATGGAGAAAATAAGACTTGGGGAATATAACCTACTGGCAGGGAGAAAAGCTAAGGCCTCCGCCGCTTTTGATACGGCGATAAGGTATTTTGAGGTAGGAATAAAGCTGCTCGGGGACAATGCATGGGATGACAACTATGGCCTTTGTTACGACCTTCACATGGAGTATGCCCAATGCAAATACATGATAGGTGATATAAACGAGGCGGAAAAGCTGTTTGACATATCAATAAACAGGGCAAAAACGGAATTTGAAAAAGCTGATCTTTACTGCATGAAAATGAATCTATATTCCGAGACCGGAAAGTATGCAGAAGCAGTGCGAATAGGAATAGACGTGCTTAAAAAATATGGCATGAACCTTTCTATAGAGCCGGGTTTACTTGATTATGCCAAGGAATTACTGGCGTATAAATGGCTGATGCTGGGCAAAAAGACGGGGGATTTGGTCAAACTGCCGGAAATGAAACAGCCGGTACAAATTAAGATTGCCGAATTTCTTATCAACCTTATACTTGCTGCTTGTACAGACTATCCCGACCTATACTCTCTAGCAATAATAAAGGCCGGTAACCATGCGGTGCGATACGGTAACACCGAAATGGCTTCCATTGGGTACTTAGGCTATAGCATTGTTGAGGGGAGCGTGCTGGGTAATTATAAAGCCGGCTATGAATTGGGAAACGTGGCAATACATCTTGCAGAGAAATACAACAAAAGCCACCCTAAAGGCATAGTATACTTTACTGTCGGCGCTATAATACTGCACTGGACTCATCATGCAAAAGAAGGGCTTGATTATTTGAAAAAAGCAATAGACTTTGCTATTGAAGCCGGGGATGTGCTCATAGAAGGGTATTCGTATGGAGTAATTCTTGAAAATAAGTATCTTTTAGGACTACCCCTGGAAAATATTTTGGAGGAGGCAGAAAAGTGCAGTAGTTTCGCAAAAAGAATGAAGCATAAGAATCTTGGTCTAAACGCCGCCGTTTATAAAAGGTTGGCCGCGGCTTTGCTGAATGGGGCAAATGATTTTTCCGCGCCACAGGCTGAAGGATTGGATGATGAAGAGTTAATGGAAACTCTTAGTGGAGATAAAGCATCCCTGGTCGCTTACTATTTTTCTAATATACAGCTTTATTATTTAACGGGGAATTTTAACAATGCGCTTTTGGAAATCAAAAAAGTAAAAGAGTATGCAGGGGCAATAATGGGCTTTCTGTTATCAGCAGAAATAAACTTTTATCACTCCCTGGCCATTACCGGAATCTATGGGGAACTTTCCGCCAAAGACAAAAAAAGGTATCTAAGGGTATTGAAAAAGAACCAAAGGCAAATGAAAAAATGGGCGGATTCCTGCGCGGCAAATTTTCTTCATAAATACTCGCTTATTGAAGCGGAAATATCCCGTGTTTTGGGTAAGAAGAGGGAAGCGGAAATAATGTATGATAAAGCAATCCAATCCGCCGGCGAAAACGGTTATATACAAAACCAAGCTATTGCCTGCGAATTGGCGGCAAGGTTCTATGGTAATGAAGGCAGGACAAAAGTTGCCAAGGTATATATGGGCGAAGCTTTCAATCTATATACGAGATGGGGAGCAACAGCTAAGGTGCAAGATTTGAAACAGAGATATCCAGGACTACTGGATGAGCTGACTCTGTTTGATGGAATGACGAATTATGTTTCTGAGGAAATATTAAACCATGCGGTTATGAAGTCAGACGCTGACCGGTATAAAAAAACCGGCGGCCTTGACGTTCAAAATTTACGCAAAATTGTAAAGAATATTTATCAACAGTCGGAGGCCGAGAAGCTGGCGAAGACCTTCCTGGTTTCTGTCATGGAAAATATTTGTGCGAATATTGGGTTTTTGGTGATAGAAAAGAACGGTGAATTGTTCATAGAGGCGGAAAAGGACAGCAGGGTCGGAACGGAGGTGATTGTGAAGTCAACTCCGCTGGACCAATGTGATAGGATTCCAAGGTCCATTGTGCAATATGTTGCCAATACCTTTGAACCAGTGGTAATAAATAATGGGCAACAGGCTGGAATCTTTGAAAAAGACCCGTATATAGAAAGCCCGGGGGCGAAATCTGTGGCATGCATACCTCTGCGGTTTTGGAGTATACCTGTGGGAGTACTGTACCTGGAAAACAGTTTCTTGGAAGGAATTTTTTCCGAAGAACGCATGGAACTGCTAAAACTCTTTTCAAATCAAGCGGTGTTTGCAAAGGTAATAAAAGAATTGTTGGAACGAGACAATTCCGAATCTATGGATAAAAAATTACCAACTGGGCCTGTTTCTTTAACTGGGAGGGAGGTTGAAATATTAAGGTTGATTTCAAAGGGGCTGTCAAACAGCGAAATAGCTGAAGGGCTCGGAGTAACTAATAACACCATTAAAACCCACGTAAAGAATATATACGGCAAATTGCAGGTAAATAGAAGGGTCCAGGCGGTGGCAAGGGCAAAGGAATTGAACATAAAATAGTCACCCTCAGGGGTGACGTGGTTGCTACACAAAAATATTGTTTTTCACCCCCGGGGGTGATGTGTTTTCACAGACAGTATTCTATACTATAAAAGCCGAGATATGTAAAAAATAATCGAATTATTGGGTATTACTGAAGTTTGACTGCGCACACCAATGATGGGTGAAAAACACAGTATAAGGGGGATTTGAAATGTTTCAAGTTATTGGAGTTGACATTGGGTATGGGTTTGTAAAAATCACCGATGGAATAAAAGGTTATTCTTTTCCCAGCGTTATAGGGGACGGTAATATTGACCCGACCTATAGCATTGAGGGTAATACGGTTATACCCATCAACGACCTAAAAATCAGAATAAACGGTAAGCTTTATTTTGTCGGTAAATATGCACTGCGACATTCCGCCTACTTACACAGAGACCTTTCACAGTCGCGGGCTGTTGAAAACGACCTTGAGATATTGTATCTCACAGCCCTTAGCCTTTTCTGTTCAGACTCGACAAACAGTTTTAAGGTTGTAACTGGGCTTCCCGTGGACAGGATGCATATGGCCGGTGAATTGAAGGAACGGATCGGTGGCGAAAAAAGTGTTGCAGTTGGTCGAAACAATGAATTCTATGGTCAAAGGATCATCATTGATGACCTGGTGATTGTACCGCAGCCGCTGGGCACATACTGGTCAGAATACTTGGATAGTTTTGGGCGTATAAGTGACGGGGTAGACGGCCGGGTAGGAATTATTGATATTGGGTTTAAGACTACAGACCTATCGGTCTTGGAAGATGGAGAATATGTAGCAAGTAAGAGCAAATCGACCTTCACAGGGCTTTCCAATGCATATCGTAATATAAGTACAAAAATTGCATCTTTGTATGGGATAGAGAGGGAAAGCTATGCCCTGGATGAAGTGGTGATAAAGCGAAAAATCAGGGTTAGAGGAGAAAGTGTTGATATCTCTGACTTAGTAAATGAAGAATTAAAGAAATTAGCTGTTAACACACTGGCTGAGGTTAATTCGATATGGAATATTGCAGAATTCGATGCTTTGATACTAAGCGGAGGCGGGGGGCAGTCCCTTAGCCCGTTCATGCTCCCCCATTTGCCTCATGGAAGGCTTGCAAAAAGTCCGCTCTCTTCCAATTGCAGCGGCTATTATAACTGGGGTGTAAAGCTTTGGAAATAAAAGGGAGATAACAAAGCGAATATCCATAAAGGAGTTGTTTTGGATATCTATGATTAGAATAAAAAGAAACCGTTACAAACCTGTTGAAACCGGCTCCGTAAGAATCAGCGGGACCTTCAAGGGTGAAATAATTGGCGCAGAGAACGTGGTTGTAACGACCACGGGTTCATGTACCTGTAGCATTCACGCTAAAAAGCTTTATATTGACGGTACGGTAATAGGAGATATCGATGTAGAAACATTAATAATAAACTCGGGCAGACTGTATTATGACAAGGTTAAAACCAACAGGATATTAATGGCTGAAAACGGGTTTATTGCACATGTTTCCGATACCGCTGTAAAGCGAATACCAAAAAACTGGACTGTTGACGCCAATGAGGATATTGATGAGGATGTGAAAGAAAGCATTAGGAAAACAGTGGGCACATACAGAATAGACAGCGGTACTGCCGGCAGGTTAGAAAACATCAGATTATATATAAACAACAACGAAAAAGAAGAAGAATTTAAGACAAAAGATATAAAAGAGTATTTACCGACTGCGACTGGAAACAAGAAAGCGGATAAAGATAGCGATAAGGCAAAGAAAGAATTCAATGTCGGTAATACCGCTCCGCAGTTTTACAGCAGTTATTAACCGGGCTATTCTGTTTAAACGTATACAGCGCACTTAGGGCTATACGTATCCAAGTGTGTCATTCTTGCCGAAACGGTCACTATACTGGGCGAAGCAAGTATCTGTATTAAAACTGGATTCTTCAGGCTTCGCCCTCAGAACGACATATATAATTCGTTATTAAGATTTGCTGCTTCTGAACGACAGATAAACTTCTAACATCCTAAGTATGTTGTAAATAAAAAAGGAGGGAAAAACATGAGAATGACTAAAGTATTAGCATTTTTTATGACAATTGTAATGGTCTTTTGCTGTATACCTATAATCCCTGTTGCTGAAGCGGCTTCTGAGACATTTAAGGATATGCCGCACGAAGGGCACTGGTCTGCAGCGGCACTGAAATCGGCTGTAAATAATAACTTGCTTAACGGATTTAAGGAAGCTGATGGAATCTATATTAAGCCAGACGCTCCTTTGACCCGGGCCCAGATGGCCGCCATTGCGAACAGGGCCTTCGGAGCCCAGAAAAAGGCGCCCTTAACCGGTGTGAAGGATGTAGATGCCAATGCTTGGTATGCTGAAGATTTGCAAAAAGCGGTTTACATGGGCACCATGAAACTGGACACATACATGAGACCAAATGACAACATAACCCGCCAAGAAGCTTTCACCATACTGGCTAGGGCCTTCAAAATGACCGACGGCACTGTAGACGACTTGTCGGGCTTTGCTGACAATAACCTGGTTGCCGGCTGGGCAGTGCCCGGGGTGGGAGCCTTGGTAAAAAACGGATATGTTAAAGGGGACGGCAATCTACTGGCCCCGGAAGACAATATAACCAGGGCACAGTTTGCGGTTGTTATGGACAACATGATTAAACAGTACATCACTCGAGCGGGTATTGTTACCTCAGTGGTTCCCGGCAACGTGATGGTGAATGTACCGGGTGTTACATTAAAAGACGCGACCGTGAGCGGTGATTTGATTATTGGTGACGGCGTAGGTGACGAGGACGTTATCCTTGAGAATGTCACTGTTACAGGGAATCTGGTTATTCGTGGAGGCGGCGAAAACTCCGTCATAATCAAGGGAGGCGGAGTTGGAGGTAAAGTGGTAGTGGCCAAAGTGGACGGGAAGGTTCGTGTTTCGGTTGAAGAAGGGGCCGACATAGAAGTTGTCGTGATAAATGACGGGAAAGATGATGTGATTATTGAAGGTACAATAGGAATGGTAGAAGTAGCAGCGCCAGAAGTACCGGTGGTGGTGCAGAATGGCACGGTTGGAAAGATTGAAGTAACGGGAGAAGGCGGAGCGAGTATAACTGTTGCCGGAGATGCTGCTGTTAACGATGTTGTGGTAGGGTCCAATGCTTCTGGAACTACCTTAAATGTTGAAGGTCGAGTAGCAAAGGTGGAAACCTCAGCTGTCAGTACGATAGTCTCGGGAACGGGAACGGT
>FZPS01000157.1_pt15 | contig 20250 bp, 17 predicted proteins | sample 1817821 | NCBI WGS metagenome assembly FZPS01 (sample SAMEA104158645, study PRJEB21678) | metagenome | place: Germany | collected 2015-04-21
GGGTAAGCCTGGCTGTAAATTTATCGCAACGCCAGCTAATAGATGAGCAGCTGATCGCGGATATTGAAGCTGCTCTTTCGGAATCCGGCCTGGCGCCGGAGCTGCTGGAACTTGAAATTACCGAAAGTATAGTTATAAATCCACCCGCCCGCATTTTTACCGTCTTGAACAAGATTAAAGAGCTGGGCGTGCGCCTGGCCGTAGATGACTTCGGATCTGGTTATTCTTCTCTTGCCCAGGTCAGGCATTTTCCCATCGATACGCTTAAGGTAGACAGATCTCTTATCGGTAATATCCCGACAAACAAAATAGATATGGCGATTACCCAGGCGATCATCGATATCGGCAAAGCGATGCAGCTTACCATCGTTGCTGAAGGTGTCGAAACACCGGCGCAGTTGTCTTTTTTAAAGGAACGCTCCTGTGACCTGATGCAGGGATATTATTTTTCCAAGCCCCTTTCTCCCGACCGTTTTGCCGAATTGCTGCGCAAACATGAGCCCGGCTACCCTGGTAACAGCGGTTTTCCAGCCTTGTTGATCTAACACCGTTCTGTTGTATCTGCTGTATTCATCTGTTAAACTAAGAATATACTGCGCATGAACCTGCTGGGAGAGGGCCTTGTTGAAAAAGGACGCCGAAGGAGCAATCTCCCGGTTGTGGCGGCCGGGAGGGAAACTCTCAGGTAACAGCACCGGCAGGGGACGCCCCTCTGGAGAGAGCCTGCTCTGTGCGGGACACCGACGGGGTAATTCTCTTGTAGTACCAAGAGTTAAATCTCTCAGGTGAAAGGACAGAGGACAGTGGAAAGCCAACTGGTTTTCCCCTGTCCTTTACTTTTTGTGGCGCTGCTTTTAGAAACTACATCTGCAGAGGTGAAAAATTGCGAACAGATTGCGAACAGAACTTTGACCGTTGGCTTTGCTCCCTTGTGATAAGGAAGCAGTCGGGGATGAGATACTATAAACAAGGTGGTGATGTAGATGGTTGAACTTCAGAGAACCCCCCTCTATCAAAAGCACCTGGCGCTTAAAGGGGACCTAGTTGAATACGGCGGTTGGCTGATGCCGGTTCAATACGAAGGGATTATTACCGAGGTGCGTCAGACGCGGCGTAAGGCCGGCCTCTTCGACACTTCGCATATGGGCGAATTTCTCGTCGAGGGACCGGGTGCGGCTGAATTTCTACAGGAGATCCTGACCAACGATCTCTCCAATCTTGACGATGGCCGGGTTATCTATAGCCCGGCCTGCTATCCGCATGGCGGAACGGTCGATGATCTCCTTATTTATTTCTACCATGCCGAGAAATACCTGCTCGTGGTCAACGCGGCCAATACGGCGAAAGATTATGCCTGGTTCAGCGAAAAATTAAGGCCGGGGGTTAGCTTAAGCGATCTTTCGGCGGAGATGGCTTTAATTGCCATCCAGGGGCCTAACAGCCTGGCAGCCTTGCTGGCTTTGACCCGGGCTCCGCTGGAGCAGTTGCCCTACTATCATTTTATTCCAGAGGTCGAGCTGGCTGGAATCAAGTGCCTGGTATCACGGACCGGTTATACCGGGGAGGACGGTTTTGAGATCTTCTGTGATCCAGACAGCGCTGTCCAGCTCTGGGATGAACTGCAGGAAGCCGGGCAGGTCCGCGCTCTCGGCTTGACGCCGGCGGGCTTAGGGGCACGTGACGTGCTGCGCCTTGAGGCTTCGCTGCCCCTATATGGCCACGAGTTAAGTGAAGAGATTACTCCCCTGGAGGCGGGGCTTTCCCGTTTTGTCTCGTTTAAAAAAGGGGCCTTTACCGGGCGTGATGCGCTGCTGCGACAGAGAGAAGAGGGGCTCACCCGGCAGCTGGCCGGTCTGATCTTGCTGGATCGGGGTGTTCTTAGGGAAGGCTACCCTGTTTTTGACGGAGAGACGAAGATCGGAGAAGTTAGCAGCGGGACCTATTCGCCGACGCTGAATCAATCTATCGGGATGGCCTTTATTTTGCCCGGTAAAACAGTGCCGGGCACCAGGGTAGAGGTGGTTATTCGTGGTAAAACGCACCGCGCACAGATTGTCAAAACACCATTTTACAGGAGGGAAAAGAGATGAGCTGGGAAATTCGGGAAGGATTAAAATATACCCGCACGCACGAGTGGGTCTGCTTTGAGGGGGAGCTGGTTACCGTGGGGATTACCGACTACGCCCAGGATATGCTCAAAGATGTTGTTTATGTGGAGCTCCCCGAAGTCGGGCAGGAGGCGCAGGCGGGGGAGAGCCTGGCGGTAGTCGAGTCGGTCAAGGCGGTCTCCGACCTCTATGCTCCCGTAGATGGCGAAGTGCTTGAGGTTAACGAGCTGCTTCTAGATCAGCCGGAGCTGTTAAACGAAGATCCCTACGGAGAGGCGTGGGTGGTCAAGATCAAAATAGCCCCCGGCTATAAGAACCCTGACCTGCTGGAGAAGGACGGGTATGCTGCCCTGGTGAAAGAGGAGGCCGCAAAATGAGCGGCGGCCGCCATTACTTACCCCTCACCGATGCGGAGCGGCAGGAGATGCTGGCGGCAATTGGGGCCGACTCAGTAGAGCAGCTTTATGATGAGCTGCCTCCGGTGATTCGTTTGAAAGATGGGCTAAAGCTGCCGCCGCCTCTTTCCGAGATGGAGGCGCTGGCCCATCTAAGCGAACTTGCCGTAAAAAACAGGCATCTGCGGGAGTATCCCTGTTATTTGGGCGCCGGTGTCTACGATCATTTTATCCCCAGCGTAGTTCAGTATCTTACGGGGCGAAGCGAATTTTCTACCGCCTATACCCCTTATCAGGCTGAGATCAGCCAGGGATTGCTGCAGTCTATTTTCGAATATCAGACCCTGATCTGCCGGCTTACCGGGATGGAGGCGGCCAATGCTTCCCTCTACGACGGGGCCACCTCTCTAGCCGAAGCAGCGGTAGCCTCTTGCGGGGCAACACGCCGCCGCAAAGTGCTGGTCTCCAGGGCGGTAAATCCCTATTATCGCCAAGTTCTGCAGAGCTACCTCCAAGCCCGGGAATTTCAGCTTGAAGAGCTGCCTCTGCTTAAAGGGGAAACAGATTATGCCCGGCTCGAGATGATGCTTGATGACGAGACGGCCGCGCTGCTGTTGCAGCAGCCCAACTTTTTCGGCCTGCTTGAAGAGATGGAAGGCGTGGCTGAGGTGGCCCACCGGCACGGCGCGTTACTGGTGCTCTCGGTTGACCCGATTTCACTTGCCCTCTGCCGGACCCCGGCAGAATACGATGCCGATATTGTTACCGGCGAGGGGCAGGCTTTAGGCAATCCGCCTTCTTTTGGCGGCCCCCTGCTCGGCTTTTTCGCTGCACGGCAGAAGCTGCTCCGGCGGATTCCCGGGCGAATTGTTGGTGAAACAAGGGATAACCAAGGCCGGCGCGGCTTTGTGTTGACCTTGCAGACCCGCGAGCAGCATATTCGCCGCGAAAGGGCTACTTCGAATATCTGCTCGAACCAGGCCCTGAACGCGCTCGCCGCTGCGGTCTACCTGGCGGCTCTGGGGCCGGCTGGCCTACGTGAAGTGGCCGGGCTCTGCCTGCAGAAGGCGGCCTACGCCAGGGAGAAGATTACCGCGCTGGACGGCTTTGAGCAGGCTTTTCCCGGGGTTCATTTTAAAGAGTTTGCTGTCAGGTTGCCCGGCACGGGCGAGCGCCTGAACCGCCACCTGCTTGAGCATAAAATTATTGGCGGGCTCGATCTACAGCCTTACTATCCGGAATTAGGGCCGGCGATGCTCTTCTGCGTTACCGAAACGAAGAGCCGGGCTCAGATCGACGCCCTCGTCAGGGCATTGGAGGGGTGGTCATGAGAAAAGAACAGGCCCTGCTGTTTGAATTGGGCGCCCCGGGTCGTCGCGGCTGCTCTTTGCCGCAACCCGATCTTCCGGTAAAGCCCCTTGATGAACTGTTGCCCCCGGAGAGGCAAAGAAAGAGCGCCTTGAAGCTTCCCGAGGTTTCTGAAGGGGAGCTGGTACGCCACTACACCGCTCTCTCGACCCGTAACTACGGGGTTGACTCCGGCTTCTACCCGCTGGGTTCATGCACGATGAAATATAACCCTAAGGTAAACGAAGAGGCAGCCCGGCAGCCCGGCTTTGCCTTCCTGCATCCCTGCCAGCCGGCAGAAAGTGTCCAGGGGGCGTTGGAACTGTTCTATCGCACCGAGTCATATCTAAAAGAGATCACTGGGATGGATCGGGTTACCTTTCAACCAGCAGCGGGGGCCCATGGTGAGCTGACCGGGATGATGCTGATTCGCGCTTATCACAGCTCGCGGAACGACCAGCGGAAAATAGTGCTGGCTCCAGACTCGTCGCATGGGACTAACCCTGCTTCGGCGGCTATGACCGGCTACAAGATAAAAGAGCTCCCCTCTGATGAGCGGGGGCTGGTCGATCTAAAGGCGCTTCGTGAGCTTCTCAATGAAGAGGTCGCCGCTCTGATGCTGACCAACCCGAACACCCTGGGTCTCTTTGAAGAAGATATCCTGGAGATCGCCGCTTTAGTTCACGATGTCGGGGGGCTGCTCTACTACGACGGAGCCAACCTGAATGCAATTATGGGCCACGCGCGGCCTGGCGATATGGGCTTTGACGTAGTTCACCTGAATCTGCATAAAACTTTTGCCACGCCTCATGGCGGGGGCGGACCCGGCAGCGGGCCGGTAGGGGTAAAGGAGCACCTGGCACCCTTTTTACCGGTTCCCCTGGTGGAGAAGGGCGAAAGCGGCTACTACTGGAAGGACGACCTTCCTTTGAGTATCGGCAAGATACACGGTTTTTACGGGAATTTCGGCGTTGTTGTGAAAGCCTATATCTACCTGGTGATGATGGGGGCAGCGGGCCTGCGGCAGGCGGCTGCCGATGCTGTTCTTAATGCCAACTACCTGATGGAGCGGTTAAAAAGAAGCTATACTTTGCCCTATGACCGTCGCTGCAAGCATGAATTTGTCCTCTCGGCCCGGGAGCAGAAGAAAAAAGGAGTTTCGGCCGGGGATATTGCCAAGGCTCTGCTTGATTATGGTTTTCACCCGCCCACGGTTTACTTTCCCTTGATTGTCGAAGAGGCGCTTATGGTGGAGCCGACTGAGACCGAGAGCAAAAAGACCCTGGACCGCTTTGCGGAGGCCTTAGAAGAGATCGCCCGCCTGGTTGAAGAAGACCCGGAGCATGTTACCACTGCACCCCACACCACCCCGGTGGGACGGCTCGATGAAGTCAGGGCCGCCCGTAAACCCAGGGTCTGCTGGGAGGGAGATGAGAAGAGCGATTGAAGTTACTTCAGGAATGGACCGGCTGGCGCAAGCGCGGAGACTTCATCCCCGACCAGGTAGAATTTGTCTCGCCCCGCTTGACCCTGCCGGTAAGCATCACCGGTCGGTCGTGTGCTTTAAACTGTGCCCACTGCGGGGGGCATTATCTACAGGGGATGGCCCGGTTAGAGGAGGCGTTGGGGCGGCGGGGCAAAGAAGCCAAAAGCTTCCTTGTCAGCGGCGGTTATAATCTTGAGGGACGCCTGCCGCTTCGTGAAAGGTGGACAGAGCTGGAGGCGCTAGCGCTGCGGGGGCCGCTTAACTTTCATACGGGGCTGGTCACGGCGGAAGATGCCGCGGCCATCGGGAATATTGCCCGGGTCGTCTCGTTCGATTTTGTTGCCGATGCCTCCGTGATTAAAGAGGTTTACGGTTTAAAGGCTTCGCCTGAAGATTACCTGCGCTCTTACCGCCACCTGCGCCGCTACTGCACCGTGGTGCCGCATATCTGCATCGGTATTATGGGCGGGCGGATCGAGAGTGAATACAGGGCGCTGCGAATTTTACGCCGGGAGGGGGCGGAGGCGATCAGCTTTATTATCTTTCGCCCCACGCCGGGAACAGCATTTGCCGATGCCGCTCCTCCCTCACCAGGAGAGGTGGCGAAGCTTTTGGCCGAGGCGCGGGTGCTCTTTCCGCGCATCCCCCTCTACCTCGGCTGCATGCGCCCTGGCGGACGCTATCGTGAGCTGCTCGATTGCCTCGCCCTGGGGGCCGGGATCAATAAAATTGTCCAGCCCACCGCCCCGGCGAAGCGGCTCGCCATACAGATGGGGCTGAAAGTTCTTTTTGGAGAGGAGTGCTGTGCACTGTGATCCGTCTTTCGCTGGGGACGGCCGCCCAGCTGGGCTTGCTTAAAATGCGAATGGAAAGCCTGCCCACGACAGCGTACCTGCTGCACGGTGAAGGTTGCCAGATGAACTGTGCTTTCTGTCTTCAAGCGCGGGACGCGGGCCGGCAACCAGGGCGGCTCGGCCGGATTACCTGGCCCTCTTTTCCGCAGGAGGAAGTGGCCGCCGGGCTGCAGCAGGCGGCCCGTAAAGGGCTGCTGCAGCGGATCTGCCTGCAAGCGGTCTATGAACCAGGCGGCAGCAAAGCCGTGGCTGAACTGCTCCGGCGCTTAAAGGACGTGGTCCAGCTGCCGCTCTCCCTCTCCGCACCGGTTCATTCAATTGCAGAAGCGGCCTTATATTTTGAGGCGGGAGCAGAGCGGCTCTCTATCGCCCTCGACGCCGCTGCAGGTGAGATCTATGCCCTTTACAAGGGCGGGCTTTTGCAGAAGCGCCTCCGGTTGCTGTCTGATTGTGCCCGCCTCTGGCCGGGACGGATGAGCACGCATCTCATCTGCGGCCTCGGCGAGACGGAGGCGCAGGTGGCGTTGCTTCTCGAGCGGCTGGTAAAGGAGAAGATTACGGTTGCCCTCTTTGCCTTTACGCCCCTAAAGGGGACCCCGCTGGAGCAGCGGTTGCCTCCCGAACCGGCCTCATACCGCCGCCTGCAGGCGCTTTACTACTTGTTACGGCACGGCCATCTCTCTGCCAAAGATTTACGCTTTGACAAGGGCCGGTTAATCTCCTTCGGGCTCGACGAGAGCAAGCTGAGGCACCTTCTAGGCGGGGGCGAGGCCTTTCAAACCTGCGGCTGTCCCGGCTGCAACCGCCCCTATTTCAACGAAAGGCCCGGCGGCTTCATCTACAACTATCCACGCCCTTTAAACCAGTCCGAAATCGCCGCCGCCCTCACCCTCGTCCAGCGTTCCCTCTTTCCTTGGGGGGAGAAGAGCAGGGAGTTTTTTTATGAAAGATAAATGGCGTCTACTTTATGATTCACCGATGCCGGGAGCTGCAAACATGCAGCGCGACCTGGAGATCTTAAAAGAGGTAGCTGCCGGTGAAGCTCCACCGACGCTGCGCCTTTACAGCTGGGCGCCGCCGGCCCTCTCCATCGGCCGTTTTCAGAAAGCTAACACGGTAGCCGACCTCGAATCCTGCCGCCGCCTCGGTCTAGATATTGTTAGACGTCCCACCGGGGGGCGGGCGATACTCCATCACCAGGAGCTAACTTACTGCCTGGTGATCCCTGACCAGCGGGCCCTGATCCCTGCGGGAGTAGTCCCGGCCTATCGTTTTATCAGCCGGGCTTTGTTACATGCTTTTGAAATCCTTCAGATAGAGGCGGAGCTTAACTCTGAAGAGGCGCGGGGCGGCGGCCTGGTAGCGGGATCTTGTTTTGATACCCCTTCGGCTTATGAGCTCTGCGTGGCCGGGAAGAAGGTTGTCGGCAGTGCCCAGCTACGCCGAGAGGGGATGCTGCTGCAGCACGGCTCGATCCTGTTAAAGCTACCCCTGGCCATCTACCGCCAGGTCTTGCAGCCCCGGGCCGGGTACGATCAGGATACTTACCTGGCCTCTTTAGCGGGCAGGTCCGCCGGTCTTCTGGATTTAAGATACAAGATCACCGGCGATGAGCTGGCTAACGCCCTCTCCACCGGCTTCGCCCGTTTATTTAATGTAGAATGGGGGGTGACAGGGGGACGTTTCTCTTGTCACCTAAAGGAGGTAGTTAAATGATGGAACAGTTTCAGCTTACCGTAATCGGCGGAGGGCCGGGTGGCTATAGCGCGGCGCTGCGGGGAGCTGCCCGCGGATTAAAAACCCTTCTCGTCGAAAAGGAGTGCCCCGGCGGCACCTGCCTAAACCACGGCTGCATCCCCACCAAGAGCCTGCTCCACAGTGCCTCCCTTTACCGTAAACTTCAAGATGCCGCCACATTCGGTATTCAGACCGGCAAGGTCGGTTTTGACTATGTTAAAATTCAGCAACGTAAAACTCAGGTGATCAACAATCTTGTCGACGGCCTGGAAGGTTTATTAAAGTCAGCCGGGGTAGAGCTCTGGCCGGGCCGTGCCGAACTACTCTCGGTGAACCGGGTGCAGGTGAGCCTGCCCGATGGGGAGCGCCGCTTGGCTGAGACCGAAAAGCTGGTTATCGCTACCGGCTCCAGTGAGGTTATCCCCCCTGTTCCTGGGATAGATTTGCCCGGGGTGCTCTTTTCACGGGAGGCGCTCTCCCTGCCCGCACTGCCCGATAGCCTTGCAGTGATCGGCGGTGGTGTTATTGCCCTTGAAATGGCTTCAATCTTTGCTGCTTTCGGTGTCTCTGTAACTATCGTTCAGCGAAGCAGGTTACTCCGCCGTGAAGACCGTGAAATGGTGCGCCGGCTGACGCCGTACCTGCGCCGGCAGGGTATCCGGGTGATGACCGGGACAGCCTTGCGCGAAATTAATGCTGCTTCAAAAGGCGGACTTATCCTGACAGTAGAGAGCCCTCGTGGAGAGGAGACCCTAAAGGCGGAAAAGGTCCTGGTAGCGGTAGGGCGGAAGCCGTCCCTCGGGGGGCTAAATCTAGCCGGCTCTGGCATCAACTACGGGGACCACGGTATCGAAGTTGACGAGAAAATGTCCACCAGCGTGCCCGGGGTCTACGCCGTCGGTGATGTTGCCTATCCGGGCTATTTTCTTGCTCATACCGCCGTTCACCAGGGGGTTGCCGCCGCCGAAAATGCTGCCGGTGGAAAAGTATCTTTTAGTGGAGAGGCGGTTCCGGTCTGTATCTTTACCTCTCCCGAGCTGGCTCGCGTCGGCCTGACCGAGGAGCAAGCCCGGGCCGAGGGATATCCGGTACGCGTGGGTAAATTTCCCTTCAGCGCCAACGGCAAAGCCTTTCTTCAGGGTGAGGCGGCAGGCGTAGTGAAAATCGTGGCCGACGAAGAAAAAGGGACGGTTCTAGGGGTGCATATCCTGGGGCCCCATGCTTCTGACCTAATCCAGGAGGGGACTCTGGCCGTGGCTACCGGGGCGCAGGTTCAAGAGCTGGTGCAGTTGATTCATCCCCACCCGACGTTAAGTGAAACTGTCTGGGAGGCGGCCCTCGGTGTCTTTGGCCGACCGTTGCACCTGGCTACCGGCCGGGCGCGCTAGCGCGGTGCTTCTCTGAGCCTTTATCGTAGATTTTAACTGATTAATATGGTAAATTATAATCAATTTAAGAGAAACCTGCCGGTTAACAAACAGGACTGGTCGGAGCAAATACGGATAAATTCACCCTAAGCGATGGAGGTAACCTAAATATGAAGATACTGGTCAGCGATCCTCTTTCTCCAAAAGGCCTGGAGCTGCTGCGGCAGCATACCCGGGTCGATCTGCAGCCCCATCTTTCATCCGCAGAACTGCAACAGATTATTGGAGATTACGATGCCCTGATCGTACGCAGCAGCACCCGGGTTACCAGGGAGCTAATTGAAACGGGTCGGCGGCTTAAAGTGATCGGGCGGGCCGGCGTGGGAGTAGACAATATTGATCTGCCTGCGGCTACTGAAAAAGGGATCATGGTGGTCAATGTCCCCGAAGCTAATACCATCTCGGCGGCAGAGCTGACCCTGGCGCTGCTCGTCTCGCTGGCCCGGAATATCCCCGGGGCAAATTACTCCGTCAAAGAGGGTCTCTGGGTCAGGGAGCGCTTTTTAGGGATAGAGCTGCATCAAAAAACGCTCGGCATTGTTGGGCTGGGTCATGTTGGAAGCGAAGTCGGCCGCCGGGCCAGGGCTCTGGGGATGCATCTTTTAGCCTGCGATCCCCATATTTCGACGAAGCATGCCGCCAAGATCGGGGTGGAGCTGGTGAACCTGGACTTGCTGCTGCAGCAATCTGATTTTGTCTCTTTGCATGTTCCCCTGATGCCGGCCACGCGCCACCTGATTGGGGAGGCGGAGATAGCATTAATGAAACCCGGGGCTATGCTGATCAACTGTGCCCGGGGCGGTATTGTGGACGAGGCTGCTCTCTACCGCGCCCTGCTGGAGAAGAGAATAGCTGGGGCGGCGCTCGATGTTTTCGAAGAAGAGCCCCCGGTCGGCAGCCCGTTGCTGCAGCTGGACAATGTCATTGCGACGCCCCACCTCGGTGCCCTTACCCGGGAGGCCCAAACTAACGTGGCCCTGCAGGTGGCGGAGCAGGTGTTAAAGGCGCTCTCGGGAGAGCCGGTTACCACAGCGGTAAACCTTCCGGCGCTGATGCCGGAAACAGCCGTGGCGTTGGAACCTTATCTACCCCTGATGCGGTTGCTCGGTAATTTTTATATGCAGCTTTACGGCGGCCCGATTGATGAAATCGAGGTGGTTTACTCCGGTGAGATCGCCTCTTTGCCCCTGGCGCCCCTAACCGCTTCTTGCCTGACCGGATTGTTGCAGGGGATCGTCGATAGCCCGGTTACCCCGGTTAATGCTTCCTTGATGGCGCAGCGCCGGGGGATCAGGGTCCGGGAAAGCTCTACCGCGGAGCTGAAAAGTTACAGCAGCCTGGTTCAGATAAATGTCCGGAACGGCGGCACGGTGAAGCGTCTCGCCGGGACCCTGCTGGGCCAGAATGATATCCGGCTGACCCGGATCGGTGATTATCGCATTGAAGTGGTCCCCGCCCGCTTCATGCTGATCACGACCCATCATGACCGGCCGGGTGTAGTCGGTAAAGTAGGCAGCCTGCTGGGAGATGAAAATGTTAATATTGCCAGCATGCAGCTGGGCCGGCAGGCCGTTGGGGGCGAAGCGATGATGGTCCTGCAGGTTGATGAGCGTATCCCGCCCGAAGTGATGCGTAAGCTTGAGCAGCTCGACGTGATCGTTACAGGCCGCTTTGTGGAGCTCTCAAACTGGAAAAACAACCCGATTTAGCATGCCGGGCAGGGGCAACCTGGTAAGCAGCCGGCTTGGGTAGCCACCTCCCGGAAAAGTTTTTAAGCAAAGATTAAAAAGCCAGCCCTGAGAAATTTTGATCGAGGAGGCTTCTTGATGAGCATTTATTCTGAAATCGATCGGCATCCGTTATTACTGCGTTTTCTTTTTTACCCCCGCCAATGGACCCGGCCAGCCCCTGCAGGAGCCGAGGATTTCATGGTTCCCGTGGAGGAGAATATTGCAATCGGCTGCCGCTTATACGAGGGCGAAGCCGGCTGGCCCTGGGTCTTGCTATTTCATGGAAACGGCGAAATAGCTGCGGATTACGACCAGATTGCTCCATTTTATCACCAAAAAAAGATTAATCTTGTTGTCGCCGATTACCGGGGATACGGGCGCAGCAGCGGGCAGCCAACTTTTACCGGCCTGGTCAAGGATGCCCCGTTAATTTTTGAAGCGGCCAGGGAGAAGCTGGCTCAACGGGGCCTGCAGGAAAAGCTATTTGTCATGGGCCGCTCCCTGGGGAGCGTCCCCGCCCTTGAACTGGCGGCGCAGTACGCCCACGCCATCCCGGGGCTGATCATCGAAAGCGGTTTTATCAGCGTAACCGCGCTGATCAGGCACCTCGGTCTTCCCGCCGCCGGCCTCGATCTGGCCGCCATTGAAGAGGAGAGCAGGCGCAAAGCGGCCCAGATCAGTATCCCCGTATTGATTATCCATGGCCAGGCAGACAGCCTGGTTCCTTACAGCCAGGCCGAAGAGCTAGACCGCTCCCTGGGAAGCGAGTCAAAGCAACTTGTTCCCATCCCCGGGGCCGATCATAATGATGTTATCTTTTATGACCGGGAACGTTATTTTACAGCTATTGAACAGTTTGTTAAAGCGCCGGGCCGCGCCTGAAGCTTAAGCATAAGGGGCGGCGGCCCCTGCGCCGCCCTTCCCCTGGGGGTCCTATCGGCCAGGCTTCAAAGCCTCTCTTTACCTAAAACAGGAAACAGGAACAAGTAAAGCCAATTAAAATCAATCCGGGTCAACCGGTAGCTTTACATTTACCTGTTAACTTCGCATAAATATCTGCCGATTTCCTCTTCGATATTGTAGAAGTCGTATTCTAATGCCAGGGGGGGGGTTAGATTATACTTTGCCAGCAGATGGTATAAATGAGCAACTTCCTTGGCTGAAGGCCTCTGGTGCAGATCATACTGGCCATCGTTTGAATGAACATGGATATAAGCGATATGCTCTTGTAATTCCCTGATCCATTCTTCCAGGCCGGCTTTTCTAGCCTTAATGTGACCGATATCCAGGTTGATTTTAATGTTCGGGCGATTGACTGTTTCAATGTACTTTTTTAACATGACCGGAGATTTTTCGAACACGTTCTCGATCACTATGGTTCCACGGTAATCAGTTTCCCGAGTAATTTTAGTCCAGAACTGTTTAGCCTGGAGATTGTTTAAGTCGCTAATAAACGGTTCGTTGATGAGAGGGTTGATCTGGCTGTGAAATATCAAGTAATCCATGTCTAACTGGGTGGCTATCTCCAAAGCATGAAGATATCTTTTATAGCTTACTTCTCTAATTAACAGGTCCGGGCTGGCTGGTTTAAGATCCAGGTATGGTCCATGGAGCGATTTTACTCCCTTGAAATTTTTAAACAGTTTTTGGTAACCATCAATAATTTCTTTCGTTTCCTTTGTGGAAAGATTAGGTTCCGTAAAATCTTGTATCTCCACGCCTAAATTCAAATGATTAAACAGCTCAATATCAAGTTGCTCGATCGTGCTTATACATTTCAATATGGTCTTCATTTTCTATTTCCATTTCATCTTTTTTCCCTTGTTGTAAAACCCGCAGCCGGGTCTGCAATCTACGCGGCAGGGTCAATGCGGTTGCGATGGCGCTGGTAAAGATAGGATACGGCCAGCAAGATCAGCCCTGAAACTACCAGGGAGATGATGCGGTAGGCCGGCTCCAGAAAGCTCAGATCGAATAAGAGCACCTTGACTACGGTCAAGCTTAACAGGCCGATGGCGGCATAGCGTAAAAGGGGTAGTTTGCGGATGAATCCGGCGGCCATTAACGCGGCGGCAGATACCCCCCAGAACAGGGATACCATCATCAAGGCCATGTTGTAATAGTACTCTCTGGCGCCGGTGCGCCAGGCTAGAGCAGAGCCGAAGCGGTGTATCTCCAAGCTGCCGAAGATTAGCAGCAGCAGCCCGGCTGTTCCGCCCAGGATGATAACCTCGCGCGACGGCTTACCCGGTTCTTGAAAACGGTGATAGAGCCAGCCCAGCAAAAGCAGGACGGCAATAAAACCGAAGGTGAGCAGGGCGGTTCTGTTGACCAGGAAGCGATAGTTTTCGGGAGCGAGAGGACGGGTCCACTCGGCTGATAGCAGGCGGGCCAGGGCCAGAGAAAGCACGATCCAGAAACCGCCGCGGATTCTGCGGTCTGCCAGGCGCAGGTCGAGATAGCAGAGCAGCACGGCTTGCAGGGTCCAGCCCACTAAAACCCAGGAATCCTTGAGCTGCAACGGAACGAAAAGGAGCAGGAATGTCGACGCCAGGGTAAACGCAGTAAAATATGCCCGGGGGTCGCGCCGCGACGCTGGCAGCAGCACGAAGCCAGCCAGCAGGTAAAACCCGGCCAGCCCCAGGGTAAACCAGCCTATCGAATCGAAATAATCGGCGTGCAGGTTAAACCAGCTCAGGCTGTAGTAGATCACCGCTCCGGCAGCCATTAAAAATAGCCCCGGAGGCCCCAGGGAGCGCTGCCGCACGGTTACATGAAGCAGCAGCGGTACCACGTACAGCAGCAGAAAAATGCTTAAAAAGAGCTGTGTAGGCAATGCAGGTAAACCGAGGGCAGGGTTGCCGAAGCGGTAGAGCGGCACCCCGGCGAGAAAGAGGCTGGTTAGAGCAAAAGAGATGATTCCGACAAAATGCCAGCGCTTGAAGTAAACTATCGCGATTAGGCCGAGGTTAAGTAAGATCAGGTAGACCATCAGTAAAACGAAGCGCGGCTCTCCGGCCATGAAAAAGACGGGGTTCAGAAAAGCGGTAAGCAGGCCGATTACGGCCACGGCCCGGGCATTCTGGTAGAGGGCGAGCGCTACGGCCCCGACTGTAACCAGGATCAACAGGCCCATGCCGGCGGTGGAGGAGACCAGGTTATAATAGTAGAAAGAGGCGAAGATGGTGAAGTAAAGCAGGGCGATGCCGCCCCCGGTCAGCCCCTGGCCATAGGCGGTAAAACCGCGGCGCCGGTTTCTTTCGCCAAGCCACAACAAGATGGCTGCCACGACGGCGCCAAGAGCGATCCTCGCTGTTTCGTTGATCCAGCCCCAGTCGTAGGCCAACTTCAGAAAGAAGGCCGCTCCCAGAAGAAAAATAATTATGCCTATTCGGTTTAGCCAGATTCCGCCGATCTTTGCTTCTAGTTCCTGGGGCGTTCTCTTCGACGGCCGGGGAGAATCGGCGGAAGGCGGCGCGGCCGGCGGGGCAGCCTCCTCGGCAGGCGCACCTGCTTTGGCTGGGGGAGGCGTTTTTTCGTGTAGCGGCAGGCTTTTTTCTATGTAGGCCAGCCACTGGTAAACCACCTTTAGCCGCTCATTCATCCTCTCCTGCTCTTCCCGCAGGGCTTTTACCTCTTCTTGCAGCTCGTGCCAATCATCTTGCATCGCTATTCACCCCGTCTAGATTTTAACAGAGATTACTGCACTGCCCGAAACGCGGAAGATAAAGTTCTTACTCTCACAGCTGCGCGGCTGTCGCCATATGCTTGGGTGTTAAATCTACTTTTCGGAGCCCCTTAATTAGATTCAATATTAAGATAAGTTTCTCCTTTATTGTTATGCCGAACCATGAAGGAGAAAAGCCAAGAAGCTCCGTGAGAGATGTTTACTTTTCCACGGGGCTTCTTCTTTACCCCGGCAAGCCCTGGTAGTAATCTGCTTCTTAAGGGGGAGTGTAGCAATACAAGGAGGGAATACGAGTTTTATTATAGAACTAATATTATAGAACTAATCTAAAAAATGCATACATAGAAGGCGTGTAATTATTATGGAAACTTTTGATTCAACCAAGAGAAGTCTATCTGAAATAATGAAAGATGTGCACAGTGGGAAAATACAATTGCCCGATTTTCAAAGAGGGTGGATCTGGGATGACAACCGTATTAAAGGGATTCTTGCCAGTGTTGCCAAATCCTTTCCCATCGGAGCGATTATGCTTCTGGAAACTGGAAACGAAAACGTAAGATTCAAAACAAAACCGGTGGAAGGCGTAAAACTTGACAATGAAGTAAAGCCCGATTTACTGATTCTTGACGGCCAACAGCGCATCACTTCTCTTTACCAGACAATTGTAACCAACGAGGCTGTTACAACTAGAAATGAGAAAAATTATGCAATCAAGCGCTGGTATTATATTGATATGGAAAAAGCCATGAATGAGAATTATGATCTTGAAGAGGCGATAATATCAATTAATGAGAAGAAACAAATTACCGAGGATTTCGGGCGACACATTGTACTTGATTTATCGAAGAAAGAATTCGAATTTGAGAACCTGATGTATCCCGTTTGCATGATCGATGATTACCAGACTTGGAGACTGGAGTTCAACGAGTATTGGCAGCACGATCGAGAAAAAACCAAGTTTTGGGATGCGTTTGAACGCAGGGTCATCACTAGCTTCAATAACTATATGCTGCCGGTAATTATTATGAAGAAAGAAAATCCTAAGGAGGCAGTGTGCCAGGTTTTTGAGAAGGTTAATACGGGCGGTGTATCTTTAACTGTATTTGAATTGTTAACGGCCACTTTTGCGGCGGATGAATTTGACTTAAAAACGGACTGGCGGAAGATAAAAGAACAGTTTAATCCTTACAAAGTACTCTCAAGGGTTAGTAATACAGATGTTATCCAAGCTGTTACCCTGCTGGCTACCTACAATAATAAATTAGATCGAGCAAGACAAAATATTCCGGATGAGGAATTGCCGGCGGTCAGCTGTAAGCGAAAAGATATGCTTAATCTATCGCTTGAAGATTATCAAAAATATAGAGATCCGATTGTGCAGGGTTTTATCAAAGCTTCTAAAATACTTGTTGAAAACCACATCTATACCGCCCGTGACTTACCGTACAATACCCAGTTGATCCCGATGTCGGCGATTTTAGCTGTTTTAGGTGACAAGATTGATAATCTAGGCTGTAAGAAGAAGTTAATGCAGTGGTTCTGGTGTGGCGTTTTTGGTGAACTTTACGGCTCTGCAAATGAAACCCGCTATGCCCTCGATTTACCTCAGGTAGTTAATTGGATTGAAAACAACGGTTCTATACCTAAGACTATTTATGATGCTAATTTTTCTCCATCCAGACTGCATACCCTAAGAACCAGGAACAGCGCTGCTTATAAAGGAATTTATGCTTTGCTTATGGATGATGAGACTAAGGATTGGCTTTCGGCCACAAAGATTGATTTCAGCACCTATTTTTCCGAGTCAATTGACATCCATCATATTTTCCCTGTAGCCTGGTGTGTAAAAAATGGCATTAGCAAGGACGACTATAACTGCATTGTCAATAAGACCCCTCTATCTGCCCGTACTAACCGCATAATCGGCGGTGACGCTCCAAGTAAATATTTGGTCAGACTACAAAAACAGGCCGGGGTAAGTGAGAAGGAATTTCAAGACATCTTAAAATCTCATGTTCTTTCGCCGGAATTTCTGTATGCTGATGATTTTGTTAGCTTTTTCAATGACCGCAAGGAGAAAATACTGCAGAGGATTGAAAAGTCTATGAATAAGCCTATCCTAAGGGAAGCCGTCCAGGCTGAAGAAGGGGTTTACATAGATGAGGATGCGGATATTGAAGAGGAATACGAATATTTTGCCGTGTTCCGGTAGGAAACTTAAAATACTTCTTTGTTGACCTAAGGATTAATCTCAACATCGGGAGCAAGTATGGCAAAGGAGAAATATCTGGGATGAGAACCCATTTTGATTGTTTACCTTGTATCATGAAGCAAACTGTTGATGCAGCCAGGCTTGTCACCAATGATAATCGGCTACAAGAAAAAATTATACGAAAAGTAATGAGCGAACTAGTTAGCTATAATTTCGATGAGCCACCGCCGTATATTTCGCATGTTATTCATAAATATGCACGAGAAGTAGGCGGCGTTAGGGATCCTTATCTAGAGGTTAAGGAGCAATTTACTCGGTTGGGCCTGGGACTATATGATGAAATGAAAAACCTTATTAAAACCGCAGAGGACTCTTTTACCACCGCTCTGAAACTTTCCATCGCTGGTAATATCATCGACTTTGGAATATTTAAGCAGGTTAGTGAAGAGCTGGTTTATCAAACTATCGAAAAATGCTTACAGGCGACATTACCGGTAGATAGCGTAAACAGCCTAAAGGAGGATATTGCGCAGTCCCGAAACATTCTTTTTTTGGGAGATAACGCGGGGGAGACTGTTTTTGACCGCCTTTTTATTGAGGAGATGCCCATGGAAAAAGTAACCTATGTAGTAAAAGGGAACCCGATCGTAAATGATGCTACCATGAAGGATGCTGAAGAAGCCGGGTTAACTGAAATAGTACGGGTAATTGATAACGGTTCTAATGCGCAGGGCACTATTCTGGCCTGCTGTTCGGATGATTTTGTTACCTGTCTTCAAGGGGCTGACTTAATCATTGCCAAAGGACAGGCTCATTATGAAACTATGAGTAATCTAGAACTAAACTGCATTTATTACCTGCTGCAAGCTAAATGTGCAGTAATTGCCAATGATATCGGCTGTCAGGTGGGCGAAATGGTTGTGTTAAAGGCTTAGCTTGCTAAAAGCAGAGGAGAAGCAGCAAGAAGTAGGGGCTTAAACGATCTTGGCCGGAAGCGATCAGGTTTGCTTGTTTTTTGGCCGGTGCTTTGATACAATAAGTGGCGCAAGCCTTGTATAATAAAGCTTTTTGGCACACGGGGGTAGCTAGCGGCCTGGTGGCGCTCCTGGACTTCAAATCCAGCGGTGGACCTGATAAGTCCACGGTGGGTTCGATTCCCATCTACTCCCGCCACGCATATATTACGAATACTATCCTAAGGAAAAGAGGAGCCTTGCTGCTCCTCTTTTCTGATGCAGGTTTGCTTATCGCTGCGGCCTTGGTAAACCCTCTAGCGATTTCAGCGAGGCGGCGATCTCCCGGTCAGACATGGCGTAATCGGTCAGCTCGCCCTGTAAAAAAGCATTGTAACCGGACAGGTCCAGCAGACCGTGCCCGCTCCAGCTGATTAAGATCGTCTTCTCTTTGCCTTCTTCTTTGGCTTTGCGGGCCTCTTCGATGGCCAGGGCGATAGCGTGGTTTGTTTCCGGGGCCGGGATATAGCCCTCCGTGCGGGCCCAGGTAATACCGGCTTTGTATGCTTCCAGTTGGTTATAGCTCCGGGGTTTGACCAGCCCGTCAAGGACCACCTGGCTGACCAGCGGGGCCATCCCATGATAGCGCAGGCCGCCGGCATGGATGGGAGCCGGGATAAAACCGTGCCCCAGGCTGAACATGGGCAGCAGCGGGGTAGTAGAGGCCGTATCTCCGAAGTCGTAGACAAAGGGCCCCTTGGTTAAGGTTGGGCAGGCGGTGGGCTCGACTGCGTAAATCTCAATATCCCGGCCGTTGATCTTATCCCTGATAAAGGGGAAGCTCAGGCCGGCGAAGTTGCTGCCGCCGCCGACACACCCGGCGATGATATCCGGGTATTCGCCGATAGAGGCCATTTGCTGTTGCGCTTCCAGGCCGATTACCGTCTGGTGAAGTAGAACGTGATTTAGAACACTACCCAGAGAATAACGGGTCTCTTCCGAGGTCAGGCAGTCTTCAACCGCTTCGCTGATCGCCATGCCCAGGCTGCCGCTGCCATCGGGATCTTTCTCCAGCATCTTGCGGCCGAAACTGGTATCCGGGCTTGGGCTGGGTACACACTCAGCGCCCCAAGTTTGCATCATCAAGCGCCGGTATGGTTTTTGATCATAGCTGATCCGCACCATGTAAACCTTGCATTCTAGGCCGAACAGGCGGCAGCTCAAGCTGATCGCCGATCCCCACTGGCCCGCCCCGGTTTCGGTAGTGAGGCGCTTGATGCCAAACTGCTTGTTGTAATAGGCCTGGGCAATAGCGGTATTCGGTTTATGGCTTCCGGCAGGGCTGACCCCTTCATTTTTATAGTATATTTTTGCCGGAGTCTTGAGATATTCTTCTAGGTAACGCGCCCTGTGCAGCGGGGTCGGCCTCCACAAAAGCAGTTTGTCTAAAACCTCGTCTGGGATATCGATCCATCTTTCTGTGCTAAATTCCTGCTCGACCAGGTTCATGGGGAAGATCTCTCCCAGGTCTTCGGGCTTGATCGGCTGGCCGGTATCCGGGCGCAGGGGCGGCTGCAGAGGCGTGGGCAGATCCGCCTGGATATTATACCACTGCCTGGGTATATCCCTCTCGGACAAGGTTACCTTGGTGATCTCTGTACTCATGGTTAATACCCCCTAGTAAATAATAAATCCCCCGCCCCTATTGGGACGGGGGGAGATTGCCCGCGGTGCCACCCAGGTTGCCTGCTGGAGCAGGCCGCTTATCCGGGCACAAAGCGGTCGCTTGTATACCCGCTTTTAGTTAACGGTAAAAGCTCCGTCTACGCCTACTATCCCTCTGGACTTCGGGTAGAACCTCCAGGGCCCATTCAACAGGGAGAGAAGCGCCGGACTTGCACCAGGGGAGATTCCCTGCCCGGCTCTCTGGGGCTTATTTCACCCTGTTTACTATTCCCTATCAACGGCTTATCTACTATTAATTTAGGCCACCATAACATATTTAAGAAAGGGTGTCAATATCTCGAAAAAAAAGCCAGGGCTGCCCGTTAGCGCCGCGGCAGGGCTTGCATGAAACCCTAACTTCACTTTAACAGTGAAAACTAAAAAATAACCCTTGTAAGCCTTGTAGACTGTGGCCTTACAGGGGTTATTACTTTTCCGATATCTGTTGTATATTTTAGAACTTCTTTTTGCTATCTGCGATAAGTTGCCTAATCCCGCCGGTTTTAAGAAAACGCTGATTTAAAGTGAGATTTAACGCCTTACCTATATCATTGATAACTGGATCATAGTAAGTCAATCTGAAGACAT
>FZPS01000009.1_pt25 | contig 20248 bp, 22 predicted proteins | sample 1817821 | NCBI WGS metagenome assembly FZPS01 (sample SAMEA104158645, study PRJEB21678) | metagenome | place: Germany | collected 2015-04-21
TTCGCCGTGAAAGGGCGGTGTCCTAGGCCGCTAGACGATGGGGGCGTGGTGAGCCATCCGCGACTCGAACGCGGGACACCCGGATTAAAAGTCCGGTGCTCTACCGACTGAGCTAATGGCTCCAAATCAGTCACAATGACTAGTTTACAGGGTAGCAGCTAATTTGTCAAGCCTTTTTCTTACTTTAGATTAAAAAATTCCCTGGTGTTGTTGGTTGTGATTTCAATTAGCTCTTCTAAAGATATATTGTGCAGTTCCGCCAGCTTTTCTGCTACAAATTTTACCCAAGCCGGTTCGTTGGTCTTTCCCCGATGAGGAACCGGTGCCAAATAAGGACAGTCAGTTTCAATCAGCAGCCTCTCAAGGGGAATAGCTGCTGCTACTTTCCGCAGCTTATCGGCATTTTTAAAGGTAATCGGACCGGCAAACGAAATGAAGCAGCCCAGATCCAGATAAATTTTTGCTGACTCTAAGCTCTGTGAGTAGCAGTGGAGCAGATAGCGGTTGTCAGGATTTTCCTTGATAATTTCCAGTGTATCTTGAGTAGCCTCACGGGAGTGGATCACTACCGGCAGATCCAGCCGTCTGGCTAAATCCAGCTGGGCGCGGAAAACTTTCCGCTGAATATCCCGGGGTGAATTATCGTAGTAGTAGTCTAAGCCTGTTTCCCCAATCGCTACTACACCCTTTTCTTTAGCAAGAGCTTCCAGCTCAACCATAATCTCCGGCGTGGCTCCATCAGCATCGTGAGGATGAATACCCACAACAGCATACATCCAACCATACTCCTGCGCCAGCTCCACCGCCCGGCGAGAAGAGGGCAGATCATAGCCAATGTTAATGATCCCCTCTACTCCCGCGGCTTGGGCGCGAGCAATCACATCGTCTAGGATGGAGTCGTAACGCGGATCATTTAGATGCGCATGACTATCAATCAACTATTTTAACCTCCTATTTGACTCGGCTGCCTGGCACGATTTGGTCTGAAACAGATACCAGCTCCAACTTGCCGTCTGCAGAACTGGCAGCTAACAGCATACCTTCAGACAGCTCGCCCCGAAGCTTCGCCGGCTTCAAGTTGGCAACAATAACGATATTTTTGCCAATCAACTCCTCCGGCTGATAATGCTGGGCAATGCCGGCAACAATCTGCCGCTCTGATCCGCCGGTGTCAACTTTTAATTTCAGCAGCCGATCCGCATTTGGATGTCTCTCAGCGCTGACTATGCGGGCGGTTACCAGTTCTATTTTTGCGAAATCGCTGATATCAATCAAGTTATCTTCCTCCGGTTTATCTGCTGCTTTATCTTCTTTCTGCTTAGGCGCTTCTTCCTTAGCTTCCTCTTCCTGAAGTGCTTTTATATCAATTCTTGGGAAGATCGGCTCACCTTTTTTGGTTACTGTGCCCGGTTTTAGGCCTCCCCACTGGGCGGCGTCGATCAGCAAAGCGTTGAGATCCTCTTCGATTCCCAACTGCTCCCAAATCCTGGCACTTGTGGTCGGAACAAAAGATTTTAGCACTAACGCGGTAATGCGCTGCAGTTCAAAAATACAGTACATTACTGTCTGAAGTCGCTCCTGCTTTTCCGGATCCTTAGCCAGCGCCCAAGGTGCAGTTTCATCGATGTATTTGTTGCCCCTGCCGATCAGCTGCCACAGCACAGCCAAAGCATCATTGATCTTATACTTATCAATCAGCTGGATCATTTTGGCGACAGTCTCTTCTGACGCTTGAACCAGAGCTTGATCAATTTCTTCCAGCTCATTAGGAGCAGGAATAATCCCGTCAAAATACCGGTTCAGCATGGCTAAGCTGCGATTGAGCAGATTGCCTAAATCATTTGCCAAATCCGCATTAGTTCTTTCGATCAACGCGGTGCGGCTGAAGTTACCGTCCTGTCCAAAAGAAATTTCTCTTAACAGGAAATACCGAATCGGATCTACTCCGAACTCATCGATCAGAGCAACCGGATCAACAACATTGCCCTTTGATTTGGACATTTTGTCATCATCAAACAGCAGCCAGCCATGGCCAAAAACAGTTTTCGGCAGCGGCAGATCCAGTGCCATCAGAATGATCGGCCAGATGATTGTGTGGAAGCGCATGATTTCCTTACCAACTAAATGCAGTTCGGCCGGCCACCACTGTTCAAGCTGCTCCCGGTTATCGGGAAAACCTACTCCTGTCAGGTAATTTGTCAAGGCATCGAACCAAACATAAATTACATGCTTCTCATTTACCGGCACAGGTATGCCCCAGTCAAAAGTAGTCCGGGATACGCATAGATCTTCCAGGCCTTCTTTGATAAAGTTAATCATTTCGTTGCGTCTGGACTCCGGCTGAATAAATTCAGGATTCTCCTCAATATGCTTTAAAAGCCGATCCTGATATTTGCTCAGCTTAAAGAAGTAGCTTTCTTCTTCAACCAGCTCAACCGGGCGTCCGCAGTCCGGACAATTGCCGTCAACCAGCTTGTTCTCAACCCAAAATGTCTCGCAGGGAGTGCAGTACCAGCCTTCGTACTTGCTCATATAGATATCTCCCTGGTCATAAACCCGCTGAAATACTTCCTGAACTGCACGCTGGTGGCGCGGCTCGGTAGTGCGGACAAAGTCATCGTATTCAATGTTCAGCCTCTGCCATAAATCTTTAAACGTTGCCACAATGCGGTCCACATACTCCTGGGGTGTTACCCCTCTTTCTTTGGCAATGCGCTGAATTTTCTGCCCGTGCTCATCAGAGCCGGTCAGAAACCGCACTTCTTTACCTAAAAACTTATGCCATCTAGCCAAGCTGTCTGCTACCGTTGTAGTATACGCATGCCCAATATGCAGTCTATCACTGGGATAATAAATTGGTGTCGTGATATAAAACTTGTTCTTTCCCATGCTTACAGTCCCCCTGTACTAGGTATTGTTGCAATAAAAAAATCTCTTATCCCTAATGGGACGAGAGACTCGTGGTACCACCCAATTTCATCACTGCCTCGCGGAAGTGACCTCAACAGGTACTCCGAAATAAATCGCTTTCGTTCATACCTTGACGCTGTAACGGGCATCCCCCGACACAGGCTTACTAAACGTTCAGCCGGCAGCTCCAGAGCCATGTTCAGCTATCTGCTCCTGCTAGCTTTCACCAGACCTAGCTCGCTGTAAGGAACACCAATAACCTACTCATCTCTTTCACAGCTTTTCTCTTTTAACACTTAACTATTAATATAGCAGACTGGCATTGTTTGTCAAGTTTAACTTGATGTCCGGTAATCATACTAAAGAGAGTAGGAAGGAGCATACGTATGAAAAAATCCACCGCCCTGCAGTTCGCTGTTTTATGCGGAGTACCATTTGTCATGGTGCTGGGAAACTCGATGCTGATACCAGTGTTTCCCCAGATGAAAGACGCTATGAGTCTCACCCAATTTCAAGTGGGATTAATCATTACCTTTTTTTCCCTGCCGGCGGGAATGCTGATTCCCTTTGCAGGTTTTTTATCGGATCGCTTCGGACGCAAAGTTATAATTGTACCGGCTCTGTTTTTATATGGATTCGGCGGTTTGGTATCCGGATTTGCAGCACTTTTGCTGGAGAATCCATTCCCCATTTTATTGGCTGGAAGAGTGCTCCAGGGACTCGGCGCCGGAGGAACTTACCAATTAGCTATGGCTTTGACCGGAGACATCTTCCAAAGCGAAGAGCGCACCAAAGCTTTAGGGCTGCTGGAAGCTTCAAACGGGCTTGGCAAGGTGATCAGCCCAATCCTAGGAGCGCTGGTGGCTGGAATTGTCTGGTACGCCCCATTCTTTCTTTACAGTATTGTCACCTACCCGATTGCCCTTGGCGTCTGGTTTTTGGTCAAAGAACCTAAACACGAACGGGCCAAGGAGAGTCTTAAAGAATACTGGCAGAAACTGTGCGATGTTTTTAAACAAAAAGGAAAAGTGCTTCTCGCCAGCTATTTCAGTGGGATGGTGGTGCTGTTCACACTCTTTGGGGTGATGAGCTGGGTTTCTGATATTCTTGAAAGCGAACACCATATCTACGGTTTAACAAAGGGTTTTGTTCTAGCCATACCTGTCACAGCCATGGCTGTGACTTCATACCTAAGCGGCATGTGGCTGACAAAGCAGCCCCAGTGGTCCAAGGCGGCCATCATTGCCGGAACTACCGGTGTTACTGCAGTCCTCCTTCTTACCGCTTTATTTACTAAGATCTATCCATTCATGCTGATGCTGCTGCTTTTGGGAGTCTGCATCGGAGCAGTCCTGCCACCGGTTAATGCGATTATCACCGGAGCGACAAAAGCTGATAAAAGAGGAATTGTTACTAGTCTCTACGGCACTGTTCGTTTTTTTGGTGTAGCCATCGGTCCACCGCTGTTCGGGCTTGCTGTTCAGCACGGTAGGTGGACGATGTTTATTGGCGCTGCGGTTATAACTGCTGCAGCCGCAGCTGCTGCATTCCTAATCACAACTCCCCAAAGACAGGAATAGGATAATAGAGCTAATTGTCTCTGAAGGGGAGAATGCCATGAATCCAAATTTTAACTTAGCTTGGGATTTGGCTGTAGATGTGCCGGAGCAGAACCGCATCCAAAAACCACGCACCAGCGGCATTACCATGGTAATTGATAAAGGTTTGGGGTTAAACACCACCAAAGACCTGTTAGACATGACGGCAGATTATATCGATTTTATCAAGATTGCTTTTGGCAGCTCAGCACTGTATACCACTGAACTCTTGAGGAAAAAAATTGAGTTGGTAAAGTCTTATGGGATCCACATTTATCCAGGCGGTACGCTGTTCGAGATTGCCGCATTTCAAAATAAGATGCCCCAGTTTTTGCAGCGCGCCGCTGACCTCGGGTTTACTTATGTGGAGGTTTCTGAAGGCACGATCGATTTAACTCCGGATCAGCGGGTTCGATATATCCGCCAAGCTCGTAAAAGCGGATTCGGAGTACTGTCAGAAATAGGCAAGAAAGACAAGGCCATTCACCTAGATCCTCACGCGGCCATCCTGCAGATTAACGCTGATTTGGAAAACGGTGCGGAAAAAGTTATTATCGAAGGGCGGGATTCAGGAAAAGGCGTGGGAATTTATGATGAAGACGGAAAGATCCGCGGCGAACTCTTAGGTGTTTTGATCAGCGGCATCGGTGATATCGATAAGATTATCTTTGAAGCACCACAAACTTCCCAGCATAACTATCTGCTTACAAAAATCGGGCCGAATGTAAACTTGGGCAACGTTCAGCCCGAGGATGTGCTCAGTCTCGAATCCACCCGCGCCGGACTGAGGGGCGATACTCTGAGAAATCTGATTAAAATTTCGCAGAGATAATACCTAGGGAGAGGCAGCTCTCCCTAATCTTCAATCTTTTCAAGTTCGAGCGCCTGTTGATATACCTCGTTTTTTCTAACACCGAGGATTTTAGCGGCAGTTTTAACCGCATCCTTGGTGGATAATCCCTGGGCAAGCTGTTCCCGCAGGCACGCTTGAATCCTTTCCTCTGTTATCTCCTCTGATTCAAAAGCCTCTTCCGCTCCTTCAACTACGATCACAAATTCTCCCCGTGGTGCATTATCTTTAAAGAACGCTATCAGCTCTGACAGCATTCCCCGTTTAGTTTCTTCAAACTTTTTAGTAAGCTCGCGCGATACAGAGCAGCGCCGATCGCCAAGATGTGCCTTTAAAGCCTCGAGACAAGCGATAATGCGATGTGGTGCTTCGTAAAACACCAGTGGACATGCAAGCAGCTTCAATCTAGCCAAAACCTCAGCTATCTGCGACTGCCTCCGCGGCAGAAATCCATGGAAATAAAAAGGTCCGGTAAGAAGTCCGCTCTGAATCACTGCAGTAATGCAGGCATTGGCGCCCGGCAGCACTGTCAGCGGCAGACCAGCAGCAATAACTTTAGCTATCAAATCCGCTCCCGGATCAGATATTCCCGGGGTTCCGGCATCGCTGACCAGTGCAATCTTCTTGCCCTGCCTAAGCATTTCCAGGATCTGCTCCGCCTTTTCATGTTCATTGAATTTATGAAATGATACCAACTGCTGCGAGATCTGATAATGGCTTAACAGCTTGCGTGTCTGTCTGGTATCCTCAGCGGCGATTAGATCTACTTCCTGCAAAATCCTCAGCACACGCAGAGTAATATCTTCTAAATTACCGATAGGTGTAGCGCAAACATAAAGCATACTGCCCCTCCTGATCATGAATGAGCAAATAATAAGCGAAAACACCCGCAGATACTTTTAAGCGAGTGCTTTCTCCAAGATTGTATAATACAAAACTAGTTTTTGCCGGACTTTGTCTTGTTCCGGGCTACTTCTTCAACCTCTTCTTTATCCAAAATATAAAACTCATCATCAACTTCCACAGTAACTTGACCGGCTAAAGGGTCAACATCCGTTACCTCCGCTTCTCCGTAAGCAGTCTGGACGATCGAGCCTTTATAGGGCAGCTCCTCTTTCGCTTCCTTATAAACATCGGCTTCGTACTTAAGACAGCACATTAAGCGTCCGCAGATTCCGGAAATCTTGGTTGGGTTGAGCGATAGGTTCTGCTCCTTCGCCATGCGGATCGAGACCGGCTCAAAATCCCCTAAAAAAGTCGAGCAGCACAAAGACCTGCCGCAGGGGCCCAGCCCGCCGATTACCTTAGCTTCATCCCTGACGCCAATTTGTCTTAATTCGATTCTAATCTTAAACACACTGGCTAAATCTTTAACCAGCTCCCGAAAATCGACTCGTCCATCGGCTGTAAAATAAAAAATCAGCTTTGAATCATCGAAGGTATACTCAGAGTCAATCAGTTTCATGGGGAGGCCGTGCTTTTCAATCTTTTCCAGCCCGACATCAAAAGCTTTAGCTGCCTTCACCCTGTTTTCTTCCATATGGCGATTATCTTCTTCGGTGGCAATCCGAATCACCTGTTTCAGAGGCTGAACTACATCCTCTTCCTGCACTTCTTTTATGCCTACCACAACTTCTCCGTACTCGGTTCCCCGCGCAGTCTCCACAATAACATGCTGTCCTACTTGTATATCTAAATCACCGGGATCAAAATAGTACACTTTCCCCGCCTTCTTAAATCTCACTCCAACGACTTTAACCATCTATGCTAATACTCCTTTTCTTATTTGAAGTAACAAATTTCCCATTAAAAATCTGATGCGAACATTGCGTTCCAACTTCGCTGACATATCAATAATCTGCGCTGTAATCTCCTGCAGCGCTGACAAACTATATTTTTGGCAAATCACTGATAATTCATTCAGGTAATCCAAGTTATAGATATGATCATCCAAACCCTGCTTTAAGCACCAGAGATCACGATACCAATGCAGCATCAATGTTAGATCAACATCAACTACCTCGCGGTTTTCATCCCAGCGGTAGCTCAGTCCCAATACCTCGGGAATGCTCATCTGCGGCAGTTGAATCAGCTGCTCAATTACCCACTTGCGCCGTTTAAGCAGTGGACTATCCCATAATTCCAGCGCTCTGCCAATAGAACCGTGAGCCATTTTAGTAATTAAATTTATTGTTTCATCACTGACATTGGCTGCATCAATTCTGCTGCGAAGTGCGCCGGCAACAGCCTCATCGCTTAAGCGCCTGAAACTAATCAGCTGGCAGCGAGATTTAATTGTTGGCAGAATCTGCTGCAGATTGTCTGTGATTAATACAAAAACTGTCTGTGCCGGAGGTTCTTCCAGCAGTTTGAGAAAACTGTTAGCAGCCTGCACTGTCATCTTATGAGCATCTCTGATAATCCAAACTAGGTAGTGCTCATGCGAGTAATGCACTTGCTCCTGCAGTTCGCGAATCTGCTCTATTTTGATCGCAGTACCCACTGGTTCTAACACCCGCACGCCGGGATGGTTCCTGCGCTCGAATTTCAAACATTCGGGACAGCTGCCGCAGGCAGTTCTGTTTTCGCAGAGGATCTGCTTAGCAAAACTAACCGCAGTCGTCGTTTTTCCGATTCCCCTGTCCCCATGAAATAGGTAAGCATGAGCTGTTTGCTCTAACTCAACTGCGCGCTTTAGAGTTTGGACTGCTGTTTTTTGTTCGATTATATCTGCTAACCGCACCAGTCTCACCTACACTAGGAATTTATATCCAGCAGCAGACCGCGAATCTCATCCAACTTAGCTGCCAAATTTAAAGCATTATCCTGCTGATTCAATACCATCCGCGTTAATTCTTCCAGCTTCTCGTCCACTTTAGCTACAAGCAGGAACATTCTCCTGCGTCCGAACCGATCAACAAACCGCTGTTCAGTAACAGCATACGCGGTTTTTACTGCTTCCTGCAGGAATGCCCGCACTGCGGTTTTGTAATTCTTCAAGTTGATCAGCGTCGGTTTGTCCCGCAGCTGCTTCCCTAACTTATCTATATTCTCCAATGCTAGATCCAAATCGATCTTTTCTTCATTTTTCTCTTGGAGCGTTTCTAAAAACGGGCTGTGAACAACGTTCAGCCGCCGGCTGTCTTTTTTTCCTTTAATAAATTGTTCGCGGGTGCGCCGCTCACTAATTTTCATGGAATACCTCCAAGACTAAATCCTCTCAAAGCGTTCTACGTTCAGGACAAACACAGCTGCTCCTTTTAACAGCTCTAGAACTTTTTCTAATTTATGATCTTCAACTCCGATAAGCAGTGTAGTATTACCGGCCTTCAGAAATCCTCCGGTGCTTGCCAGCTTTGTCGCGCTGAAACCGTTATCGGTTAATCTGTTCAGCATCTGTGTTACTTCAGTATCTTGGATAATCGTAATCACAAGCTTCACAGAATACCCCTCCTTGCAATAATATCCCATATCGTGTCAAAAACCTGTTCAATTGTGTCGCTGGCATCGATCAGGAAAAACCGATCCGGCTCCTGCTCAGCAATTTTATGATAACCCATCCTCACTTTCTGATAGTATTCGAGGTTTCGCTGTTCGATCCGGTCACCACGAGTGCGTTTGAGCACAATCTGGGGGTCATGATCCAGACAAAATGTGATCTGGGGCATAAGGCCATCTACTGCCCAGCAATTGACCTGACGAATCAGAGACACATCCCGATCTAAACCATAGCCCTGATATGCCAACGTTGAGTCCATGTAGCGATCACACAAAACGATCTTGCCGGCCTCAAGCGCCGGTTTAATTACCTGCGCCACGTGCTGAGCACGGTCAGCAGCGTACAGCAGCATCTCTGCTTGAGCGCTGATTTCACCTGAAGCAGGATCCAAAAGCAGCTGGCGGATCCGCTTGCCGAGCTCAGTTCCTCCCGGCTCTCTTGTCCGAACCGGTGAATAACCTAACTCCAGACACTTACTATACAGCAAATCTAACTGGGTGGACTTACCCACCCCATCTATACCTTCAAACGTAATGAAAACTCCTTGATTCATCAAAAAACCTCTTCTAGTTAAAATTCGGCGCCAACTCTGCGGTTCCTCTTTCTTCCTGCTTGTCCCGGCGGTCAAAACACGAAAACTCCTGACCCGAACCTGATCAGGAGCGGCTGCAGATTTTACTACTCATAGTGGGGGCTTGGCATCAGTGCAACCTGATCCCAAATCGTTTTAACCCGCTCGATCCAAAGAGGATAATCAGGATCCAACGCGCCGGTCGTTATTATCTTCTGCTCACACTCACTGCAGATATGGATCTTGTTTATTTCTATTCCCCTGCTGTCATAATCCTTTCCACATAAATCACACAGCAAATCTATCACCCCACTACAGGATATTCAGCTGTGCCGCTGTGTGTGTAGGTCCACATTTTGTTATCCTTCTTGAAAAATATTATATATCCTGCTTTTGGCTGGACAGCCTGATAACTCCACAAGTTTTCCAATAAATCGAGGGTAAACTAGATTTAGGAGGGATAGCATGAAACCCAATACTACTAATATCGTTGTAACTGCGCTCGGTGCCGCAGCTTCCGGAATAGGCTACAGCCTTATGCGCAGAAGCAGGAACAGCAAGTTCGCTCCGGGGCTGCTGGGTTTTGGTTTGGCTAATGTAGCACTTGGGGTATTAGATATGAATCGGGGACAATCAGATGGAGAAATCGATATAACGCTTGACATTGAGTGAGTGTTCAGAGCTTCTCAGGTACAGAGAAGCTCTGATCTCTTATGAAGCTTATCCTTTCAAACCAGTAGTCGAAATACCTTCCACCAGATATTTCTGGAACATCACAAAAATGATAAAAACCGGAACCAATGATGCTACCGACATCGCAAACATTGCCCCCCAGTTAGTTACTGCAGCGGGGTCAGAAAACAGCCGCAATGCCAGTGAAACCGGATATAATTCAGCAGACTGCAGGTAAATCAGTGGTCCCATAAAGTCTTCCCATTTCCAGTAGAAAGCAAAGATTGTGGCTGTAACCAGAGCCGGAACAATATTTGGCAGGATTATCCGGAAGAAAATTCCAAACCGGCCGCAGCCATCGATTTTAGCTGATTCATCCAGCTCATACGGAATACCGCGGATGAACTGGATAATCAAAAAGATGAAAAACGGAACTCCAAAAAAAGAGGGAATAATCAGTGGTTTCCAAGTATTAACCCAACCGAAATAATTGAACAGCAGATACTGGGGAATCATCAGGATCTGAGCCGGAATCAGCATTGTCAGTATTACACAGGCGAACAAAAACTTTTTGCCAAAAAAGTTGATCCGCGCAAATCCATAGGCCACCAAAGCAGAGCTGGCTACCTGCCCAATAGTAGAGGCAATCGTGATGATGAATGAATTGCGGAAAAAGGTGGCAAAAGTGGTGCGTCCGAATCCCTTCCAACCCTGCAGGTAATTCTCCCATCGAAACTCACTGGGGATGAGAGAATGGGCTTGCGCAAATATTTCTGACTGCGGCTTTAAAGAGCTGGCGATCAACCACAGGACCGGATAAAACACCAGTGCCGCTAAGGCTATTGTAAACAAATGATAGCATACAGTCCTAATGCGCTGTTTAGTTTTGCGGCTCATCTCTCATCCCCCCTGGTCTCATAAAAGACCCAATATGATGATGTCTTAAAGATAATTGCAGTAAGCACACCGACAATAAGCAGCATAACCCAGGCCAGTGCGCAGGCGTAACCCATGCTGTAGTCGGTAAATGCCTTCCGATACACATAAAGCACATAGAGCAGCGTGCGGTTATGCGGCCCGCCGTTAGTAACAATCAACGCCTGCGTGAACATCATAAATCCATTGATAATCTGAACCAGAAAATTAAAGAAAATAATCGGAGAAATCATTGGTAGAGTGATTCGGATAAACCGCTGCCAGGACGAGGCTCCATCAATCATCGCCGCCTCATACAGAGAATATGGCACCTGCTTTAGTCCAGCTAAAAAAATGAGCATTGGTGAACCAAACTGCCAAACTGCCAAAGCTACCAGTGTCCACAAGGCAGTGTTGGGCCCGGTAAGCCACCCCACATTTTGATCGATTACACCAACCGATGTCAGGATTGAGTTTAACGCGCCATTAACACCGAACAGCTGACGCCACATAACTGCAACTGCCACACTGCCGCCGAAAACGGAAGGCACATAGTAAATAGTGCGGTAAATCCCGACACCCTTGCGGTTTTGCGATAAAAGAACAGCTAGGAACAGAGCAAAAAGCAGCCGCAGCGGCACTGAGGTAAAAGCATATTTAAAAGTTACCTTCAGCGACTCGGGAAACAGATAATCATATTGGAACATCGTTTCATAATTCATCAACCCGATCCACCGGGGTGAGGATAAAATGTCGTATTTAGTAAACGAAAGATATAGAGATAATAAGATCGGAAAAATGGTTATTACTAGAAATCCGAGCAACCAGGGTGCAATAAACACATAACCTGCAAAATGATCGGAGCGCACTATCCTTGTGAACAGCCCAGGTTTTTTCAATTGGCTCGCCTCCCTTATCATTTCAGGAACTCCCACAAAGGAAAATTTCCTTTGTGGGAGCTGCTGCTTATCTAGTCCGCAGAATGCGTGTTGCTTCTTGTCTGAATCGCTTAGCTGCTTCAGCTGGTGTAATTTCTTCGTGCAGCACCATGCTCTGCAGGTCATCGAGAGTGCGGTTAACTTCCGGATGTCCTGCCGGTTCCGGAGGATCAATCGCACTGCTGTGCTGACTTGCTAAGTCTAAGTACTCAAACATCTGAACCTGCACTTCAGTCAGATATGGCTGCAGGGCTTCTCTCACAGCAGATGAAATCGGAACTCCCCGCTCAGCCATTAAAATCTTATTCGCTTCAACATCATTGGTGAAGAAGTCGATAAACAGAACTGCTGCATCTTTATGCGGCGATGATTCAGCAACCGAGAAGAACATACTCGGCTTAATATAGAGACCTTCTTTTACTTGGTCTTTAGCCTTCGGCAGAGTGATCAATCCTAGCGGACGATCCGCTGCCAAGCTCATCGCAACAATTTGGTTGCTCCATGCCCATGCTGTAGCAGCCTGTCTGGTCACCAGCAGATCCTCTTCTACCGATGAGATTTCATCGCGCAGAGCCGGCGAAGCAAAGACACCTTCTTTGTACAGCTGCAGCTCAAGTGCTAAGAAATCTTCGAGAAGCTTATCATCATCCCAGCCTAAACCGGAGCCATCCGGCGCATAAAACGGATAGCCATGCTGTCTCAGCACATGATGGAAGGCATGGAAGAAGTTGCCGGGGAACTGAGTTGCCCAGTGGATGCCCAGCTTGTCAACAACTGTGCGGCCGAGCTCGAGATAATCATCCCATGTCCACTCCGGTCCCGGAGGTTCGATACCTGCCTGCGCAAACAGTTCGGGATCATAAATTCCTACCATCGCATTACTGCCGAGGTTGATAGCCAGCAGTTTGCCGTTGAGCATACCGCCAGCAAGCTCGGAATCAGAAATGTGGGTAGTATCAATCGCGCCGCTTTCAACATATGGACCTAAATCCAGCAGCATGCCGCGGCTGCCGTATAAATCTAGATACTGCATATCCTGCTGGAACACATCAGGAAGGTTTCTTCCCGCAGCTTGTGCTGCAATTCTTTCCCAGTAGTTTTCCCAGCCTGCAAACTCAGGTTCGATTGTAATGTGAGGATACTTGGATTCGAACAATTCAATTACCGCCAATGTCCGATCATGTCTTCCCTGTGATCCCCACCATGAAACTCTAAGAACGATCTCTTCCTCAGCTGCCGAACCGACAGCTAAAACTCCCACCAATAAACTAGCCAGCAGTATTACCGCTAAAGTCCGTTTCATTTTTTCTAACCTCCTTCGAGTAATCAACTTTACTTGATTGAAGCAAAGGTTTTAGACGGACTGCACCTCCTTCCTGCCGATAGTTCACTGCATCTGCTGGAGCGTATCTGTAAATTATTGCTACTTAACCTATATCTACTATTCGACTTTTATTCAATATTCCCTACCTAAATTTTGCTTTTATTACATTTTATTAATCATACGCTCCAACTTTAGACCGAGATAACTCCCTGCCGCGGTCCGTTCCCAGATTAACTAGAAAGCGTTATAATTAAACTGGAAGGAAAGAACTGCAATCATAATGAATTTGGTCCTTAAAGGAGCTGGGATTTTATGAATCACTCATTCAATGTAGGCTTACCGCTTCTAATTATCCTGATCGGAGTTGGCTATTTGCTGGCAAACTTAGGTATGATCCCAATTACACCCCTGCAGGCTTTAATCCGCTATTGGCCGGTTTTCTTGATCCTGTGGGGTGTGCGCATCGTTTGGGATGCACTCTTTTCCCGCTTTCGCGGTCAAAAATCATCCTCATTGATTTTAGGAATTGTGCTGATCCTCGGTGGTTTGAATCTGGTTCTGCGGCGCTCGGGCTATCCCGGTTTTTCTCTTAACTGGGGCATCGTCTGGCCAATCTTGGTGATTGTCCTTGGCCTGGAGCTCATGCTCAAATCTAAAAGAGGCTCGGGCAGTAGTTCACCCATTATCGGCGACTTTTCCCGCAGTGGAGAAGCCTGGTATGTCGAAGATCTGTACCTTAACCATTTCATTGGAGATGTAAAGCTGGATCTGACCAAGGCGGTGGTTCCTAACAAAGAGATTTTCTTCGATATAAACGGTTCTATCGGCGATATCACAATTTATATTCCTCACGATCTGCCTCTAAATGTAAAAAGCAATATAGGCATTGGCGAAATCCGCGTTTTAGACCACGGAGCTGAAGGGATCGCAAGAAGTCTCGAATTAAAAACTCCAGACTATGATGAAGCAGAGCGGAAGTTAAATTTAAGAGTTTTCTTGAAAATCGGTGAAATCACCGTGCGGCGGATCGGTTAAAGGAGCGAGTGAAATGCAGAACTTTCGCTGGAAATGGATCGGATATTACGCTTTCGGCAGCGCTGTAATTGTTTCATTCTGCTTGGTCATGGTAGGTGTCACTTTAAATTTCCACAACATTAATCTGGAACCTGGCGCTATGGTCACGCTGGTTCTAGCTGCAGTCACGACCGCAGTTGTTGCGGGTGCTATTTTTGGCTTTCAATTTTCCCGCAGTCTCCACAATAAGATCAATGAGATTACTTTAGGAGTCAAAACTCTTGCTTATGGCGATCTAAGCTTCCGACTCCCTTTCATTGACGATCGCGATTTAGGAGAAATAGCAACAGCTTTTAACGAAATGGCCGACCGCATTGATGCTCAAGTAGGTTCTCTCCAGACATTGGCTCAAGAAAACGAAGCGCTGATTCAGCAGGCTCGTTCACTGGCTGTTACCGAAGAACGCCAGCGATTGGCTCAAGAGCTGCACGATGCAGTCAGCCAGCAGCTGTTTGCAATTTCTCTAACCAGCGCTTCCGCAGCCAAGATCTTCGAGCAGAATCCGCAGCGGGCCGCCGAACTGCTCCGACATATTGAAAAATCCGCTGTAAAAGCCCAAGCTGAAATGAGAGCTCTCCTTCTCCAGCTTAGGCCGCAAACCCTCGAAGAGCTAAATCTGGCCGATGCGGCCCGCTCCTTAGCAGATGAACTGACCGCAAAAATGCCTATAAAATGCCATCTAGAACTTGCTGACATCGATTTACCGCCGCACATTGAGAATCACTTATACCGGATTCTCCAGGAAGGACTGGCTAATGTGCTTAGACATTCTCAGGCGTCTCAGGTGCAAATTAAACTCGAAAGTCTTGACAGTGGGCGCCGAGTTCGCTTAACCATCGAAGATGATGGAGTAGGTTTCAGTGAAGCAGATATTCATCACACTTCTTATGGTATTCGCACCATCAAAGAAAGAGCTCACCAGCTGGGCGGAACAGCAGAGTGGATTACAATTCCCGGCAGAGGAACCAGACTGGAAATCAGAATTCCAATCAGAAAGCAGGTGGAAAGTTGAGAAAAGATACCATTAAAGTTCTGGTGGTTGATGATCATGAAATGGTGCGGCTGGGATTAATCTCCTACTTGGAAACAGAAGCAGATATTACTATTATTGGCGAAGCAGAAAACGGGGAAGCTGCGATCAAATTCTGCGAAACCCAGGTTCCCGATGTTATATTAATGGATTTAATTATGGAACCGGTAAACGGAGTGGAAGCAGCCAAACAGATTTTAAGTAAAAATCCCCAGATAAAAATAATCGTGCTGACAAGCTTCATTGATGAGTCCCTCATTATTCCAGCTTTAGAAGCGGGGGCGATCAGCTATCTTCTGAAAACTGCAAAAGCAGATGAAATCGTCAATGCGATCCGCTGCGCGGTTAATAATCAAGCGATTATCGAGCCAGCAGCAGCTGTAAAAGTGCTGCAATCAATGCGAAGAGAGCCTAAACCCCATGAGTCATTGACCAACCGCGAGCTGGAAGTACTGAAGCTGATCGGAAATGGCAAGACTAATCAGGAAATCGCTGATACTCTTTTTATTGGAATAAAAACTGTTAAGACTCATGTATCTAATATTTTGTCGAAAATAGGATGCGAAGATCGAACTCAAGCCGCTATTTACGCTAATCGCAACGGGCTTGTGTAAAAAACTCTTTACTTCTATCATGTTTTGTGGTAACGTGGGTATGTAATTTAATATTAAAAATATAAATGGCACACGCTCATATAAACTAGCAAATTTGGTGCTAGAGTCTCTACGTGGCAACCTATATTGCCTACGCTATGAGTGTTCATTGTGCGTTAACTTTTTGTTTCCTCAAATTGGAAAAATAAAGTTAAGGCAGCTGAACGAACACTCATCAGCTGCCTTTTTTATTTCGGCTTTAGGGGTCTCTAAACCCTGAATATAAGCAATATTAAAAATGGAGGAATCAAAATGGAGAACTTTTTCAAGCTGAAAGAGAATGGTACAAATGTGCGTACTGAAGTTCTCGCCGGATTTACCACATTCTTTGCCATGGCCTACATTATCATGGTAAATCCAGACATCTTGTCTCAAACTGGAATGCCGTGGGGTGCAGTATTTCTATCAACAATCATAGCTTCAATTATCGGCACTCTGGTTATGGGTCTGTTCGCCAATGTACCATACGCTCAAGCTCCAGGTATGGGCTTAAACGCATTCTTTACTTTTACTGTAGTTTTTGCACTCGGTTTCAAATGGCAGGAAGCACTTGCAATGGTATTCCTCTGCGGTGTAATTAACATTCTCATTACTGTTACCCGCATCCGCAAACTGATCATTAAGGCGATTCCAGAAAGCCTACAAAATGCCATCGGCGGTGGAATCGGTATCTTCATTGCATACCTTGGATTTGTTAACATTGGACTTTTCAACTTTGGCGCCGGCGTTCCGGAACTTGTCTCGCTTAACTCAGCAAGTATTTTACTTGCGCTCTTCGGAATTGCATTAACAGTTGTCCTGCTGATCAGAAAAGTTCCTGGGGCAATCTTTATCGGTATTATTGTTACCACACTTCTGGGAATTCCGTTTGGCGTAACTGAACTTGGCGACACCATCAGCTTTTCCGAAGCCTTATCCCAGCTCCCAGAAACATTTGGCGCTGCTTTCGGCAACCCAGGATTGCTGTCACTGTTCAGCGATGCCAGCAAAATTCCTATGGTTCTGATGACTATCTTCGCTTTCAGCTTAGCAGACACATTTGACACAATCGGTACTTTCATCGGTACTGGACGCAAGTCCGGAATCTTCTCCGAAGAAGACCAACAGGCTTTAGAGACCAGCACCGGATTTAAGTCAAAAATGGATAAAGCGCTGTTTGCTGACGCTACAGCAACTTCCATCGGAGCAATCTTCGGTACATCCAATACCACCACTTATGTTGAGAGTGCAGCCGGAATCGGAGCAGGTGGACGCACCGGTTTGACCAGTGTAGTAGTTGCAGCCCTCTTCTTACTCAGCGCATTCTTTGCACCGGTAATCAGCGCAATTCCGTCAGCTGCTACCACTCCAGCTCTAGTTATTGTCGGTATCATGATGCTTTCCGCATTCAGCGAAATCAACTGGACCAACTTTGAAGATGCTGTTCCTGCATTCTTTGCCGGAATCTTCATGGCACTCTGCTACAGCATTTCTTACGGTATTGCTGCAGGATTTATCTTCTACTGCATCGTTAAAGTATTTAAGAACGAAGCAAAGGAGATTCACCCCGTTCTCTGGGTATCAACAATACTGTTTATCCTAAACTTCATCGTTTTAGCTAAACTATAAAAATAAATATTACCCGACCTAACTCAGGCCTTGTCTCAAAACAGACAGGGCCTTTTTCATTAAAAAAAGCATTGGCAGATCCGAGTGGATTTACCAATGCTTAAAATATTTGTATTAAAGCTGTGTGTTACTTCTCAGTAGGTGCAGTTGTAATACGGGAACCCGCCTTATTGATAGCGTATAACTTAACTGCTATCGGATACAGCAGAAACAGTCCGACCGTATTAATAGCCGCTGCTGGAAGCACCACCATACCCATTAATGAAGTAAATGATGCGGGCAGCTCCGCTATTACTGCTGCGGAAGTCAAAAATGTAATGCCGCTCACTAAAGTACCGACAACTCCTACCACAGGTACTAGTACTTTTTTCGGTACAATCCGCAGCATTGCAAGCACCGCAGCTGTAGTTACCAGCTTATCAATCACATTCGGTATCTCACCCATCGGAAAGGTGGTCGTCAGCGCAGTAATAATTCCCGTTGCAATTCCCGCGATAAACCCGACACGTTTATCTGCTGTCAGCATCAAGATCACAAACAGCATAATCAAGGAAAAGTCAGGTTTCATTCCCGCAAAGATCCCGGGGAAAACAGCATGCAGAATCAAACCAATTCCCAACAACAGAGCAGCCAACACTAAATCGTACAAACTCATCTTAGCTCTTCTCAACTCAACTCAGCTCTCCTTCTTATTAAATTTTTCTAATTATACCACGCATGAACAGAATACGCAACAAGAAAAAACAACAATAATATATCAATTTTATCCTACCTGTCCTTGCATTTACCACAAAATTTGAGATAATAATGGCAAAGGTGATGCCCAATATTCAAAAGGGGGTTTTATAATGGCGTTTACTCTGGAGTTAGGACACAAGGCACCAGATTTCAGTTTGCCTGCTACTGACGGGAAAACCTATTCTTTAAGCGACTTTGATCATGCAAAATATCTCGTGATTTTCTTTACCTGCAATCACTGTCCATATGTAGTTGGATCCGATGAAGTTACCAGGCGGACTGCCGAAAAATTCCGGAATCATGGTGTAGTCTTTGTGGGAATAAATTCAAACAGCGAAAAAACCTACGCAGAGGACTCTTTTGAACACATGGTTAAGCGGATGGAAGAGCAGAAATTCCCCTGGGTCTATCTCCGCGACCAGAGCCAAGAGGTAGCTCTGGCCTACGGAGCACTACGCACACCTCATTTTTATGTCTTTGACGAAGAGCGGAAGCTCGTGTACACAGGCCGCGGGGTTGATAATCCCAAGGATGCCAGCAGAATCACAGTGAACGACTTAGATAATGCCCTGAGTCAGCTGGTTGCTGGAGAAGAAATAACAACACCTATTACCAACCCAATCGGATGCAATGTCAAATGGCATGATAAACCTCCTCACTGGATGCCGCCGGAAGCCTGCGACCTTGTATTCTAGCTGACTAGTTTGAGCTGGGCACCTCTGCCTAGCTCATTTTTTATTAAGATGCTTTCTCAATTGTGAGAAGCTTAAACGGACAAGCGGCAACGCATTTACCGCAGCGAATGCAGTCAAGGCTGTCAAATTGGTTTTTGTCCGAAAAATTGAGATGAGGCGACAGTTCCATCGGACATACCACAGCACACTTTCTGCAGGAGCGGCACTTATCCGAATCGGAAATAGTAACTTTCCGGTCAGTTAACCGGGCAGCACCGGATAGCTGCCCGAGTTTGTATGACAGTTTCTGCATTGTACCCATGGGACAAAAGCTGCACCATGTTCTAGGGCGAATTAATACCGCAGCAATCCCACCTACAATCAATACCATTAGATAGGGGACCACAAATACAAATCCCAGGCGGTCCCAAAATCCACTCTCACCCCACAGCGCTGCCACCGCAATCAAACGCCGAACAATACTATAACCAAAGAATGCTAGAAAACCCCACACCACAACTGGGGATTTGATAAGCTTCGGTATTTGACGCTTCCTGCTAACTGTTCCCAGCACATACTCAAAGAGACTGCCATGCGAGCAGAAATTGCCACACCAAAATCTTCCTCGGAAAAATGAGACCGACAGCAGTGTAAGCATAATGGGAATTACTAAAAGACCCAAACGGGGCCACCACAGCCCACCCACCGCAATTACCAGAGTAAGCGGCCATGTGTACTTCTGCAGCATAAACGTTCTGCGGTTAGAATAAGATGAAGCAGCATTGGAGACCATTCACAGTCCACTCCTTTTCCATTTTAAACAATATATACCCCCTACTGGTATCAGGTATTATAATAGCATGAAATTATCTCCTGTGCAAGTGCAAAACACTGCAAATTAGGCATAAAAAAAGAGTTCCACCATTTGGTGAAACTCCGCAAATTTAGTTCTTGGCAGTGAGCTACTCTCTCACCACGAGATGTGGCAATACCATCGCCGCTGGAGGGCTTAACTACTGTGTTCGGGATGGGAACAGGTGATCCCCTCCGCTATTACCACCAAGAAAATTTCGTGTCTTCCTCTCCATAAATTGATGGAGGACACTCTCAAAGCTGCACAACAGATGCTATTCTAATCTTTATAGGTCAAGTCCTCGACCTATTAGTACCAGTCAGCTAAAAGCATTGCTGCTC
>FZPS01000055.1_pt29 | contig 20238 bp, 15 predicted proteins | sample 1817821 | NCBI WGS metagenome assembly FZPS01 (sample SAMEA104158645, study PRJEB21678) | metagenome | place: Germany | collected 2015-04-21
ATATATTTGAGAACTATAACGTAAACTCTATAAGAATAGATACTCATGAGTTAAATATACCAATGATTAAAATGTTAACTAAAAATGGTTTTGAGTATTGTGGTGTAATTTACTTAAATGATAATAAAGAGCATAAGCGTTTAGCTTTTGAAAGACTTAAAATAACACAAGAGGTGCGCAAGAATGAATAAAGATGATTATATTAAACAGTTTGCAGCCTATGCTGAAAACAATTTAGATTTAAATAATTTACCAATACATGAACATTTTAAATCTTTATCGATATGTATTATCAATTGTATATATTCCCTAAGAGCAAACTATAGAACAACAACATGGCCTATTGTAAAAAGATATGCTGATAAGTTTTTAGGTGGAGATGCACATAAAGAAGGGGAAACTGTTAGTGATTTAATTAATAATATTGATAATAATGGTGGTTATGAAAGTTTCGCAGTTAATATTTTAAAGAATAGACAAGTTATTGGTGGGCAATTAAAGTCATTAGTATGTTATAACTTAGCTTATAAACTAAAAGAATTAGATATAAACGATATGTATGATTTTAGGAACTATAACGATACGTCTAAATTAGAAAAAGAACTTATGTCTGTTAGAGGTGTCGGACCTGCAGCAATGAACTATCTTTTTATGCTTGTAGGTGATCAAAATAGAGTTAAATATGATGTTCATATCGCAAGATTCATAGAAGATGCAATTGGTGTAACATTAAATCCTGATGAAGTTCAAGAACTATTTACAGAAGCAGTAAAATTATTAAAAGTAACATATCCTAATATTACTGTAACAGCCTTAGATAATATAATATGGCAAAAATATAGCGCTAAATAACTCTTTATAAAATTAAAATGCTTAGAAAGGTCTTTTGATTGTGGTACATATAAACAAAGAACAAAAAACGAATTATCATATTAGTGAAATCTTTAAAAATAATCCCAAACTGATATCTTTTTTTGCTAATAAAGAGATTTATTATATTAATGATATTAGTTCAAAATGTCTTTTTGAATATCATAAAAATTACTATGTTGATGTTTATTCAAATTTTAATTTATATATAAAAAAAAGAGTAGAAAGTAGTAGCTTGGTTAAGTTCCCTAAGCTTTCTTATTCTGATTATTACATAATTTCTTATTTTCTAGATGAAAAATACAACTATGAGCCAATTGATTTCAACGATAAAGAAGTAAGAAAAATTATAAATAGTTATAGTAAAGATTTTGATATTGATAAATTGCAAAAATTATGTGTTTTAAAGAAAAACACCTTGAAAATCGGACGTGTAGATGAAAAAAAATTTATCAGATATTTTTATATGTTGATCGAATATTATGAACTATATGCTGAGTCAATAGAATCATCATCTGATCAGGAAGAAAAAAATATTTTAGAAGAAAAAACTGCTAAGGTTGATTTTTTCAGCAATGAAGTGAAAAAAAATCTTTTTAGCTTTGTTAATAATAAAAAAATGACTCTTAAAAAGGTTTATTTGTTTTTTACAATAATTATTTTTGACTACAACTTTATTGAGAATAATTTTAGTTTTAACAGTTTGGCAAAACAACTTCCTTTTGAATTTGATAATTTAATTAGACCTTTAATTGATAATTATGAACTTGAAATAACATATCAAAATTTTTGGAATCATTTTTTCGCCATAAATGGGGAAATTATTAGCAAAAATGTCGCAGAAGATAATACAATTGAACTTGTGTTTTCAAATTATAAACATTTTGTTAATAACATTATAAGTGTTTTTACTGCAATAGATGTCTATGACTATTTGAATAAAATGCATATTGACGAAAACTTGTGTATCATCAATTTGATAACTAATGAAATTTTATTAAATCAGTTTGAAAAATATCAAATTTATACACTTTATGATTTTAGAAAGTTAAACTATCAAGATTTTATGATATTAGCGAGTGCTGATTTAAATTTAAATCAGTTTAAATATTTATGTTTGCTGTTTTCGGATAAAATAGAAACACAACAGTATGAACAATTTAAATCGTATATAGATGACAAGATTGATGAAAAATCATCTTTCGTAATTAAAGAAAGAGCAAAAGGTGTGACATTAGAAGAAATAGGCAATAATCTCAAATTAACTAGAGAAAGAATTAGACAAATTGAAAGGAAAGTTGTTAATCGTTATAAAGCCTCATATTCTAATACAACAATCAAAGTTTTAAGTTTATTTGATTTAAATAAGGAGTATATTACAAAAGAAAAATTAGAAGAAATTTATAAAGATTATATAAATGTATTTCTAATGTTGCACAAAGATAGTTATAATGAAAAGCTTGAATTGCTGGAATTGCAAGATTTAAATGCCATCAATAAACAACTTAAAAGAACAGTTAAAACATGTTTAAAGTATAATTATTTGCACGAAAGTCAAGTTTCTAATCTCGTTAGTTCTGTAAAAAGCAAACTGCATTTTGATATCTCTAATAATTATATAAGCAGATACATTGAAAAAACTTTTTATAAAAAAGGGACATATTTATTTTTAACAAGACCGACGGCATTAATTCAATATGAGGTTATTTTAAGACATCATTTCGGTGACTACGACGGTATAAACATTAATAATGTTTCAGCTTTTAAAGATAGATTCTACGAAGTTTTTCAAGATAAAACAATCTATAATCGCAGTGATAGAGCTGTTTTTACAAGAGTTATTGCCAGCGATGATGTGATTTTAATTAATCGCGGTGTTCATTCTATAAAACCAGACTATAGCAACATTTCTGAAGAAACATTAAGCAATATTTATTCATATATAAAGGGAACAAAAGCAGTACATTTTGAAGTATTATATAACACTTTTAAAGATTCATTGTATCCTACGATTGAAAATAGATATCAATTACATGGGTTATTGAAATTTCATTATAAGGATTTGTATTATACTAAAGATATTGTTGGAACTGAACCCAACCCATTTGTTGATGTTATAAGTATAATTGATAGTTATGTTCATAAAAACAAGGGTGTTATTAACATTGATAAAATGCTTAAAGATTTGCCACAATTAGCAGGCATACATTATGATTTTCAATTTAGTAATTACAACAAATTAATTAGTATGCATAACAGAAAAATGATTCATATAGACTATATCACCTATCATGAAGAAGAAATGCTTCAATTATGTAATGAAGTAGATTCTTATTTAAGTCAAAAAGAATATATGCATTCAAGTGATTTATATAATATTATGCGTAGAGTTGCGCCCAAAACATTAAATGAAAATAAAATTAACAATAAACATTATGCCTTAAATTATTTCTCGCATTTTTTTGATAGTAGTTATGATTTTTACGAAAACAATATTACAATTAAAGGTAGAGAAATCAAAATCATAACTTTAGGAGACATCATTGAAAACTTCAAAAAAACGGATGGCTTTTATATTACTGAATTAGTTAGAAATTTTAAAGAACATAACGTCTTTTTTCAAAACATTAAAGCTGTGTTAGAAGATATATACCTTAATGGTTTTATGAGGGTTAATGAAAAGGTTGTATGTAAAAAAGAACTAATACTAACTTCATCTGCAAAAAAAACGATTAAAGAAATTGAAAAAATTTTTGAATTTTATTTAATTACCAATAAAAATATAAAATTATCAAACTTTGATTTTAATATTCTTCCCAAAATTAAAATTGAATGGAACAAACATTTGTTAGCTCACTCTTTAATGGCATTTTCCACTACCATTAAAGTTGAAACTATAGGAACACAATACAGATTATTAGATTATAAACTTACTTTAAAAGGAGAAGATAAAGATGAGTAATTTAAAATGGCGATTTCCCCTTGCGAATTTTGGACCTAAATACGGTTTTAATCACGCAGGAATTGAAACATTTACCGGTAGAAGAATTGAATCTTTAACTAGAGAAATTATTCAAAACTCATTAGATGCTAAAGATTTTACAAAAAAAGGTGAACCTGTAATTATTGAGTTTTCTAAGTTTAATCTTGAAAAAAACAAGTTTCCTGATTTAAAAACTTTAAGTGCGGCTATTGATTCTTCGTATATTGAAGCTCGTAAACTAACTGATACAACACCGCAAAGTTTTTTTAGAAACGCAAAAAAGATTATCGCTGCTGATGAAATACCTTTTTTACGAGTTAGCGATTTTAATACTATTGGTTTGAAAGGCGTTAACAGTCGTTCTTCTAGTCCATGGACTAATTTAGTAAAGGCACAAGGTGTTTCGGATAAAGCTAGCACTGATGGCGGTTCCTTTGGAATTGGTAAAAACGCAGCCTATGCATGTTCCGACTTAAGAACAATTATCTATTCTACGTTAACTGTGGATGGTGAAGTTGGAACACAAGGTGTTGCAAGTTTAATTTCTTATTCTGTCGGAGATTCGCGAGATCATACCCAAGGAATTGGTTATTTAAGTGTTTCTGATGAAAACGATGCGATAGAGAAATTAATTTCATACGATTCGAACTTTGAAAGAAAAGAACCAGGAACAGATATTTTTATTGCTGGTGTAACCGAAGAAGAAAACATTGTTGATGAAATCATTATTGCTTCACTTGATAACTTTTTTTATGCTATTTATAAAAATGATTTAGAAATAAGAGTAAAAAATAAAACTTTGAACCATTTAACATTAAAATCTCTTTTAAATGAATATAGAGAAGAAATTAATCTAACAACTTATGAACTATCAAGATTGTTTTATGATGAAAATGTAAACATCTATGAAGAAAACATTTATGGAACCGAAAAAGATATTGAAATTAGAATTATAATTGATGAAGACGGTTCTAGAAGAGTTTCAATGATTAGAAAGCCATGGATGAAAATTAAAGAAGCAAGTGGTTTTCCTGGTCAATATAAGTTTTTTGGCACGGTCATCATTAAAGGAAATGATTTAAATACTTTATTAAGGAAGACAGAAAACCCGCAACATGATAACTGGGAACCTGATAGAATCAATCATGACCCTAAAACAAAAAAACTTGCAATAGATTTGATTTATAAAATAACTAAAACTATCCGCGATAAGCTTGAAAAACTACATGAGGTCCCATTAGGTGATTATGCCGATATTTTTGGAGCAGAAGATTATATACCTTTAACTGATGTAAGTGGTAATTATCAAGCACAACAAAAAGTTGAAGAGGCTGTTAAATCAAGTAAAATTTCACCAATGTCTACTTTAACAGATAACAAACCACAAATGACAATCAGCGAATCTGAATATGAATTAAGTTTGGATTTAGATGATTATGAGGAATTAGATTATGATGAACCAGACCCATATAAAGAAAAATCTAAACATAAAAAAATGACTTTTGAAGAATCCTTAAAAAAGACTACAACAAGAGTTAATGCGAAAAGAGAAGATATAAAAATTATTAGCAAAAACAGACATGAAGGTGAGTATAGACTAATTATCACCTCAAACAAAGCACACCAATATCATCTTAAATTTAACATTTTAGATGAACAATCAAAAATAATTGATGGTGCAATTATAATACAAAATGCTGTTGTTAATGGGAAACCTGTAGCTTTTTTTGATAATTATTTACAATATATTGAACTGCAAGAAGGTCAAAATTTATTAGATATAAAAATTAACCAAGATATATATGTCAGTATAGGAGTTGAGATTTATGAGATTCAAAGATAAATATTTCCCTTATCCAGTAATAAGACCGTTTAAGGAAGATTTTCAAGAATCAACTTTTGATATTGAATTATCACAAGAAACCATTGATAATACCATGATTATCAAAGGTTCTATTAAAATGAATAACAATTCAATTTTAAGAGAGATTGAACATGGTAACGTTAAATATGCTTTGCATTTAGAAGAATCTGAAACAATGTTCAGAGAAATCTATTATTTTAGCGAACAAAGTTTTGAGGTAAACGTTTCTTTAGATAAAATTAGATCCACAGTAGAAGTAGTGCCATTTATTATTGCCGTAAATGATATTAAGAATTTTAAGTCTGATGATTTAATTGGCATATTTGATGGTCTAACTATTGATTATGACGCCAACAACATAATTGGTGTAGGGTCACCGATGAAAATTGATGTAGTAAAAGAAAACGATGATATTGAAGCCATTAGTTCAATATTTATGGTTGTTCCTAACGAAGATATTACTAATATTTTTGAACTAACTTTAGAGCGAGAAAGAATTAAAATCAAAGTTTCAGAAAAAACCTTTAAACTTTACAACCAAATGTCTAAAAATTATCAAATTACTAACAGTAATGATAATATTGTTTTATTGACTCTGATGGTCTTGCCAGTATTTATTGAAACACTAAACAGACTAAAAAACAGTAGTGAGATGTGCAAAGAATATATTTGGTATGACCCCCTCATCGAAGCGTTTAATAAGAAAGGTATCGATATATTGAATGAGTTTGAAAAAGATAACTTTGATGCATATAAGAACGCACAAATTATTTTTGAAGAAATTTTATCTAAAAGTATAAATCAATTAAAGTATTTATCGTTTGAAAAGGGGCAATAAACATGAGTATAAAAGCTTTAGAATATGATGCGATTGCGTATATTACAGATAATTTACAATCAGTTAAAGATAAACTGCAAACACAAACATTTGAAGAAATTTTGAACAATCAATTTGGGATTGGTTGGTATAAAAAAAGTAAAATTATAAAACCGCAAATTTCCTTTGTTACAACAAGTAAAGAAAACCCAAAAAGTACCGACTATCAAAATGCCGTAAATCTCTACACAGCCATGATAAACTTAACTGAATCACAAGCATCTGATCGAAGATTATGGTCTGGTTTTGCAATTGAACCTGATGTTTATGAATATTTAAAGTATAGATGGAAAGACACAGAAAAAACGATTAGATATAGAGTTGTGTATCATGCCAAAGGTAAAAGAGGATTAATGTATCACGGTTTAGCAAGGCTATGGTGGTTTGCACACATAACATACGATGAAAAAAGAGATAATCCTTTTGAATTAACTAAATTTGCATTTGACCATCCCCATATTTTAGAAAAAATGATTTATCGTAATTTTTCTAATTCTGACAACATCAGAATTGGAATTATTGAAGGAATAAAACAATACATTGAAGATGATGGTGTTTACGCCGTTAAGAAAATTGATGCTCTTTATGTATATATAAGCACATTGGGTAGCGTAAGCTTAATTGATAGTTATTCAAAAAAAGAAATTAAAACTTTAACTACTATCTTTTTACATCAATTTGATACAGAATATTCTGCTAGACAAAAAAATAATTAACTAAATTACTTTTAATAGTTCCTTGCAGGGGACATCTAACCTCAAGTACAAATTGAAGATTTGAAATAGGACCGTGGCAGTAACCTCTTTAAACATTCTAAGATGTAGCAAAATGAAAATACCTACAATCATTTTATAATAAGTAGTAAAGTTTATGAAGAAAGGATTTGTATACTCAATATTACCACTTACTACATAATATAATAGAGTATACAAGGTGAGAGAATGAATAAAGATGACTTTTTAAAAAAAATACAAAAAGAGCAAAAAAAATTCATCAAGAGTAACGATTATCAAACTAAAATTTAAACAAAATATAAAACGATTCTTTTCTTTATATTATTTTCACAAATTGAAAAGAGTTCAAACTATAGCACTAGTTTTAAGGATATCGGTCTTGTTACTCCAAGTGATTATGCAAAAAAAATTAAATCCATAAAAAAAGAGTTGAATTTAAACAAAAACAATTATATCTACATAGAAAAAAACTTCTTTACAAAGGAAAATTTTGATTTATTTGATAACTGTTTGGATAATAAAAAAACAATAATTGCTTTTAAAAAGAATTCAAATAGTCAGTTATTATCTTTACTAAAAAATATTAGAAACTCATTTGCACATGGTAATTTTTTTCTTAAAGGTAATACATTTGTTCTATGGACTATAAGCCCAAACAAAAATTTACTACTCTTAATTGTAATGAGCCAGCAAAAATTTAATATACTAATGAAACAATTAAAAATGCAATAAATCAAGTATGGAACATTTATTATAATTTTAGTGAAACATAATTCAGTGAAACACGATTCACTAAATAGATTACGTATATTTAGATACTGAAACAACTATTAAATTGTTTGAGTTTATTGATAAGATGAGAAGAATTATTGATTTTGAAAATCATGATCTAAAACTTGTTAGAAGAGATGATTATGATGTAAAATTAAATAAAGAGATTGTTTTAGTTAATTTAATTCCTTATGTTGTTGAACATAGTCTAAGATTAGATGCTGAGATAAAGGAAAAAGAACATAATTAATAATTAAAGCTGTGTATGCAGCTTTTTTTATCTCTTTACATTAATCTAAACAACTGCTATAATTATAGTGAAACATAATTCAGTGAAACATAATTCAGTAAAGAGGTGTTGTTATGTTTATTGGTAGATATGAAGAATTAAAAGCGTTAAAAACTCTTTTTGATAAGAAGACATTTGAGTTTGGTGTTATTCATGGTAGAAGAAGAGTTGGTAAGACAACATTGATTAAAGAAAGTATAAAAGATAGAAAATCTCTTTACTTTTTAGCCCAACAAACAAATACAGCAACTAATTTAGAAATGTTTAGTAAAACATATGGGGCTTATAAAGGGGTTGGTAATATTGTTTATAACTCTTTTTTTGAATTGTTTAGTGAAATATTTAAAGAAAAAGATTTAATTGTAGTAATTGATGAATTCACCTATTTAATAGAAAGTGATAAGTCTTTTGAATCTATGCTGCAAGGATTAATAGATAACAATAAAGATACTTCTTCAATTAAACTTATTATCTCTGGTAGTGAGGTTGGGATGTTTGAAAACTTGTTTTCTGTTAGTAGACCACTTTTTAACCGACAAACATTTCATTTACATTTAAAAGAGTGTGATTACTATGAAAGCAGCGAGTATTATAAAAATTTTAACAACACAGATAAAATAAGACTTTATGCAGTTTTTGGCGGTTTGCCTTATTATTTAAGTAAGATTGATGATAGTTTATCGGTGAAAGAAAACATTATTAATTTAATCGTTAATGAAAATGCACAGTTTGCGTCTGAGGTGCAAATGTTGCTGACAACTGAACTAAGAAGCATATTAGAATATCAAAGCATCCTTCAAGCAATCCATAGTGGCAGTTCAACTTTAGCCTTAATTTCATCTAAATCAAATATTAATGATACAGCTAAAACAAGCAAATATGTCAACAAACTAATTAATCTAGAAATAATCGAAAAAGAATATCGTTTTAAAGATAGTCCTACATCAAAAAAATATTTATATAAGATCAAAAATAATTTTTTCGCTTTTTATTATCGTTTTATTTTAAAAAACGAATCTGCTAGAATGATTATGGAACCGGTTGATTTTTATGAGGTTTTTATTGAAAAGTATTTAGATGACTATGTTTCTTCACGTTTTGAAACTATTTGTAGTCAATATTTAATAAGAAACTTTAAAAATCGTAATAATAAACCTTTAATTAATATTGGCAGATATTGGTATAATAACCGAGAACTAAAGGAAGATGTAGAAATCGATGTTTGTTTAGAAGATAGTAGTGGTAAAATATATATATATGAATGTAAATGGACCAATACGCTTGTTACAAATAAGATAATGTTTAACTTAATAGAAAAAGGCAAAAAAGTAAACGCAACTAATTATGGAGCCTTTTCAAAGAACGGCTTTAGCAACGATTTATATAACAAGAGTTTTGATTTAATTACTATTGATGACTTGTTTGATCTGTAATTAAAAAACTTGTAAATAGAGGTGAGGTATGAAAGTATTTATTGATAGTTATGAAAACTTAAAGAATACTGAACCACTAACTATTACTATTGGTAACTTTGATGGCTTACATTTAGGCCATCAAGAGTTAATTAATAGAACAGTTAGTTTTTATGATACTAAACCAGCATTATTAACATTTAATCCTCATCCTGCTAAAGTATTAAAGAATGTTAAACATCAAGAGTTAACATCGATGAGTCAAAAGATTTCTTTACTTGAACAGACGCCTCTTCAGTATGCGTATTTTGTCAATTTTACGAGAGAGTTTTCTAATTTGAGTGCTGAAGAGTTTATTAGTTTTTTAAAAGGATTGGCGGTTAAGAGGGTTGTTGTGGGTCGTGATTTTCGTTTTGGTGCTTATGCGAGTGGAACGATTGAAGATTTAAAGAAACACTTTTTAGTTGAAGTTGTTGATGATGTTTTAATCAATAATACAAGAGTCTCTTCAACATATATTAAAGATTTAGTTTATTCTGGTGAAATAGAAAAAGCTAAAAAGCTTTTAGGCCGGTATTATGAAATAGAAGGAAAAGTAATTCACGGTGATAAAGTTGGTAGGACTTTAGGAATTCCTACAGCAAACCTAGATTATGAAGACTTTGTTTTACCGAAAAATGGTGTTTATTATTGTCTTGTAGACTTAGATGGTGTTTCTTATGGAGGAGCTTTAAATATTGGTTATAATCCAACAATTAACTATTCTGAAAATAAACGAGCGGAAGTTAATATTTTAAACTTTGAAAAAGAGATTTACAATCAAGTTTTAAAAATAAAAATTATTAAGTTTTTAAGACCAGAGTTAAAATTTAATAGTAAAGAAGAACTAGTTTCTCAAATGCAAAATGATTTAAGAGAGTGTGAAAGACTTTTTCAAGCAGAAAAAGAGTTGCATAAATAAACTAAAAGAGGTAAAATGATTTTAAGATAATAAATTGATGACTGAGAGTAGTAATCCTTTAATTAGTATATAAAGAGAGCTTATGTTTGGTGGAAATAAGTTATACATAAAGGCTGAATGGACTCAAGAGATGCGAAAGTGAAAAATAGTAGCTTAAGCCGGGAATTCCCGTTATAGAATTAAAATATTAGTATTTGATATTTGAGGAAAAACATTTGTTTTTTAAATTAAGGTGGTACCACGAGTAAATTCGTCCTTATTATAAGGCGAATTTTTTTATTTTAAAGGAGGATTAAAATGGAATTTAATGATTTTGGTGGTCAGTATGTTGATGAATTTATTTTAAAAGGTGTTAAAGAAGTTGAAAAAGCTTATTTAAAGTATAAAAATGATCAATCATTTATCGAAGAGTTTAATGATTTATTATTTAATTATGCTAATAGGCCTAGTTTATTATATTATGCTAAAAACATGACAGAAAATTTAAATGGTGCGAAAGTCTATTTAAAAAGAGAAGATTTAAACCATACAGGCGCTCATAAAATTAATAATGTTTTAGGTCAAGCATTATTAGCTAAAAAGATGGGTAAAAAGAAATTGATAGCGGAAACTGGAGCAGGTCAACATGGAGTTGCAGCAGCAACTGCGGCAGTTCTTTTAAATATGGAATGTGAAATTCATATGGGAGCAGTCGATATTGAAAAACAAGCTTTAAATGTCTATAAGATGAGATTATTAGGAGCTAATGTTGTTAGTGTTGATTTTGGTTTAAAAACATTAAAAGAAGCAGTTGATAGTGCTTTAATCGCTTGGAACAACGATTTAGATAACTCTTTTTATCTAATCGGTTCAGCTGTTGGTCCACACCCATATCCGACAATGGTTAGAGATTTTCAAAAAATTATCGGCAAAGAAATAAAAGCACAAATTAATCTTTCTGAAAAAAGAAATCCTGATTATATTATTGCTTGTGTTGGTGGCGGTTCCAATGCGATTGGAGCTTTTTATGAATTTATCAATAATAAAGAAGTTAACTTAATTGGTGTTGAAGCTGCCGGGGAAGGTTTAAATACTAATAAACATTCTGCAGCTATTAGTCTTGGTAAAAAAGGTCTTCTTCATGGGATGAAAACAAAAGTTCTTTTAGATGATGATGGTAATATTAAAGAAGTACATTCGATTGCTGCTGGGTTAGATTATCCTGGGGTTGGTCCTGAACATGCTTATTTAGAAAGTATTAAAAGAGTTAAATATGTGGCAGTTACAAACGAAGATGCAATCGAGGCCTTTAAATACTTATCAAAGACCGAAGGTATTATTCCTGCAATTGAATCAGCTCATGCTGTAGCTTATGCGATAAAACTCGTTAAAAATCTTTCAAAAGATAAAATAGTCGTAATAAATTTATCTGGTAGAGGCGATAAAGATGTTAAACATATCGCTAAATATTTAGGTGAAGAAATAATCGATTAAATCTTTTATTCCTTAAAATTAAATTAAATGATTTAAACGATTTTAATTTATGTTATAATGTTATAGGAAGAGGTGAAACAATGAAATTAATTATAGCGATTGTTTCTGGTGATGATGCAAGCGAGGTCTCATCAGCTTTAGTAAAACAAAATTTTGTTGTAACGAGAATAGAATCAACTGGTGGTTTTTTAAAAACTAGAAGTAGAACTTTTATTATCGGTGCTAAAGATGAAGAAGTAGATGAAGTATTAGCAATTATTAAAGAACATTCACAGGCAAGAAATAAAGAGGTTCCTAAAAATATTAAGAAGGAATTTGCGATGTTTGAAAATCTTCCAAGCGAAGTAAAGATTGGCGGAGCAACAATATTTATATTGGATGTCGAACAATTTATTAAATTTTAGCATTAAATACTTGCAAATATAATTTGATGTGTTAAAATTAGAAAGGACGTAAACGAGGATAGTGGAATACCGACCCTAATCTTGGTTTAACGAATATAAGGAGATATAGGTATGACAAAAGAACAAAAACAAGCAATCATTGAAGCTTACAAAATCAATGAAACGGACACAGGCTCGCCTGAGGTTCAAATCGCATTATTGAGTCATGAAATCAATGAGTTAAATGAACATTTAAAAGTTCATAAACATGATCATCACTCACGCTATGGACTTTACAAGAAAATTGGAAGTAGAAGACGTTTATTAAGATATTTAAAGAACAAGGATATCAAACGCTATGCTGCTTTAATTGAAAAGTTAGGTTTAAGAGGCTAAAAAGATTGTTCAACAATCTTTTTTTTCTTAACTATGTAAAGAAAATAGTATATAATAGTAGTTGTAAATAATATAAAGTAGAAATAGAAAAAAATATAAAATGAAGGAGTTTTTATATTATGAAAAAAACATTTAGTACAATCGTAGGCGGAAGACCACTAGTAGTTGAAGTTGGAGAAGTTGCTAAGCAGGCAGCGGGCTCTGTTTTAGTTAATTATGGCGACAGCACAGTTTTAAGTGTTGCAGTAGCTGAAATTGCTGAAACATTTGGTTCATTTTTCCCATTAATGGTTTTATATCAAGAAAAACTTTACGCTGCTGGTAAAATCCCTGGTGGTTTTTTAAGAAGAGAAGGTAGACCTTCTGAACATGAAACATTAACTTCAAGGTTAATTGATAGACCTTTAAGACCATTATTCCCAAAAGGTTATTATGATGAAGTTCAAGTGATTAACACAGTCTTATCATCTGATCATAATGCTTCACCTGAAATGGCAGCATTGTTTGGTTCAAGTTTAGCGTTAATCGTTTCTGATATTCCTTTTACTGAACCAGTAGGTGGAGTTCAAGTAGGTAGAGTTAATGGCAAGTTTATCATTAACCCTTCAGCGGAAGAGGCAAAAGAAAGTGATTTAGAATTAACAGTTGCCGGAACTAAAGATGCCATTAACATGGTTGAAGCTGGTGCGAAAGAAGTTAGCGAACAAGTCATTTTAGATGCACTTAATTTCGCTTTTGAAGAGATTAAAAAACTTTGCGCATTCCAAGAAGAAATTAGAAAAGAAGTCGGTAAAGAAAAACGCGAACCTAACTTATTTATAGCGAGCAAAGAATTATATAAAGAAGTTAGAACTGCTGTTGAAAAAGACTTAATTAAAGCTGTTAAAACAAAAGAAAAATTAAGTCGTGAAGATGCAGTTAATGCGGTTAAAGATGCCTATAAAGAAAAATGCGAATTAAAACATTTCTTTAAATTAGTCGATGGTAGAGAAGTATATGACGCTGAAGCTAAACGCGAATATATGAACCAAGTAACTACTGTTTTAGACGAAGTTGAAAGAGAAGTTGTGAGAAACTTAATTATTGTTGAAAAACTGAGACCTGATGGTAGAGGTGCAAAAGATATTCGTCCTTTAACAAGTAGAATTGATCTTTTACCAAGAGCCCATGGTAGTTCTTTATTTACAAGAGGTCAAACTCAAGCATTAGGTACTACTACATTAGGTTCATTAAGAGAAAATCAAATTATTGATGGCCTAGACCCAACTGAAGAAGAAAAAAGATTTATGTTCCACTATAACTTCCCTCAGTTTAGCGTTGGTTCAACAGGTCGTTATGGCAGCGCTGGTAGACGTGAGATTGGTCACGGAGCATTAGCAGAAAAAGCGCTTTTACAAGTTATGCCTGATGAAGAAACATTCCCATACTCAGTTAGAGTAGTATCAGAAGTATTAGAATCTAATGGTTCATCATCTCAAGCTAGTATTTGCGCAGGCTCACTTAGCTTAATGGCAGCAGGCGTACCGATTAAAGCGCCAGTGGCTGGGATTGCTATGGGACTTGTAATGAGTGATAAAGGTTATACAATCTTAACTGATATTTTAGGCTTAGAAGACTTTTATGGCGATATGGACTTTAAAGTTGCTGGTACAAGAAAAGGTATTACAGCTATCCAAATGGATATTAAGATAGCAGGAATTACTGAAGAAATCTTAACTGAAGCTCTCGCACAAGCAAAAGAAGGTAGACTAGCGATACTAGACCACATGGATACAGTAATTAAAGAACCAAGACCTGAAGTATCAAAATACGCTCCTAAACTAATCTCGTTTACAATTGACCCAGAAAAGATTAAAGATGTTATCGGTTCAGGTGGCAAAAACATTAACGCCATCATTGAACAATCCAATAACGTTAAAATTGATATCGAACAAGACGGTCGTGTGTTTGTGATGCATGAAGAATTAGAGTGGGTAGAAAAAGCGAAAGAGTTAATTTTAAACATCGTTAGAGAAGTCGAAGTTGGTAAAGTTTATGAAGGTAAAGTAATTAGAATTGAAAAATACGGTGCTTTCGTAGAATTATGGCCAGGAACTGAAGGCTTAGTTCACATCTCTAGACTCGCAAAAGAAAAAGTTGAAAAAGTTGAAGATGTTGTAAGTCTTGGCGATGTAATATTAGTTAAAGCGACTAAAATAGACGAAAGAGGAAGAGTAGACTTATCTAGACGCGACGCTCTATAATTAATTTTAGGGAGAATAAATGAAAAGATATTTTTATGTATCATTACTTATTTTAACAGGACTCTTTTTAGTGTCCTGTTTTAATAAAGAAGAGACTATTGATACAACTTATAAAATTACATATATAGTTGATGGTGAAGAAGTACCTTTAACACCTTCATCTTATGATTTTACTAATGAAACTTTCTTACCAGACTACACTAAAACTAATTATCTCTTAGCAGGTTGGTATTTAGATGCTGATTTTAATGAGCCAATTGAAAAAATAGCGATAGCTACACAAGGAGATATTATAGTTTATGGTAAGTTACTACCAGCACACAAACTAACATTAGTATCTTTAAATAGCACTGATGTAATCTTCTTTCATGAAGAAAAAGAAGTAACATTACCAACAGATGTTGCTAAAGAAGGTTATGAGTTTTTAGGTTGGTATAATGATCCTGAATTTGCTGGTGAGCCATTTACACACATAACTAAAGGAACAAATTGTAATATCACTTTATATGCAAAAGAATTAAAATTATATAAGTTAACGCTAGATTTTAATGGTGGTAATTTAATTAGTTATGATGAATACTTTAACGAAGAAGATGAAGTTATCTTACCTACTAATATAGAAAAAGATAATTGTGAGTTTATCGGTTGGTATTTAAATGATGAAGAAGTAACAACCATCCCAACAGGAACTAAGTCTAATATTACACTCATAGCTCGCTATAACGAACCTATTCACACACTTACATTAGACTTTAAAGGTGGAAGCGAAGTTACTTATAATAATGAAATAAAATATAGTGAAGAGATATTATTACCTACTAACATAGAAAAAGAACATTATGAATTTATTGGCTGGTACAAAGAAGAGTTTTATCCGCTTGAAAGAGTTTATAAAATAGAGAAGTATACTAATAGTGATGTTACACTATATGCTCACTATGATTTATCAATGAGTTTATTTAACCATGTAGTAATGCCAAGTGAAGAAACATTAATTACTAATAATTTAACACTTAATCATTATATATTAGATGAAACCTTCTATGTTCAATATGAAAGCACTGACAATATTATTGATAATGATGGCATCTTAAAAAGGCCATATCACGAACAAGAACTAACAATAACTGTTAAGATAACAGATTATCAAAGAGAAATATGTAAAGACTATACTTATCTGGTTGCTGGTTATAAATCATTAGATGCACCGATAAGAAGCGGTTATATATATCGTGATTATTTTAAAGTTAATGATTATTACTTTCAAAACCAAGAAATACTTTATGCTGCTTTCGCATTAGCTGATGCTGATGGTAATTTTACCGAGACTCTTAACCCTGCTTATTTTGGGAGAGTTAAATCATACTTAATGCCAAAAGCGAAAGAGTTGGGTGTTTATGTAATTATGAGTGTTGGGCCAAGCGCTGAGTGGAGAGAGTTTTCAAAGACTGCAGAAAAAAGAGAGAACTTTGCCAACAACATTATTGAGTTAATTAACCAAAATGGTTTTGATGGTGTTGATATCGACTGGGAGACACCTAGGGCTTGGGCTGGTGAAGATGTTTACTATACAGAATTAATGAAAATAGTTCATCAAAAAGTTAAGGCTAATAATCCTAATCACCTCGTAACTACAGCAATAAGTGGTGGTTCATATCAAGGACCTAACTATAACCTGAGAAACTCAGGTAAATATATTGATTATATTAATTTAATGACTTATCATATGGCCGCAAATGGGGGATTATACCAAAGTGCTTTATATCCTAGAAGTAGTTACCATAATTCAACATTTAAAGTAGGTATGCCAGGAACTAATTCAACAGTAAGTGATACAATTAATATTTTTAACAATAATTATCAAGTCCCAAGTTCTAAATTAATTGTTGGTGTTCCCTTTTATGGAATTAAACAGACAAGAACTAATACCTCCAGCAGCTTTACATATTTTGGCAGTTTATTATATGAAGATATATTAAAGTTTGAACTAACAAAACCTAATCAAAGAAGATACTTTGATGAAATCTCAAAAGTCCCATATATCATTAACGATGAAGGTACAATCTTTATCGCTTACGAAGATCCCGAATCAATTCGCTTAAAGGCAGAGTTCGTAATTGAAAAAGGAGTCGCTGGGATGATGTACTGGGAATATTATCACGAATATGAAAATATTCTTTTAACCGCAATGGTTGAAAACTTACCAAAGAATAGTTGACAAAATGATTTATTTTGTTAAAATTAAAGTGTCAATAGAAGGTAACCGAGCCACTAGTTGGTTAGGAAAGTCCATGCTAGCACATGCTGTGATGCATGTAGTGATTGTGCTTAAGGAAACAATAACTTAAGGTACCATTGGTAACGGCGGCTCTTATGCTAAGGCTTTGCTAGGCATAACCCTTAAAGTGCCACAGAGACGAGTTAGAAGGAAACTTCTAAGTGAAACGGGTAAACCCCACAAGCTAGAAACCCAAATTATGGTAGGGGCACTTCTTTAAAAATAATTAAGAATTTTAAAAGAAGCTAGAGAATCTAGAGATAAATGGTTACGACTCTTAAAGAGATACAGAACATGGCTTATGCATATTGACGCTTAAAAGACTGCGTTATAATGCGGTCTTTTTTTTCTTAATAATGCTTTTTTGTTTTTTAAAGTTTGATGTTATAATGTAAGTAAAGATTGAATTATTTTTATATTGAACTTATAAAGATAAATTAAAGAGGGTGATTTAAAATGAAAAAAACTAGATGGATAATTTTAGGAGTTCTAGTCTTTTTTGCGTCCTTATTGTTAGGAATGAATAGGATAGTTAGAGCCGAAAATGGCACTTTAATAAATTCAATTGATGGAGCGTCAATTAGAATTAAAAGTCTTAACTCCGAACAAGGATTAATGTTTAGTGCTGTTTTAGATGAAGCAGTTAAAAATAACGAACACGGATTTTATTTAGTGTTTGGTGAGGCGAGTATTTCTAGTTTAATTACTGCCATCACTGAACAAGTAAATGATACTATTTCCTTAAATGATAAAAATGTTCATAAGGTGATAGTTCCAGGTGTGAAAGGCGATAACTCTTATAGTGTAGTATTAACGGGCATTCCTGATATTGGTTATTTTGATGTTATCACAGTAATCCCTTATGTTAATAAAGATGGAGTAGAAGAGTATGCTAACCCAATTATTAGAAGTGTTGCTGCGGTCGCTTTAAAGATGGCAAATGATGGTGCAGACATTTCTAATATTGTTTCAGCTGATAAAATCCTAAACACAACTCGTAAAAGAGTTATAAGAAGAGATAATGGTGATATTGAGATTAAAGATTCCATTTATGAAACTAATCCAAAAACTTTAAAAAAGGAATTTATTAAAGATTGGAATAAACTCTTTAATGCTCAATATACCGATTTTGATAATTTAGATTTTTATGATGCAGCAAAAGTACCATTAGTTGATGATGAACAAACAACCAATAAAGATTTATCGGCAACTAACCTTTATCAGTTCTTTAACAACTATGAACAGAAATGGTCATGGCTATTAGATTATATGATTAGTCAATGTGAGATAATGTTAGTTTCTAATCAAGCTAGAGCGATTAAAGGCAACGGAACATATAACAATAACCTATTATTTAATGGTGTACATTTAAGTCTATCAATCGTTAATTTCTTTAACCAAAAATATTTAGCTGAATATCCAGGTATCGACTTTACACAATTAGAACGTTATGATGAAGTTAAAAACTACAACATGAGTATTTATATTGATTTAACTAATGGTAACTTATACAAAGTAGGTCACCGATTAAACTTACATAATAATGTAGAAAAAGAAGGCTATACATTTGAGTATTATCAAAGAGGTGAAAATCGACTTTATTCTGGCGATACTTACACAATTGGTGAAGCAGAAAGATTAGTTGCTAATTATAAAGCGATTGATTATGTGGTTAAGTTTTATGATGGCGATAATGAATTAGTTGAATACCGAACAACATACAATGTTGAAACAGGCCTAGCCTTACCAAACTACGGAAAAGAAAATTATTTATTCTTTGGTTGGTATACTGATCCTGATTTTTCTGGTGCCCCATTGGAGGAAATTAATATCGGCCAAACTGGAAATTTAAATTTATATGCTTATTTAGAAAAAGAATTAATAGAAGAAGTTTATAATATTACTTATCACTTAAATGGCGGACAATTACCTACTGGTGATATCCCAACTACATTTACGATTGAATCAGGAAATATTATTTTACCTATTCCTACAAAACTTGGAAGTATCTTCAAAGGTTGGTATACTGATCCTAATTTTAACGGAACTGCAGTTACACAAATTAATAGTGGTACAGTTAACGATAAAGTTTATTATGCTAAATGGGAATTAGAAGGACCAACAGATGCTGATAAAGCATTAGATGCTAAAAATGCTTTAGAAATTACATATGCAAGTGGTGATAGTGCAACATCAGTTACTCAAAATGTTACATTACCAACAACTGGTATGCATAATGCAGTAGTTACTTGGGCAACAAGTAATAGTGGTGCAATAACTACAGCAGGTGCTGTAACAAGAAGTACAGCTAACGATGTAACAGTTACACTAACCGCAACAATTAAAGTAAATCTTGAACAAGAAACTAAGACATTTACTTTATTAGTTAAGAAAATTGATGCCGCTACAGAATATACAATTACATTTAACTTAAATGGCGGTGCATGGCCAACAAGTGGCGGAACCGGTGGTTATACAAATAGAGATGTAATGATTACTGATTTCTTAACAGAGTTCCATGGTTACTTAACTGGTAAAGGTGTTATTACAATGTCAGCTAGTGACTTTATGCATGGGGCTGGTAAGACAAGTGGATTTGATGGTTCATATAATAACCACATGGCAGATTTAAGAGCAATAAATGATAAGACAATTAACCCTGAAGGTGGATTTGTTAACCAAGCACAGTACAACAAGTGGGTAC
>FZPS01000045.1_pt25 | contig 20223 bp, 19 predicted proteins | sample 1817821 | NCBI WGS metagenome assembly FZPS01 (sample SAMEA104158645, study PRJEB21678) | metagenome | place: Germany | collected 2015-04-21
GTCCGCCCTTTTGCTTCCCGTAGCGCTGATGAACTCATATATGGTTGAGCTGTTTATGAAGCCTGTTGCTTTTGAGTAATCTACCAATATGTGTTGCAGCTTAGCAAATGCCGAATTGTCCGCACTGTTCAGCCCTTCCAAGAAATCTTCCGCCTTGCCTATGCAGACTACCAAGCTCGCTGATGTTCCTATCTTAGTCGTGCTCCACGATATGCGGAAGAAGTCCTCAATAGACCCATTCTCCGCACATTCTTGAGAGAACAGAAGCATATTCATACGCGAGAAGTTCATTCTGTTCGGCATACCCGCTTCTACAATGTCTATTGCTTCGAATAGGTTGTCGCCCTCCGCCGCTGTCATTACTATTTGATTCGCTTGCGGCGTTTCAGCAGAAGGCGATGCGCTCTGCATTAAAAATGTCATTTTATACTTGTACTGCTTGCCTTTATCCACTCCTATTGATATAACATAGATGAATTCAGAAATATCGTCGGGATTCAAGCAGCCCGATACCGAAGATACAAGGGAAGCAATTATCAAGCAAAGGCATATCAGCTTAATTCGTACCGACTTCATACTTCCTCCTATTGTTCAGTATGCTTGCGCGCACAATGGCTATTCCCGATACCAGTATTACCGGAACCACAAATATAAAGAACCCGTAATTGCGCAAGAAATCAAATACATCCTTGATTGCGGGGAATGTCAAGTGTGAGCCGACGGCTATTGACAGAAGCATCAATGCCACTCCCATCGCCGCGGGGCGCATATCGTTCTGGGAGAATATTTTTGCATAAATATTAGACGAGGCATACACATAGTACGAACCCGAAAGCAGTATAGCCATTATCCAGATAAATGACATAATTTTATCGAGCCTTAGTATAAGACTTTCAGAAGCAACCGCCATGCTGTATCGATAAAGCGGAGTGTATATGTTTGTTAAGTCGACATAGTTGAACATCATGGCTAACGCTAAATAAGTTATTCCGCAAAAAACAGCGGTTATAGGAACTGCGAATGACGCGGCACGCTTTGCGAACTTAATGCCATGCACGCTTCTTGTAATCATCAGTATAAAAAGCAATGCGGGCAGGAAAATGGCTGAGGATTTTAAACTTATTATTGCAGTATTTTTTATACCGTCGCCCATAATTGGTGCCATTTCGGTTATTTCAAGCCCGCCTGCTTCACTGCCTAACATAAGCATATGAGCTAATAGGAAAAACCAAACTAACGCCCTTGCAGTTCTGTATATGGGTTCGAGCCCCAATAGAGAAAACACCACGAGCACAGGGTATATAAACACCGAAATAGTAAAGTAATTCGAGTTTATAAAAAAGCTGTTGAACATTATGTTTAGAAACCTGTTAAGAGGCAGTATAGCGGCTACTATGCAATATACTATGAACACAGCACATATGATTCTTGCAAAAAACTTACCTACGCTGAATTCAAGCATCTCTATAAAGCAATTTGCATTACACGCCTTCATTGCAGCAGCGGCTAACATGAACACAAGCCCGGCTATTAGTACCCCGACAGGGAAGCTGACATATGTTGAGTTGCCATTGGGATATAGCTCTCCCGAATAAAATGAGAACAGCCCTGCCGTTGCCATAGCTATACAAGTCATGCTTATTACAGCCTGCTGACCTACCTTACCTTCCGCTAAGTGCATATTGCCTCCTTACCAATCGTTTTCTCTGTTCATATAGTCCTCGCCGCTAAGGTCATTGTTCTTCACCTTGCCGCGCATAATTAAAGGACGCTTAGAGTATGCTTTTACCGCATAAGGCGTCAACAGCGGCACTCCGAAAGACTTAGCGGACGACATATACCCTACAAGCAGCAATGTTCCGCACACAATGCCCAAAAAGCCTGCCATTATTGCTAATACTACAAACGCGATTCGTATATAAAACGATGTAAGCTGCATAGTGTACTCGGGTATGCAGAAATTGCCTAAGCCTACAAGCGCGACAAGTATTAAAACTACCGGACTTGCTAAATTCGCGGCGATTGCCGCCTGCCCTAACACAAGACCTCCAATAATGCCTAATGCCTGACCTACGGAACCGGGTACGCGCATACCGGCTTCTCTTATTAACTGGAACATGAACATAAGCAATACAAGCTCTAAGCTTATAGGAACGAATACCATAGTGTGCGAAGCTACAAGCGTATTAAGCATTTCCGGCGAAAAGAATCCCTGATGATACCTTACAACCGCTATGAAAAGCGCTGGTAAATAAACCGAAACCACCGCGGCGGATATGCGCACAAAGCGCACGAATGATGCGGCAGACGGGCGCGCATACGCGTCCTCAGGCATTGAGAACATCATGTGCAGGGTTGTAGGAGTTACCGCAACAAGAGGGTTGCCCTCGCACATCAAAACCACATGACCTTCAAGCAGGAATGAGGCTACTCTGTCGGGCTTCTCTGTCAATAGCGCACTTGGGAAAAGTATGTTTGAGTTTTTCTCCATTACCTGAATAAGCGTATTTACGGCAATTACCTTATTTAAGTTTACCTTCGAAAGCCTGCTCTTCACTTCATTTACAAGAGAGCTGTTAGCGACGCCTTCGCAGTAAAGAATGCCTACCTTAGTGTTGCTCTCCTTCCCCACTGTACGCATTTCGCATACTAAGCTGTCATTTTGCAGGTGCTTTCTTATAAGCGATATATTGGTTTTCATGTTCTCAACAAATGCTTCGCGCGGGCCTAATACCGACTTTTCGTTTTCGGCTGCATCTATGCCGCGCGTGGGCTGATTGCGCGTATCGAATATCAGCGCCCTGTTTTCGCCCTCTATGAACAATACGGATTGCCCTGCCAATATCGCCTTTTTTATTTTAAGATAATTCCACTCTATCTGCGCGTCGGATACCGTGAAAATGTTTTTCAAGGCGTACTCTACAATGGGTTTTGATGCATTCTCAAGCGCGTCCTTTTTCATACCGTCGCGCAATATAAAATCATTGAGCATTACTGAATTTACAAGCCCGTTTATGAACACGATTGCAGCATCAACCTCGCCGCCCAATGTAAATTCGCGTATTAGAATATCGGGATTTATATCCGCTCTGAAATCCTGCCTGATTAGAGTTAAATTGCTCTTTAATTCCGCGGAAATCTCCGCGTCCTCCTTGACGCTGTTGTCAAGCTCGATGCTGCGCTTGTTGCGCTCCTTGTCATACGGCGTACCGTATTCGGTTTCAAGCAGCTCAAAGCGGCTGTCTGAATCGTCAAACTTAAAAAAATGCGATAACGACCTTAATACTTTTAATAAGCCCATAGTTTACTCCTCAGGCAAAGTATTTGCACATTAAACAGAAAATAACCAACACCTTGCCATATGTTATTATGAGCGCGATATGCGAAAAGCTATACGAAAATATAAGAATCAAATAAAAATGCTTTCAGAGGGCACTGATAAGCGTGCTCCAATATCAAGAAAAATAGCAGCTTAAAAAAAGAGAGTACCGCGTACTCTCAATAATACAATGAAGCTATGAAGGCTTATTTCTCGCCTATTAACGCCCTTGCGTATTCGTAAGCGTCGAACGGGCGCATATCGTCTATGCCCTCGCCTACTCCTATGAAGCGTATGGGCAGGTTGAGCATATCCTTAATTGATACTGCTATGCCGCCCTTTGCCGTACCGTCAAGCTTGGTTATGATAAGCCCTGTCAAGCCGCTTGACTCCGCAAACGCCTGCGCCTGCAACACTGCATTTTGCCCTGTTGTAGCGTCAAGCACCAACAGCACCTCTACCGGTGTATCGGGCAGCTCGCGCGAAATCACGCGGCGAATTTTCGCAAGCTCGTTCATAAGATTCTTTTTGTTGTGAAGCCTGCCTGCTGTATCGCAAATTAAAATATCATTATGCTTTGCCTTGAATGAAGCTATTGCGTCGAACACAACTGCCGCGGGGTCTGCGCCCTCGCCATGCTTAATTATTGGCACATCTGCACGCTCCGCCCACTTGGTAAGCTGCTCTGCCGCTGCGGCGCGGAATGTATCTGCCGCTGCAATAACTACGCTTCTGCCGCTTAGCTTATAATAGTTTGATAGCTTGCCTATTGAGGTTGTTTTGCCAACTCCGTTTACGCCTACAATCAGTATTACAGCCTGCTCGACTTCTGCCAAGAACTCGTTTTCGGGCTGCATCTTGTTGGCTAACAGCTCAACTAATGCTTCCCTTGCCTCTTGCGGAGCGGTTAATTTCTGCGCTTTTACGACTTGGCGCAACGAATCCAGCACTTCCTGAGTGGTTTCCAAGCCCATATCGGCTAAAATCATTGCTTCTTCAAGCTCGTCGTAAAAGTCGGCGTCAATTTTTTCGTGCGTATTAAATACTGAGCTGAGCAGCCCGCCGCCAGTTTTTGAAAGCGAGGATTTCAGCTTAGCGAAAAAGCCCTTGCTCTCCTCCTTCTTTTCGGCTTCCGGATTCTGCGCTTCTACAAAAACTATTTCCTCAACGCTTCGGGTGTCTGTATCCTTTTTCTTTTTGAATATGCCCATGGTTACTCCGCTATCAAGGATTTGCCCGTCATGATTTCAGGCTGCTTAATACCCATAAGCTCCAATAGCGTGGGAGCTACATCGCACAGCCTGCCATGCTCGCGCATTTTGATGTTTTTTCTGTCGTTATCGACTATAATGCACATTACTTCTGAAGTGGTGTGCTCTGTTAAAGACTTCCTTGTGAGCTTATCTATCATCTTCTCAATATTGCCATGGTCGGCAGTTACTATAGCGCGACCGTTTTGTGCCAATATTGCTTCTACAACCCTTTGCAGGCACTCGTCAACCACCTCGACCGCCTTTACAGCCGCGTCAAACTCGCCCGTATGCCCTACCATATCGGGATTTGCGAAATTCAAAACCATAAAGTCGTACTCGCCGCTTTGTATGCGCTTTATACATTCTTCGGTTACCTTGTATGCGCTCATCTCGGGCATTTCGCTATAACGCTCGACCTTCGGGGAAGGTATAAGCACCCTGTCCTCACCCTCGAACTGAATTTCGCTGTTGCCGTTGAAGAACTTAGTAACATGAGCGAACTTCTCGGTTTCGGCAATCCTAAGCTGCTTCAAACCTAACTTCGATATGTACTCGCCCATTGTACCTTCAACGCTCTTGCGGTTGTATGCTATGTGTATGTACGGATCAACGCACTCTCTGTAAGGCGACATAGCCGCGAAATACGGGAAGAAGTTTGGCTTGCGGTTAAAGCCCTCAACATCGAACCTGTCATCAGGCATTACGAATGTTTTTGTTATCTGGAATGCCCTGTCGGGTCTGTAATTGTAGAAAATTATGCTGTCATTGCTCTGTATGGTCGCGACCGGCTTTGAGTTTTCGACTATTACAGAAGGAATTATGTACTCGTCAAATATGTTTTCCTCATACGAAGCCAGCACAGCCTCACGCGCACTGTTGAACTCCCTGCCCTTGCCGAAAACAAGCGCGTCATAGGCTTTTTGGATACGCGTGAAGTTGCTGTCCCTGTCCATAGCGTAGAATCTTCCCATTATGCTTGCGATTTTACCGTTACGGAACTCGTTATCCAGCTTATATTGCAGCTCGTCTATGAAGTCTATGCCGCTGTTGGGGGCTGTATCTCTGCCGTCCATAAAGCAATGAATGAACAGCTTTGTTATTTTGTGCTGTGTAGCCAGCTTTATAAGCGCGTACAGGTGATTTATGTGGCTGTGCACTCCGCCATCGGACAACAGCCCGAATATGTGCAGGGCGGAATCATGCTTTTTACAGTTCTCAATAGCGCTTAAGAACGCCTCGTTTGTGAAGAATGTGCCTTCCTCAATATGCTTGTTTATGAAAAGCAGCTCCTGCGGGACTATTCTGCCCGCGCCCAAGTTCATATGCCCTACCTCTGAATTGCCCATTTGACCTTCGGGCAAGCCGACATCTACCCCCGAAGCAGCTATAAGCGTGTTGGGGTAGTTGTCCAGCAGATATGGGATATAGCTTATATCCGCCGCCATTATGGCGTTGCCGAATACATCTTTTGAGTGTCCAAATCCGTCAAGCACTATCAGTGCAGTTAGTTTCTTCATACATTTCTACCATTACTCCAAATTTACTTGCTCGCGGCTGCGCAAATTGCTGCGAAATCATCAGCCTTTAAGCTCGCTCCGCCTATAAGGCCGCCGTCTATGTTCTCCATAGCTAACAGCTCGGACGCATTCCTTGAATTCATGCTTCCGCCATACTGAATACGAACCAAGTTTGCTACGCTTTCGTCGTAAATATCTGCTATCGTACTCCTTATTGCAGATATTGCTTCGTATGCTTCTGCGCTTGTGGCTGTTTTGCCTGTGCCTATTGCCCAAATAGGCTCATAGGCTATTACAATGCCCTTTACCTGCTCTTTACTCATACCTTTTAGAGCAGCTTTTATCTGATTGGAAACAAACTCGTTCGTCGTGCCGCTCTCACGCGTTTCCAACGATTCGCCAACGCATATTATTGGCACCAAGCCGCTTTCTAACGCAAACAGGGCGCGCATATTTACGGTTTCGTCTGTTTCGCCGAAATACTGCCTGCGTTCGCTATGACCGATTATAACATATTTTACGCCAAGCTCTAACAACATTTTTGCGCTGATCTCGCCTGTGTATGCACCGCTTTCCTTCCAATGCACATTCTGCGCACCTAATACGATATTAGTGCCCGAAATGGCTTCGCTTACCGCCTGCAAATCGACTGCCGGAGGGCATACCACTACCTCGCAAGCAGCGTGCTTTACCTTCGGCGAAAGCTCAAGAATAAGTTCTTTTGCCTGCTTGGGCGTTAGGTTCATCTTCCAGTTGCCCGCAATAATCCTTTTTCTCATTTTTATCCTCCGAATACACTATATTTTACTCGTTATTTATCCTGTATTGCCTCGATGCCGGGCAGCTTCTTGCCTTCAAGATATTCAAGCGACGCGCCGCCGCCTGTGGATATATGCGTCATCTTATCCTCATAGCCCATTTGAATTACGGCAGCCGCTGAATCTCCACCACCTATTATAGTGACTGCGCCGCTTTCCGCGCAAGCCTTTGCAATTTCGCCGGTACCCTTTGCAAAGCTGCTGAATTCGAACACGCCCACAGGACCATTCCACACAACTGTTTTCGCGCTCTTAATATACTTGCTGAAAAGCTCTATGGTGTTTTCGCCAATATCCATGCCTATCATGCCTTTTGGTATTTTAGTAGCGTTTACGGTGTAATACTTGGTTTCGTTTGAAAACTCCTCTCCAACTACTATGTCTATGGGCAATACCAAGTCAACCTGCTTTTCTTTTGCTTCCTGTAATAATTCTTTTGCTAATGCAATGCTTTCTTCGTCCGTTTTAACGGACTCTCCTATTTCGTAGCCCTGCGCCCTCAAGAAAAAATAGCCCATACCGCCGCCTATTAAAAGCGTGTCGCACAGGCTCAATAAATTTCTGATAACGCCAATTTTATCCTTAACCTTAAGGCCGCCCAGTATCGCTACAAACGGGCGCTTTGGGTTATTTAATGCCGAATCTAAAGCATTAATCTCTTTTTCTATTAAGAAGCCCACTGCTGACGGGAGATATTCGCACACGCCCGCTGTTGATGCGTGCGCCCTGTGCACCGTTCCGAACGCGTCGGACACGAAAATATCCGCCAGAGAGGCCAATTCTTTCGCAAATTCAGGAGAATTCTTTTCTTCCTCCGGGTAGAAGCGTAAATTTTCTAACAACAGTATTTCGCCATTATTTAGACTGTTCACCTTTGCTTTTGCATCTTCACCCACTGCGTCATGAGCGAATTTGATTGTTATACCGGGGAGAATCTCGCATAATTTTTCATATACGGGTTTTAATGACATTTCGGGAACTATTTTACCTTTTGGTCTGCCTAAGTGAGAACACAATATGACTTTTGCGTGATGCTCTAATAGATATTTAATAGTAGGTAGTGCTGCGACGATACGCTTATCGTCTGTAATCTGCCGATTTTCATCAAGCGGAACATTGAAGTCAACTCTCACAAGTACGCGTTTTGAATCGAAATCATAATCTCTCAAAGTTTTTTTGGAGATTAAAGGCTCATTCAACTTAACCACCTCCGAAGCGTTATTCATCTTTGCCTATTCTACCACAAAAAAAGTTTTGTTCAACCTCTAAACAACAAATATACCAAATATCAACAGAATATAATAAATTACGGCTTTTTATTCAAACGCTATAGTGTTTTCTCGTGTTATGATATAATAGCATTACCAAGTATTCGGAGAAAAGATGAAGCACAGCGACTTTGAATTAGACACATACTTATTTTTTGAAGGTACTGCCGCATATAGCTACAGGCTATTCGGCTGCCACACAGTAGCGCTTGCAAACGGTAAAACCGCTAAGCGCTTCACAGTATATGCCCCGCACGCAACAGAAGTAAGCGTAGTAGGCTCTTTCAACGGCTGGGATATTTCAAAAAACAATATGGAAAAGCTAAACGACTGCGGAATATGGCAAGCGATAATAGAAAACGCAAGCAACAACGATTTATATAAATACGCAATCAGGACAAAAAGCGGACAAATTCTATACAAGGCCGACCCGTATGCGTTTCGTTCGCAGCACCGCCCCGAAACTGCCTCTGTGGTATGGGAAATTGAGCATTACGACTGGACAGACCAAGCATACATGGAGCAACGCAAAAGGAAAGACCCGTATCATTCACCCATGAGCATATATGAAGTGCATTTGGGCTCATGGAAGCTGGGGAAGGGGCTGTACGAGCTGTCAACAGAGCTTGTTCAATATGTAAAGGATATGGGCTATACGCATATTGAGCTGCTGCCCGTAAGCGAGTTTCCGTTAGACGACAGCTGGGGGTATCAGGTAACGGGGTATTATTCTATAACCACACGCTACGGCACGCCATACGACCTGAAGCACTTTGTAAACGAATGTCATAAGCACAATATAGGCGTAATAGCGGACTGGGTGCCTGCGCATTTTGCGAAGGACGAGCATGGTCTGCGCTGCTTTGACGGAGAACCGCTATATGAGCACAGCGACCCGCGCCGAAGCGAGCAGCCGCAATGGGGAACAACGCTGTTTGACTTTTCAAAGCCTGCTGTGAGGAGCTTTCTGCTGTCAAATGCCATATTTTTATTGAAGGAATTTCATATAGACGGACTGCGCGTTGACGCGTGCAGCTGTATGCTTTACCTTGACTACGGGAAAAAAGAAGGCGAGTACCTGCCTAATCAGTACGGCGGCAGAGAGAATTTAGACGCAATAGATTTTTTGCGCACGCTTGCTAAGACTGTGGGGAGGGAGTGCCCCTCCGCCTTGCTGATTGCGGAGGAAAGTACCGCGTTTCCGCTTGTAACAATGCCTCCCGAACATGGGGGCTTGGGCTTTAACTTTAAGTGGAATATGGGCTACATGAACGACACATTGTACTATATAAGCATGGACTCATATTTCAGAAAGCATCACCACGACAAGCTGACCTTTTCAATGATGTACGCTTTTTCGGAAAACTTCATACTGCCTTTTTCGCATGATGAGGTTGTGCACGGTAAGCGCTCTCTCATTGAGAAGATGCCCGGCAGCTATGACGAGAAGTTTGCGCAGCTGCGGCTTTTATATATGTATCAGTTCGCGCACCCGGGCAAGAAGCTTATGTTCATGGGCTGTGAGTTCGGACAGTTTATTGAGTGGGATTTCAGGCGGTCTTTGGATTTCTTTTTGCTTGATTATCCGCGCCATAGAGAGATGAAGGACTTTGTGCGCGAATTGAATTTCGTATATAGAGAGAATACGCCGTTTTACGCATACGATACGAGCTGGGAGGGCTTCAGCTGGCTAATAGTTGGCGATAAGGACAGGTCTCTTATAGCTTTTATGCGCCATGATAAGCGCAAAAAAATAATTTGCGTATTAAACTTCACGCCTGTAAAATATGAAAAGTATAAAATAGAAGTTCCTGAGAGCTTAGAAGCAGAGGTCATACTTCATTCAAACGATGTCCGTTTCGGCGGGAATTTAGAAAGCACAAAATACACAGTAAAAAGCTATGAGGAAAATGACAAGCACTATATAGATTTGGACATTGAAGGCTATTCAGGAATTTATCTGAGAGTAAAGCAAAACAGGAGTGCGTATGATTAACGATATTTCAACGGTAAAAGAGCTATTAGCTAAAAGAGAAAGGGAAACGCTTTCACAATACGCGGTATTGTCTGAAAACACGAAGGGCAGGCAGAAGGATATTCCCCCATGCCCTTTGCGTTCTGAATTCATGCGCGACAGGGACAGGATAATTCACTGCAAGTCATTCAGAAGGCTGAAGCACAAAACGCAGGTGTTCTTCGCGCCGGTAGGCGACCATTACAGAACACGCCTTACACATACTTTAGAGGTAACGCAGATTGCGCGTTCAATAGCAAGAGGCTTGCTGCTTAACGAGGATTTGACAGAAGCCATAGCATTGGGGCACGACTTGGGGCATACGCCATTCGGGCATGCGGGCGAAAATAAGCTTAGCGAGCTTGTGCCAAACGGTTTTGAGCACAACAAGCAGAGCCTGCGCGTAGTGGATAAATTAGAAAACGGCGGTACAGGCTTAAATTTAACCTTTGAGGTGCGCGACGGAATACTGAACCACAGAAGCAAGGACAGGAAAGCGACGCTTGAAGCGACGGTAGTAAGCATGTCGGATAAATTTGCGTATGTGAATCACGACATTGACGACGCTATACGCGCAGGCATTCTTAAAGAAGAAGATATTCCCGAATCCTGCCTGAAGGTATTGGGCAGAACGCATGGCGAGCGCATAAATACGCTTATAACCGATGTTATAAAGCACAGCTTCAACGAGCCTGAAATAGGAATGAGCGATATTGTAGCACGAGAGTTTGACAATCTGCGCAATTTTATGTTCGAGTATGTATATCTCAATAAGGAGGCAAGGCGTGAGGAGGTAAAGGCTAAGCAGATAGTCGCATTCTTATTCAACTACTATAAAGAGAATTGTCACCTTATGCCGCCGGAGTTCACGCAGTTCATAGACGAGGACGGAATAGATGTGGTAACAGCCGACTACATAGCCTGCATGACAGACAGATACGCGATAAACACATTCATTAGGCTGAGCATACCGGATGATGTGTAGGCAGCTTCGCGGCGTGAAATGCCCAGCGGGAATTGTGAGATATCCTGCGGACATGAAATATTGCGCAAGCGCAACATTATTTATCATTTTGCATTTTACATTCATCATTTTTTTATCCGCGCGGCAATTCCGCACTTCACTCTCCACACTAATCATTTTGCATTTCTAATAATAAGTCCGCATAAATATTACCATGCGAAAATATAAGCCGAATAAAAGCATTAAGGGGCGCAGGTTTACTGCGTTCAGACGGAAGTTTTTCGAGGTATTGGATCTGCCTGAGGACTGCTTGGGCGATGTGCTTCGTGTTACCATGATAAGCAATAGCAAGGTGCTTATAGAGAACTACGGCATAGTTTACTCATACTTAGACGGCTGCATAGAGTTTCAGAGCCAGAGCTTTATTCTTAAAATTACGGGAAAGCACTTAGAGATAAGAGGCATTACCGACGAACGGGTGATGGTATATGGCGAAATATCACAAATTAGTGTGAGTTAGAGGACATATGCGGACAAACACAGTAAAATTGCGCATAGAAGGCAGGAATATTGAGCGTTTCATAAACGATTCCGTAAAGCAGGGGATTAGTCTGCATAACACATGCAGAGTCGCCCCCTCGAACATTATGTATATTAACGCCATTACAGCTACAATAGCGCTAAAAGACTTTTATCCGGCAGTAAGCATAATAAAAAAGCACAGGCTGAGAATGCACATAGAGAAAAAAAAGGGTTTTCGCTTCTTTTTAGCTAAGAACAAATCACGCTATGTACTGATATGGGGCTGGCTCATAATTTTGCTTGCGCTGTTTCTGCTAAGCCAAAGAGTATGGTTCGTTGAGGTAAAGGGGTGCTACGAAATTGAACAAGCAGAGGTTTACGCGCTGTTGGAGGAGTATGGGGTATTCCCCGGCATAGTGGCTAAAACGGAGCTTCTGAAGGAGCTTCCCGGTAAGCTGAGAAGCGCAGACGAGCGCATAGCATGGGCAGGGGTAAGGCTTATAGGCGTTAAGCTGTATGTGAGCATTGTTGAGGCTGAGCTTCCGCCTAACACGAATTTTCCGACTGAGCCGAGAAACCTGTACGCGAAATCAGACGGGGTTGTGGTTGATATTATAGCCACAAAGGGTATTCCTATGGTCAAAAAGGGAGCAGCTGTTAAGAAGGGCGACATACTTATTTCAGGCGACATAAGCACAGAAACCGTTGAAGCCTATGTACGCGCGGAGGGCAAGGTGATAGGCAGGGTGCTATACACCTTCGCATACGACGCGCCGCCTGCAATTCAAAAATTAGTACGAAGCGGCGAGAGCAAAACCTACACGAGCGCAACGCTGTTTGGGATTACTGTAAAGCCTAAGCCATATGGTGAAGCGGAAATAGAATCAAACGAGAAGCGAAGGCTTGTAAACTGCTTCTTCCCCATAATTTTTGAAACCGAAACCGCCTACGAGCTTGTTATGGGTGAAGCGACACCCGAAGCTGAGGAGCTGAAGCAATACGCGTTAATACATGCCGAGGAGCTGATGTTAGCTTCACTTTCAAAGGAATGCAGGATAGTATCGAAAAAGAGTGAAACCGTTTTGCTTGAAAACGGGGGTGTTCGTGCTATAATAAGCGTAGTGGTTGAGGAAAGCCTCATAAACGACTAATTATTAAATGTGAAGGATTATGTCAAAAGCAAAGAAGCTGTCTAAGCCAAAAAAGCTTAATAACTGGTTTGAGTATGACTGGCAATTTGAGGGCGCAGATGCTTTGTTCGGCGTTGACCAAGACTTTTTTTCGGAATTGGACAAGCACGGCAAATCGCTGATTACCATGGTATGCACTTCTAAGCATAACGAATTAAAGATTTCAGAGCTGAAAGCCTATGAAAGAGCGAAAAACAGCATAGTAAATATTAAAAAAAAGGGCTTGAACATAAGCTATGTAGGCTTTATAGAAACAATGAACATAGTGCGATACTACTTTTATACAGATAATTGCGACAACTTGGGCGTGCTTGAAAACATGTTCAAAGCGCATAAACGCATTGCTTTGGATTGCAGGCAAGACGAGAAGCACAGCTTTTACACCACAGTTTTATATCCCAATGCCGCAAAACGCCATACCGAGCTTAACAGAGAGCAAATATTAGCCTATAAGCGACGCGGCGACAACATAGATGCTCCAAGAAAAATAAATCTGCATATGTACTTTCCTTCCGAGCCTTTGAGGATTCTGTTTGAGGAGGAAGCGCGGCTTGCCGGCTATGCTATTGGCGAAGCGGAATTCACTATGGAATATGAACAGCCGCATGGGGTTGTGGTGCACAAGATTTCTTCGCTTAACAAGCACGAGATTGACGCAGTTACAACGGGTATAATAACGGCTGCTGAAAAATACGAGGGAGTGCTGATGTTCTGGGATTCGGCATTCGTTCCTGTCAGAAAAGGGTTCTAAGCTATGAAACGGTTCAAGCGACTACTGCTATTCATAATAATAATTGCGACGCTTTCAGGCTGCACAAGCCGTACTGTCATAAGCAATATTCCTACCCCATACAGTACGCCGAGCATTACGCCCTATCTGATGCCCACGCCTACTCATGCGCCGCAAACCACATATTCGCCCGACTACATAGAATGGGCTATAGCTACATATCAAAAAGAGCATCCAAGCTATGATGTTTTAGACAGAGCCGCGCCCAAACCTTTATACCCTATACCTGAATCGCGTTACTCATTTGTAAATGGCGTATATACTAACTGGGAAAGGTCTGACAGCGCGGTGCTTATGTTCGTAGGCGACCTTATGTGTCAGGGCAGGCAGCAGGAAGCCGCATACAAAGACGGCGAATATGACTTTACCGAGAGCTTTTCAATAGTCAAAGACATTTTTTCCGAAGCGGATTTAGTTGTGGGCAACTTAGAAACCATGCTGGATTCGACAGCACCGTATATGAGCGAGCTTAACAAGGTTGACGGCAAGCCCTTCTGCAACGCGCCCGCAACATATTTAGACGCGCTAAAATACGCAGGCTTCGACCTGCTTGTTAATGCAAACAATCACTCCGCCGATACGGGAGTTCATGGCATATTCGAAACCATATCGCAGCTTGATAAATACAGCTTTATGCATACAGGGCTGTTTACCTCTGAAAACGAGCAGCGCTTTTTGATTATAGATGTAAACGGAATTAAGATTGCCGTAATGGCATATGCAACATGGTATAACAATAAGGAATACTACTTTACCGACGAGGGTGTAGATATTCTGTTAAACAAGTATTCTAAAGAACGCGTTGAAGCAGATGTAAAGAAAGCGAAAGAGTTGGGCGCGCAGTTCATAATAGCGTACAATCACTGGGGCAGAGAGCACACAAACGAAGTAACAGATAAGCAAGTCAGATACGCGCAGGAAATGGCGGACAGCGGAGTTGACTACATAATAGGCTCACACCCGCACGCATTGCAGAAGTATGATGTGTTGCCCGCGAAGGACGGCAGAAAGGTGCCTGTGGTGTATTCTATGGGCAATTTCGTTTCGCATATGAAGAAAACTGTAAATAAGGACACTATCATTTTGCGCTTAGTGCTTAAAAACGAAAACGGAAAAATAGTAATTGCAGAGGAAGGGTATATCCCTTGCAGAGTTTTCACTACATTCTTAGAGAAGGACTACCTAATACTTCCGGTCGTTGAAAAATACAGCGCAGGGCATAAATCCAAGTATTTTGAGCCGGCGAAGAAGCGTATTACGGCAGTCATGGGCGATAAAATAACCTGTATTGAATGAAATTATTTGATTGTGAATCAAATATACACAAGTAATATTGATTGCCAAAAGCGATATTAGAGTGCTATAATACTTGAGGACTTGCAAATTGGAGGTCGTAATGCGCATAGATGTTTACCCAAAGTTCAGTAAACTAATTGACAGCAGGGTTTCGGGGCGGACTGTAATAGTTATCGATGTGCTGCGCTCATCTACCAGCATTATTTGGGCAGTAAAGAATGGTGCGGGTAAGATAATCCCTGCTACTGACGCAGGCGAAGCGGCTACGATTCTCAGCAAACTCGATTCACCCGATGTAGTTTTAGCTGGCGAAATCGGCGGAGTGAAGCACCCCGATTTTCATATAGGCAACTCACCTTCTGAGTTCTCTCCCGAGGTTGTCGCTAACAAAACAATAGTTATCAGCACATCTAACGGCACAAAGGTTATCAATGGCGCAAAGGGCGCGAAAAGCGTGCTTATAGGCGGCATGATAAATATGAGCGCCGTTGCCAAGCGCGTGGCAAAATCGAATGACGATGTCTTAATTATCTGCGCAGGCACAGACGATGAGATTTCGGCAGATGATCTGTGCGCAGCAGGCGCTATTATAGACGCTATACATAAGACATATGACGGCAAAATAGAACAGAGCGATATGGCTTTTGTATGTCAAAGCCTGTACAAGAGCTGGGATAAGGGAAGCTTAGACCTTTCAAAAACTACGCATTGGTCGCGCTTGGTCGAATTAGGCTTTCAGGACGATATTAAGTTTTGCTTCTCAAAAGATGTAACCGATGTTGTTCCCGAATACATAAATGGCGTAATAGAGTAATTCTGTTCACGAAAAAGGGCAGCGGGGAGGTTGTAATTGGCTAACGATGCCTTTTTGAATAAACTGTATCACGACTACTACACCTCTATTTTTTCTTACTGCCTCGCTATGCTAAACGGAGATGACGAAGCCGCTGCGGATTGCACCAACGCGGTTTTTGAGGAAGCCCAAAAAAACACTTCTAAATTACAAAATCATCCTAACATTGTCGGCTGGCTTAAAGTAACCGCGCAGTATAGAATAAAGCGCGCTCTCAGAAAAAAAGCTAAGAAGCAGAAAAGAGAAATCTATATAGACGATGCTTCCGAACGATATATTGCAGCATTGCAGTATGTTCATGAATTTGAAGAAGAAAGCTATAATGAAATCGATATTGAAAAGACTAAGGAATTAGTATTGCGCAAGCTCACAATAGAGGAGTATGAGCTGTATTCGCTGCGCTTCGAAAAAAAGCTGACTATCAAGGAAATAGCCGAGCAGATTTCGTTATCCGAAAGCGCTGCGCGAATGAGATTGATAAAGTTAGAGCTGAAAATAAAGCAGATAGTATCAGGTTTGAACCTGTAAAAATATATTTTTTTGTTACCCCGCTTTTTTTGAAAAAGCTGCGCTATTTAGATAGGGAGATAGAGATAATGCGATTATTTGGGGGAAAACCGAATAAGAGATGTCGATATGGCGATCTAAAACGCTTGATTAGTTCCTGCGAAGAAATTTACTGGAGCGAGTTAAGCAAAGATGAGCATGAACGCGATGCGGCTCTGATGTCTGAATGTTTAGATACCATATCCTATGCGCAGGCTTTATTGAGGGGGGGCAGGCGCACAGAAGCAAAGCAGCCTTGCGTGCATACGCTTGCACGCAGGGTGCTTGCTTATTCGTTGGCGATAATAATATTCATAGCCGCTTCAACTGGCATAGCCTACGCTTTCGGCATAGATGTATGGAAGACTATTATAACTGGGCAGATAGGCTATATAGACTATTCGGGCAAAAGCAACCCCGGCAATACTCCCGACCCGATAGAGTTCCCGACCACACCTTCAAATGGATATAAAGAATACAATAGTATTGACGATGCTTGTGCTGAGCTTCGAATAAATCCCCTTATTTTCGACTTGACAAACTATAATTTTAGGATACATAATATATTAGGTGCAGGCAGTGGCGCGAATATTTCGCTGTCTATTGAATATCAAAACGATAGCGGTAACTATTTTTACTATACATATAATATGTTCCCAAGTGCCGATACTGCCTTCGTAATCACAGCCGAGAGCAAGACAGGCGAATACGACGCTGTAAGCATAAATGGCATAGAGCATATAATTACATATAACGAAGGTGAAACGGCAGTTATTTGGAACATTGAGAACTCCGTATATCATATTATTACCGACATAGAGGGTGAGGAATTATTAGAGCTGCTCAGCATGCTCTATATGCAATAGAATAAGGAGGGTGCGAATATGAGTAAGGCAAAAAGAACGGTTGTGCTAATGCTCGTTACATTGAGCCTAATGGTTGTGCTTTTGCCTGCTAACGCATCACTCGCAGTGAATAGCGCGAAAGGTGCTGTGAAGCCCGGATTAGCTTCTGACAGCAGGTTGGATTTCGGAATCAGCTCGCAGGATTTGCTCTTTTCTGATTCTGGGTTTAGTGTGTTGCGCAAAAAAGATGTTGACGCTTTTTCAAGGCTTAGAGAATCATCGTATTCTTCGACTTATTCAAGCGTTATAACATGGTCTGCGCCCGAAATCGAAACCGACGATATGAAGTCGCCGCAATTACAGACTATATTGCGTTCGGCAATGCTGTCAATTAACAGCTTCGGCCCGGGTAAGATTTGCGTTTCGGCTGCCATGCTGTCGCGCCGTCCTGTCTATAAGATGGGCTTAGCTTCTTTAAGGCTGCAATACTATAGCGGCGGCAGATGGATGACGGTTTTCGGAATAGGAAACAGTTATGTGTATAATTCCGAATCATACTATTATTCAGCGATAAGGTCTAATATGCTATCGCGCGGATATTATAGGGTGACGGCTACATTCCTGTTTACCGAAAACAATGTTACAGCAACTATGTCGCGCACAACTGCGAACATTAGATGCAGATAGCATAAAAATTTAGCTTTCCCTTTCAAAATGGCACGAACAGTGCTTATAGGTTTTATTGCGCAAAAAATTATAATACTTCTTGAATTCATCTCATATTTTATTGCTAATCAGTTTTTTTGTGATAAATAAAGTAAATCGAATTATATTGCTACCAAGTGTTAAGCATTGCTATTGCCAAAAATAAAAAAAGTGAGTCCTTGAAAACCGGGAGATGGGGGCTTTATCGCCGGGGGGCGAGGCGGATTTTCATAAGGACTCAACTATATTTTATTGTAATAAAATGCTTTTGTCAACACTTAATTGTAAAAAAACTTAACTTTTAAGTTATTTATTAAAGATTACATAAACAAACGCATTTGCAGGATACTCTAAACTATGCTAATGTAGAAAAATCAAGTATTAGGAGAAAACTATGCGTGATTCAACATACACAGAGCTTTACATAAACGAATTTGTAAGAAAAGACGACCCGCGAATTGAATTCAGAGGCAAGCTTGACTCCGCGATAGCGAGCTCGGCATTATGCGCTGCGCTTTTCTTTTCTGACGGCGACCCTGAGTTCTCAGAGTATGTGAACGAGGTTACAAAAGGGCTTATGGAGGTTATGCGCGCGGACTTTGCAGGCGAAGCTCCTAAGCTTCAAAGCGTAATGGGCTTGGATATGGATGTTCTTCACGAGATGTCGCACAACCCGCAAAAGTATTTCAGGAAAGGGCATTTTGTGCCTAAGCCTGAAAGCGGAGTCGCACTTGCATATCTGAACCTGCTTAGAACTCATATCAGAGAATGTGAAAGGGCGTATATTAGAGCGAATGCGGATTTGAACAAGGGCGAGGTTTTTGAGAAAATTTCACTGGCATTGAACAGATTATCATCCGCTGTATATGTTCTAATGTGCAAATACGCAAGCGAAAGAGAGTAATTTGCTTGTATATAATTAAAATTCTCTGAAAAAACGCTTGCATTGATTATTCGGGCGTGTTATAATTCCCATCGTTGATAAAAATACAGGGGGTGAATAATTTGGCAAATATTAAGTCTGCGATAAAGCGTATTAAGACTTCAAGAAAGAGTAATTTGCGCAACCGTATGCTTATTTCTTCTATGCGCACTGCTATAAAAAGAGTTAAAGCCGCTCGCGAATCAGGCGATGCAGAGGCTTTGAAGGCTGCATATATAGCTGCTGTAAGCAAGGCAGACAAGGCTGCTTCAAAGGGTGCAATACATAAGAACGCAGCTAACAGAAGAAAAGCCCAGTTAGCAAAGATGTTGAACGCTCAATAATTCACTTGCTGTGAAATCTATGCCGCGCTCTCAAAATGCTTTTGAGGGCGTTTGTTCTTATATAAAAAAGTACTGAAGTTCTAATTCGAATATTATTTGATTTCAATTGGTATAATATTTTACAGACCTGCGTATAATTACTATACTGCTAAGCCTTTAATTAAGGTATAAGCAGAACAAAATATATCTATCTATTATTATAAACCGGTTGACATGCGCATATAATACATATTAAAATAGATTTAATGTTATTAGGTTTGTGATTAATTGGCCACCAATAATGATTATAATTAAATCAGATGCGTATGTCTTATGCTATTAGTGTACCTATTAAGCGAATTTGTGTGTAAACCAATTTTCACAAAATAAAAAATAAAAAAGCAAAGAAGTAGGGAATTTTATGACCAGAGAGATTTTAGAAGAAAAAAGTTTGATGGATCTTCGTGAGATTGCGAAGGCACAGGGTGTAAAATCAATCACCAAGTATCGCAAATCCGAGCTTATCGACATTATTATGGCAGGCGGCGTTGTTAAGAAGCCTTCTCACAGCACGGATACAGCCGAACCGCAAAAGCCGGAGCTTGAGCCGGAACAAATGGCTCCTGCTGCTCCGTATGCACCTCCGCATCAGGAAATATACGAGGACCCTATGAGAGCGCCCGTTTCGCAGATGGAACACACTATGCGCCCTCAGCAGCAAAGGCAATATCCGCCGCAGCAGGGCTACACCCCGGGCTATTCGCCTAATCGCAACAACTATCCTTATCAGCAGCGCACTCAATATCAGCAGCCGTACAAGAAGCCGTACAGGCAGGATAACACATACCAGCAGCGCACGCCATACTATGGCAGCAACTATCCGCATCCCAATCAGGATATGAACCCTTACGAGCAGCCCGGATACAATCAACAATATCAACAGCCTTATCAAAGGCGCGACACATACCAGCAGCCCTTCTATCCACAGCCGACTGAACCTGAAATCACAGATGCGGCACAGATATATTATCAGCAGCCACCTACAATTGAAGATCCCGATGATTTCCATATCTGCGAA
>FZPS01000035.1_pt113 | contig 20221 bp, 19 predicted proteins | sample 1817821 | NCBI WGS metagenome assembly FZPS01 (sample SAMEA104158645, study PRJEB21678) | metagenome | place: Germany | collected 2015-04-21
CCTTCGTACCGATGATCGAAGAGGGCTTGACCGGAACCTCCGCCAATCTCTTTTTTTGCCTGAGGATCTTTTGAGTACTCTTCTTGAGCTCCATGAACTCGGTCATACCAAAGGTTCCATCCTGAATCGCCTTTTCCATCAGTTCGACCACTTCGACACCCAGATTGACATGGTGGCTGATGCAGACGATATCCACCCCGGCTCGAAGGGCCATCAACGCTCCGTCGACCGTCCCCCAGTTGTCGGCGATCGCTTTCATCTCCATGCAGTCGCTGAACACCAAGCCTTCAAAACCCATCTCCTTTTTCAGAAGATCGGTGAGGATCGTTCGGCTCATCGTCGCCGGAAGATTCCGATCCTCAAGCTCCGGAAAGAGGATGTGGCTCGTCATGATTCCCTCAATCTTATTGTTTATCGCCGCTTTGAACGGCTGGAGATGAGCGGAAATGTCTCCCGTAACGGTCGGTAGGCTGAGGTGGCTATCGATATGGGTATCACCGTGTCCGGGGAAGTGTTTCCCGCACGCCATTACGCCCCCTTCCTGAAGTCCCCGAGCCATCGCAACGCCGAATTCGCCCACCACTGAAGGATCGTCCGAGTAGCTGCGCACCCCGATCACCGGATTGTCCGGGTTGGAGTTCACATCCAAGGTGGGAGCGAAATCGACGTTTACCCCGCATGAGCGGAGCTCGGTTGCGGTGAGGAATCCGGCATCATAGGCATTCCTGCTCTTGCCCGTCGCTGAAAGAGCCATCGCCCCGGGGATGTTGGTAAAATCCGAAGAGAGACGGGTAACCATGCCCCCCTCCTGGTCCACGCAGATCAGCGCATCGGTATGGCATTCCGAGCGAACCAGCTTTTGAATATCGGCCGTCAGCTTCATCAGCTGTTCCTTGCTTTCGATGTTTCGAGCGAAGAGGATGACATTGGCGATCTTGTGATGTGAAACCGCCCTGCGGAACTCTTCGCTTATCTCGGTTCCGTCAAACCCGCATACGAGATGTTGTCCGATCATCAGTCGCAGTTCTTCTCTAGTCATATCGGTAATACCTCTTTGTCGCTTCGGCGAAATCCGCGCTCTCGGCCTTCATCCGCTCGACCACCTTCTCCGGATCCTCAAGCTCGGCGGAATCGAAGCCCGCCAACGCCCTGAAATGCTTGGTGATAACAACCTGTTTCGGATACATCCGAACGATCAGCGAAAGAATTCGCACCGCCGTTTCGACGGGCATAAAGGTGCGGACATCCGTGATATGACCGTACAGGCCATGGACAAGATCGCCGCCATGGGGGGTGTAGGAGATCGGGGTGAACACGACCCCGTCCAAGTCCAGTCGCCTCACCTCGTCCGCCAATCGATTCGAATCGATGAACGGAGCCCCGAGCAACTCGAACGGGGCGCTGGTGCCCCGCCCCTCATGCAGATTGGTTGCTTCCAACAGGCACATCCCGGGATAGAAGAAGAGACCCTCCTGATGGGCAATCGCCGGGCTGGTCATGACCCACGGAACGATCTTGTTCCACCAGAGGTCATCCCGCCACCAGGGAAACAGGTCGATCGTCGTAAGGTCGCACCCCAGCTCATATTCTTCATTCATCCAATAGGCCAGCTCCCCGATCGTAAGCCCGTACCGGATCGGCAGCCCCCTCGGCCCGACGAAGCTTTCATCCTCAGGGCGAAGCACGACCCCTTCGACGACCCGTCCCCCCAACGGATTGGGGCGATCGATCACGGTGACGGGGATTCCCGTCTCCATGATCTGTCGAAGGGTGGAGATGTAGGTGTAGAACCGGACTCCGACATCCTGGATGTCGAAGATCAGATGATCGAGATCGTCAAAGGTCGCCCGTTGAGCCTTCTCCCCTCGATAGAGGCTTCGAACCGGAAGACCGGTAAGCGGATCGGTCGTGTCCGCAACCCCCTCGCCCCGATCCACATATCCGCCGAGGCCGTGTTCGGGGGCGTACAGGCAAGAAAGCCCGATCAGTTCATGGAGATGGAGCCGGCTGCTCTTCCAATCGGGGGTGAAGCTGCTTTGATTCGTTACCAGAGCGACCCGCTTGCCGCGAAGCGGAGAGAGAACGGATTTCATCATGCCCTTCCCTCCTTGCAATACCGATGATCCTCTTCCATACTCATGGTATGGAAGGAATCTATCTGGGTGGAGACGGCGGCGGCTCGACCTGTCGAATCGGAGCGTGGGACCGGCATGGCACGCTCATAGCCCATGCGACGGGCTCTTCGAGCAATGCGTATGTCGTCGGCTTTGACGAAGCGGTCCGGACCGTCCGCTTCCTGATCGAAGATATCCGATCCCGCCTCGAAGGTCGGCCGATTCTGAGCTTCTGTTTCGGCAACTCCGGTCTTGCCCGGGCGGAAGAGCGGACTCGCTGGGAAGCTGCCCTCAAGGAGATTCTCGGAAGCGAGCTTCCCCTTCTGCTGGTGACGGATATCCACCTGCTGCTCGCGATGAACGATCCGAGGCGACTCGGTCTGTGCCTCATCAGCGGCACCGGCTCGGTAGCCCTCGGACGAAACGAACATGGATCGGAAGTCCGCAGCGGCGGCATGGGGTCGGCGCTTGGCGACGAAGGTTCGGGCTGGTGGATCGCCCGCGAGGCGATCGGTCGGACCCTTCGTTCCGTCGAAAAGCGGGATCTGCCCACCCGGATGGGAAAAGAGCTGCTCGCTTTCTTCAACCTCCCGGATTACAGCCAAGCGATCTCCTTTTTCAATTCCTCGGAGCGGACAAAAAGTGAAATCGCCCGCTTCACTCTGGTTGTAGCCCAAGCTGCCGAACAGGGAGATCTCCTTGCTCTCAGCATCATTGAAGAAGCCGCCCGTGAACTCGGGCTTCTGGTTTCGTCGGTTCAAAAGCGCCTTGAGGAACCGTATCCCAAACGGCTGATCATCTCCGGCGGAACGATCGTGCACAATCCCTTGCTCCATGAATTGCTTCTCAAGCATCTGGATGAACGCCTTGAAATCCACCTTGCTGTGGAAGGGGGACTTGAAGGGGCTCGGATCTTGGCACAACAGCTCATTACCCACGGCTCTGCTTCCTATGAGTGATTGCCATCGTTTCTTCAATCGCTTGAATTGAAGCATCGAGGTTCTGCGATACCAACAGGGAATAAAGGATATCGATGATCGCCAGCTGGTTGATTCGACTCGTACCCGCCCCCTGGCGGTAAATCCGCTCGGTCGCCGGGACGCGAAGTTTGTAATCGGCAAGGTTTTGAATCGTGTTGGGATTCTCCATCGTCAGGGCGATGATCGGGCAGCCCCGCTTGTTTGCCTGGTTGGCCACCTCCACCATCACCTCGGTTTCGCCGGAATAGGAGATGATGAAGGCAAGATCGTTTGCGGTCAACGTCGAAGCGACGGTGAGCTGAAGGTCGACCTCGGCGGAATAAAACACCCGCATTCCCAACCGAGTGAGTTTTTGCATCAGATCGAGAGCGACCACCCCCGACGCCCCCACCCCGAAGAGGATGATCGATTGAGCCGCTCGGAGAGCTTCGATGCATGCCAAGAGGACCTCTTCGGAAACGAGAGCTTCAAGAGAGCCGAGGGCTCGTTGGGTCTGAGCGATAACCGTCCGGGTTACCGCAAGCGGAGATGTTTCCGATTCCAGATCGAGGTTTGGCGTGTACAGTTCGTCAAACGTGTCAAACACGTCCAGAGCAAGGCGAATCTTGAAGTTGTTGAAGCTGTCAAAACCGATATGCCGGCAAAACCGGGTGATCGCCGCCTGGCTTGTTCCGCTTTGCTTGGCAAGCTCCCGGACCGTGAAGTGGAGGGCTTTTTTGGGATTGGCGATAACATAATCCGCGACTTTTCGTTCCGAATCGCTGAGATTCGCATATTTGCCGTTAATCTCCCTCAGAGCTCCGGCGATTTCGTACTCAAGGTGCTCTGCGTTCATTCCTGGCCCTTCTCCTCTTTGCGGTACGTGCGGATCATCTCGACGATCGGCCCGTTGTTGATCGCTTCGAGCTTCATCACCTCATCCAATCCGATGCCGAGCAGAATCATCACGATCGCCCGCTTGGGTCTGCGCCCCGATTCTTCAAACGCCTCGGCCGCTTCTTCGGGACTGCAGCCGGTTGCTTGCTGAATCAGGCGCTTGGACCGCTCCACCAGTTTCGCGTTGACCGGAGTAAGGTCGACCATCAGGTTTCCATAGACCTTCCCCAGCCGGATCATGCTGGTGGTGGTGAGCATGTTCAACACGAGCTTCTGCGCCGTTCCGGCTTTCATCCGCGTCGAACCGGTAAGGACTTCCGGTCCCACGTCCAGGAAGATCCGATGATCGGCGTGGAGGAATGTTCTTGAGTGTTCATTGCAGCTGATCGCCCCGACCACCGCTCCGATCGATCGGGCCCACTTCATCGCCCCGATCACATAGGGGGCTTGGCCGCTGGCGGTAAGACCGACGAGCACGTCATCCTTGGTGAATCCTCGCTCGATGAGCTCGTCAATCCCGTCTTCTTCATGGTCTTCCGCATTCTCGACCGCCCGGACGAGAGCCTCGCGACCGCCTGCGATGACCCCTTGGACCATCTCAGGGCTCACTCCGAAGGTCGGAGGGCACTCGGAGGCATCGAGAACCCCCAATCGGCCGCTGGTGCCCGCTCCGATATAAAAGAGTCTTCCGCCTTTCCTGAAGGCGGCAACGATATCTTCAATGAGGGTTTCGATTCGAGGAATCTGGGTTTCAACCACATAGGGGACGCTTTTATCTTCATCGTTGATCAACTGAAGCACCTGCAGCGTAGTCATCTCATCAATGTTGGAAGTTCGGACATTACGCTGCTCGGTAGTAAGCGAATCCAGTGCATAGTCGATCCCATATTTCATACGTTTCTCTCCTCGCACTCCTAACTGTATCATCGACCCAACCCGTTGTAAAGAAAAATTGTTTCAATATTTATTGCGTTGTGAAATTATGTATCATATACTGATTCATATGAAAAAGACCTCGTTGTTCATCGGCCTCATGAGCGGCACTTCGATGGATGGAATCGATGCGGTTCTCGTCGAAATGACCGAAGAAGATTCCGCAATCAAAGCGGTCAAGCTGCTTGATCTCGCCTCGGTCGAATATACCCCCGAGCTCAAGACTCTCCTGCTTGGGCTTTGCTCGGCTCGGACGACGGACATTGATGCACTCACCCGAGCCCATTTCGGACTGGGTGAATGGAACGCCCGGGCCGTTCTTCGACTCCTTTCAAAAACGAAGGTGGATCCGAAGGAGATCGCCGCGATCGGGATGCACGGGCAGACGATCTGGCACGCTCCAACAAAACTACCCTTTCCCGGAATCACCCATCCTTTTAAAATCGGCGGTACGCTTCAGATCGGCAATCCCCAGGTCGTCTCCCTCAGAACGGGGATTCCGGTCATCAGCGACTTCCGCGCCGCCGATGTCGCCCTTGGGGGCGAAGGAGCTCCTCTGGCTCTCATCATCGACCACCTGTTCTTCAGTGAAGCGGGCAAGACCGTTGCGGTGCAGAATATCGGGGGAATCGGAAACGTGACGGTTCTGCCTAAAGCGGGCGAACTCTATGCGTTTGACACCGGACCGGGCAACATGATCATCGATGCGCTTGTTCAGCGCCATACCGGCCAGCCCTATGATGACGGCGGCTCGCTCGCTTCCCGGGGAACGATCGATGAAGCTTTGTTGCATCGCTTGATGGATGACCCCTACTTCGCCCTTTCACCCCCGAAATCAACCGGCAGGGAGGTCTATGGCGCTCCCTACGTTCAGCGCCTGATCGAAATGGCGGAACACCTCCCGTTCGAAGACCTCATCGCTACGGCCACCGCATTCACCGCTTACTCGATCGCCGACAGCTACAAGCGCTTCGTGATGCCTCGGCACGGCCTTGACCGGGTGGTTGTCAGCGGCGGAGGGGCCCGGAACAAGACGCTTCTTTCCTACCTTGGCTCCTATCTCGACCGTGAAATAGTGACCGGCGAAGCGTATGGTGTTCCCGACCAGGGACGGGAAGCGATGGCGTTCGCCCTTCTTGCCCATGAGTCATTGAACAGGCGACCGTCCAACTACCCGCTCGCCACCGGAGCACGGGAAAGGACGATCCTCGGGACGATCACCCTGCAGGAGCCGATTCAAATCTGATCACAGCACCGGACTGAAGTCGGCGAGCGGGCCTCCGATGAGCGGCTTGCACCAGGAAAGGTATGATTCATCGACGGTTCCGAAGGAAGGCAGATATTCCATCGGAAGGGTCTTTTCGTGGAGCATCACCTCTTCAAGCGGGATGAGGACGGGCTCGACGCGATAGGGTTCATTACTGATTCGCTTAAAGCCGACCATCACTTCGCTGTTGCCTTCCAAGGCCGCCTGAACGGCTTTCCTGCCGACGAGAATCGCTTCGTCGCGATCGACGGAGCTTTGAAAGGCGATCGAGGAACGACCGAGAATTCCCGGTTTTTCACTTCGGGCTTTGACTCCAAGGCGTTTGATCACCAGCATCGCCAGATGAGCGCTCACATCGCCGTAATAGACCGAGCGGTCGGTTTGGAAGATCGGCTCGACGATCGGTTCGCCATTCGCATAGCGCAGTCCCTCGCTGGCCACGACGACAACATGCCGATGTTTTTTATAGAGGGAGGAGACTTCATCCAGAAAGCGCTCTTCGTCAAAAGCGAGTTCGGGGGCATACAGGAGATGGGGGCCGTAGCTGCCTTCGCGCCTTGCGATAAGCGCGGCGGCGGTCAGCCAACCCGTATTCCGGCCCATCGATTCGATCACCGAGACATGAATCGGCAAAGCCGCCACATCGGCGGCAAGCTCCTGAACGGAAGAAGCAAGATAGCGAGCGGCGCTTCCAAAGCCGGGAGCATGATCGGTGACGGCGATATCATTGTCGATCGTTTTGGGAATGCCGATTACCTTGATCGGACGATTTCGCTTTTGGATCTCCCGAGCGATCTTTCCCGCGGTATCCATCGACCCGTTCCCTCCATTGAAGAGCACGGTATCTATTTCATTGGCGATGAGAATGTCGACGATCCTCCGATAGGAAGCGGCATCGATGTGATCGCGGCTGGTTCCGATCATTGAGCCCGGAGTATGAGGGAGGCGTTCAATCGCTTCCTTCGGCAGGGAAAGAAGGTCGACGAATGCTTCCTTCAGGATTCCCCCCGAACCGCCTTTGGCTCCGTAGATCTTCCCGTACCGACCTTCGGCTTCTTTAATGACGCCGTACAGCGAAGCATTGATGACCGCAGTGGGGGCTCCGCCATGAACAACCAAAAGACGTTTCTTCATTCTTCTCTCCGATAAGCTATTTTGCCTGAAGTGATGGTGGCGACCACATCCATTGATGAATCCAGGATCGTCGCATCAGCCCGTTTTCCAAGGGCGATCTCCCCCAAGTCCGACAATCCGAGCATTCGGGCGGCGTTGGTGGAAAGAAGCGGGACGATCCGCTGAAGCGGGGCCCGGGTAAAATCAAGAAGATTTCTCAGCGCTTTGTCCATCGTCAGCGTAGAACCGGCCCGGACGCCGTTCTCGACAAGTTTCGCATCCCCGTCCTTGACGATGACCCGGTTGGGGCCAAGGAGATACTCGCCGTCGGGATACCCCGCCGCCATGATCGAATCCGTAACGGCGATCATCCGATCCCACCCTTTTATCTTGAGCAACAGCCGAACGATCGGTGGATGGAGGTGGAAGCCGTCAACGATCATCTCCGCATAGATGTCACGCTCCAGGACCGCGGTGAGGATCGCCGGATCGTGCATGTGGAGCAGCTTCATCGCATTCATGATGTGGGTGGTGGAACTCGCTCCGGCGTCGATCGCTCCGATCGTCTCCTCGTAGCCGGCTCCGCTGTGCCCGAGGCTGACTCGGACTCCCCGTCCGGTCAACTCTCTGATCAAGGTTCTGCAACCCCGTACCTCAGGGGAAAGGGTGATCACTCTGATCATCCCGCGAGCTGCATCCTGCAGCTCATCAAAACAGGAAAGGTCGCACTCCTTCAGGAGCTCTTCCTTCATCGCTCCCTTGTAGGAGGCGTTGAGAAACGGTCCTTCCAGATGAATCCCGAGAATCTGGGGAAAGCGTTTGAGCAATGCCGGTCGGGTAAGCTTGGAAAGCTGGGTTTTCATCACCTCGGGCTCATCGGTGAGAACCGTCGGCAGAAACCCGCTCACCCCTTTGGAAGCAAAGAAACCGACAACCTTCTCTATCTCCCGTTCATCGGCAAAAAGGTTGAAATCCACCCCCACCGCCCCGTGGGTATGGATATCGATCATTCCGGGGATCACATGCATAGTTTCCGCTTCAAACACCTCTCCGGCGGGACGATCCCGATCGAAGCCGGCGAATGCTCCATCTTCGATGAACAGGTCCAGCTCTTCACATCTTCCATTCCGATAGACCTTTCCGCCTCTGATCAGCAAAGACTCATTCATCGGCCACCTCTTTGCAGCTCTCCCGCCGAATCAGCGTGAATGGGAGCCGGACGCTGATCGGGAATGTCCGCTTGCTTTCAATCCGATCCAAAAGAGTCTTGACGGCAAGCCTTCCGAGATCCCGCTTGGGAATATCGATCGTCGTCAACGCGGGCTTGGTGAACGCCGTCGCTTCGATGTTGTCGAAGCCGATGAGCGACAGATCGTTCGGAACGTGGATACCCGCTTCATCAAGCGCTTTCAGCACCCCCATCGCCACGGTGTCATTGCTGCAGAAGATCGCGGTGGGAATCTTTCCCCGGCCGATGAGCGTTTTCGTCGCCTGATAGCCTCCCGTGGCGGTCAGAATCGTATTGACGACCAGTGAATCGTCATATTCGATCCCCGCCTTCCTCAAAGCCCCCAGATATCCATTGAACCGATGCTCGTTGATCGTCTCATCTTTTTGCGGGATGTGCCCGATGAACCCGATCGCCCGGTGGCCGAGTGCAAGCAGATGCTCCACCGCTTCTTTTGTAGCGCTTTCCGCATCGCAGATCACTTCATCCACTCCATTTCCCAAACGGTTCACTCCCGCATAGAGCAAGATGGGAATGCTCCGTTTCAGCCTTTGAATCGTATCGATCGTCGTTCGTCCGAGAATAATCGCCCCGTCGAGGTTGGTCGTTTCCAAAAAAGCGGGAAAGCTCGGGTCCTTGACGTACAGGGTATGAAACGTCAGTGCGTTGCGGGAACTCTGGCGGAACACCTCTTCCTGAACACCCTCCAGAAGCGCCGCAAAGAACGGGGAAAGATAGGTTTCATGATCGCTGGTGAGGATGCAGGCGATGGACAGCTGCATCGTCGTCAAGGCTTTCGAACGCATCCGATATTTCTCAAAATACCCTAATCGACCCGCTGCTTCCTGGACTTTGGCGATCGCCTCGTCACTGAATGATCGATTGGGGTCATTTGAGAGAATCCGGGAAACCGTCGAGATCGACAGCCCTGTCTCTTTCGCGATATCTTTTAGTCTGGCCACACCTTTCCCTTTCCCAACTGATGATACATGTTCTTCTTATACCCTTCCACCCCATCCTGTGTGAAGGGATTCACTCCGAGGAGCAGCGAAGAGAGATATACGCTGAAGAGGAAAAAATAGAATGACTGCCCAAGCGAATAGGCGGAAATCGATTGCGAGCTCGAAAGCTCGATCACCGGTCGTTGGTCGGAGGCGTGAGCGTTCAAGGCGGCTTGGTAGACAACTTCATTGAGCGTATCGAACGGACGATCATCGAGGTAGTCGAATCGGTCTTGAACCTCGCAAGAAGGCTCGATCACCAGCGGCGATGATTTATAGGTATAGTTGAGAAACGTTTCAACGATGATGCGCGGTCCTTCCTGAACATATTGACCGATCGCATGAAGATCTTCCGAATAGGAGAAGTACGTCGGAAACAGAGCTCCCTCCTTTTTTCCTTCGCTTTCGCCGAAAAGCTGAACCCACCAGCGGGCGAACCCCTCCAAGGCCGGCTCAAAGATCACCAGCGCTTCAATGATGCTTCCCTGTTTACTCAGCAGATTCCGGATCGCCGCATAGCGAACTGCCGGATTCATCAGCGGTTTGAGCGTCGTAAGCCGTTGATGCTCGGCGATCCCGCCGGCGATCAGGTTTTCGATATCCACCCCTGCAACCGCCATGGGAAACAGGCCTACCGTGCTCAGGACGGAATAACGACCATTGATATCGGCCGGAAACGCCAAAAACTCCCATTGATGACGCTGAGCAAGATGGTGGAGCTGACCTTCGCCGTCCGAACCGATCGCTATGATTCGTTCATGGGAAGAGGATCCGTATTTCCGTTCGAGCTCTTTGCGAAGCATCCGAAATGTGATTCCCGGCTCGATCGTGTTGAAATCCTTGGCAATGACGCACAGGGCTGCGTTTCGCTCCCGAACCAAGCGGATCGCTTTTGCCAGCTGTGTCGCCGAGAGCGTATCCCCGGCAAAAAACAGTTCCGTTTTCGTCGGGGAAAGTGCGCCAACCGCCGCCACGGCACCCCGGTTCGAACCGCCGATTCCAATGACGATGAGCAGATCGAACCGTGCCTGCACCCGGGCGGCAAGGCTTTGTATCGCCTGAAGCGATTGCATTGAGGTGTTGGGATCGAACCATCCCAACGGTCCCTCGGCATACGCCTCGGCGGAAAGACCGCTTTGAATAAGCCCTTCGTTGTACAGAATGAAGGAGTCGACGGCGCCTTCTTTGATTCCGGAAATCGTTACTTCAAATGACACGGCATGCTCCATCAACAAGAGATCCGCATTGGCAAGGCATCTCCCTGCCAATGCAGATGGTTTATCCACTTACAGGGTGGCGATCGCCTTGAGGAGGAACGTATCGTTGAACGCCTCTTCGAAGCTCTTCACCTTGTTTCCTGCGGGAACGTTTCCTTTAGCCACGTTGTACAACCCTTTCAGGTAATGATATCCGGCGCCATCCTTATTGGCAAACCAGGCTTGGAGATCCTTTTTGGAGGGAGCCACAAGGTTGAACGGATCAAACGTGCCTTCCGGTTTCTGACTCAATCGCTCGCCGATTCTCATCGCCTCATCGATGTTTTCCGCCCTCCAGACCGACGCTTCATACAACGCATTGATGAACGCCTGAGCCACTTCAGGATTCTCTTCCATCCACTTGTTGGAGGCAACCCACGTTGACGGGAAGGATGCCGACGGCGGGAAGTGGGAAACGGTCGTTGCAACCAATTCAGTATTGGGGTTGGTCCGAATGATCGTGCTGGTCGCAGGAGAGAACCCGACGACGATGTCCATGCCGCCGGCGGCACTTGCCATACCGGCCGGAAGGTTGGAGTTCAGGGTGTTCACCACTTCAACCCGGTTGGCGGCGTTGGTGTTCGGTGCCTTGTATCCGGCGATGTAGGAAGCGGTTTCGCTGCTGATCCACAGCTGCTGGTTGACGGGTCGGCCTTCGTTGATCAGATTCAAGAGAGTTTTAAACCAGCCGCCGGGGGTTGTACCGACTTCGATATATACCTTCTTCCCCTTCAGGCCTTGATAGATCTCTTCAAAGTCATACTTTCCGTCACCGTTGGCATCCTTGAAGACCCCTTTCTTGGCGACAAGCATCTCGGCGTTCGAGAGACAATCAAGATATACGAAGGAAAGCTGGTTTCCGGCCCCGTCGATCGGGTTCCACGCGACACCTGCTCCGATATATCCAATATCAAGGGTGCGGTTGTCGGCGCGCATCGCGGTCATCTCGGCCGGTCCGCTTTCAACGATGGTGAAAATCGGATTGATTCCGTATTTTTCAAAGAACCCCTTTTCGGCGGCGACCGCTGCCAGAGGCGTGCCGCCCTCATTGGCGTGAATGCCAAGGCGGACGTCTACCAGACCCTTCTTCCCCTCCTCCTTGGCTCCGGCGGCGAAAACCATCGTCATCGCCAGTGTAATAACGAGCAAACTTACTAATGCTTTCTTCATAGCATTCCTCCTGTTGAACCACTTCTGCGGCTCCTTGTATCCTTACTTGGGAATCTCCAGATACATCCTGTAGACCGTATCCCAAATATAATTCTTGATCTTTATGAACTCGCTCTCCATCTTTGTCGCCTGGGTCCGCGGATAGGGCAGATCGACCGGGACGATCTCCTTGATCTGGCCGGGACGGGCGCTCATGATCACCACCCGTGATGAAAGCAGGACCGCCTCGTCGACGTCGTGGGTGATGAAAAAGATCGTCTTCTTCTCGCTCTCCCACGTTCGGAGGAGATCTTCCTGAAGCTGCGCCCGGGTCTGCGCATCCAGCGCTCCGAAGGGTTCGTCCATCAAGAGGACTTCGCTGTTCAGGGCATACCCGCGGGCGATCGCCACCCGCTGCTTCATTCCGCCGCTGAGCGCTTTCGGATAGCTGTCCTCGAAGCCGGTGAGATTCACCATCTTGATGTAATGCTCGGCAAGGGCGCGTTTCTCTTCTTTCGTATAGCGGGAACCGTCGGCTTTCGTGATGAACTTGAGGCCATATTCGATGTTTTTCCGGACCGTCATCCAGGGAAAGAGCGCATATTGCTGAAAGATCACTCCGCGCTCCGGGCCCGGTCCGATGATATCCTCCCCGTGCATCGTGACGCTTCCGCTGTCAAATGTTTCCAAGCCGGCGATGATGTTGAGCAATGTGGTCTTTCCGCATCCCGAAGGACCGACGACGCAGACAAACTCATTCTTTTCGATTTCGAGGTTCACCCCATCGAGGGCGACAACATTCGGTTTCTTTTCAACGATAAACTCTTTTCGAACGTCTTTAATGATAATCAAGGGCTTTTTCATCGTCATCCTACTTCCACTTTGTCAAATTCTTTTCAATGAACAACAGAATCTTGTCCAAGATAAAACCGATAACTCCGATCGTGATGATTCCGAGAAGCACGATCGCCGTATCCATGAACTGCTGCGCTCCCTGAATCCGGGCTCCAAGACCGAAGATCGTCCCGGTCAACTCAGCTGCGATCAGGGTCGTAAGCGCCGAGGCCATTCCCAGGCGCGCACCGACAAGGATGAAGGGGAATGATGCGGGAATGATGATGTCGATGAACAGATCCCGGTCCTTTGCCCCGAAGGTGTACGCAGCCTTGATCAGGGTCTTGTCGACTTCCTTCACTCCCTGGTAAATGGTCACCACCATCACCAGGAACGTGGCGATGAAGATGATCGTGTACTTCGGCGGTTCGCCGAGCCCCATCGCTAAAATAACCAGCGGGATCAGCGCAATCGGGGGAATCGTCCGCATGAACTGGATCCAAGGCTCAATGAGATTTCGGACTTTGGGATACCAACCCATCAAAAATGCCACCGGAATCGAGGCGACAAACGCCAAACCGAAGCCGATGAGAACCCGTTGAAGCGAAATGGAGATGTCCTTCCAGTATCGACCTCCGGCTTTTGACTCGCTGATCAAGGCTCGAAGCACCTGCTTCGGGCTTGCCAGAAAGGTGTTGATCGTGGGGATGAGGGTAATGAGATACCAAAAGAAAAATCCACCAATAATTGAAACCGTCATCAGCGTGTAGCGCATCCGGGCGCTGCCGTCGGAGAAATCTTTCAATTTCCGTGCGCTCTTTTTTTGTTCTGCCATCTTCTCCCTCCCTGTCACCGGGCATGCATCTTCTGTGGATGTCTTTAAAATAGGCAAATATTTGTTCTTAAAAACCAACTTTTAACCTATCTAACTCCATTATTCCACCACATTTTTGATTTGTAAAGGTTTATTTTCATCTTTTTTCTCTTTACAAATCCAAAAACCACTCCTAAACTATATACAGCACGTCTCCGTAAGACAAATATTTGGACAAAGGATATGTCGATGGCTTCTACGATTTTCTTAAACCTTAAGCGGTTTGATATTTCTTTCGACCGCGGCGGAATCAATCGCCTGGCCCCAAGCGCTCAATGGGGGCCTACTCTGGGTTCCGCTCTCACCGGGCTACTCAGCTCTTATTCCAAAGAAACGCGGTTTGTCGCATTTCTTCCCGAAGCTCACCTCATCGGAGCCATCCAAGCTTCCGATGCCGATGTTATCTCGTTCGGATCCCAATCGGTCCACTGGGCGGATACGGAAGTCGGAGGGAATTTCGGCGCCTTTACCACCGAGCGGACCGCCAATGCGATGAAAGACCTCGGATGTCTCTGGACGATGATCGGACACAGCGAAGAACGCCGCGATCTTGCCCGTCTTCTTTCACTTGGCGGAGCGACCGGAAAGGAGCTGTTCGGAGCTCTCCACCGGATTCTCAATGAAAAAGTCCTCGCCGCGCAAAAAGCGGGGCTGAACGTGCTGTACTGCATCGGCGAGAACGCCGATGAAGTCAACATTCGGACAAGCCTCCTGCAAAACCAGGTTGAAGCCGGTCTCGCCGGAACCGATCAATCGCAGGTCACCCTCGCCTATGAACCCATCTGGGCGATCGGACCGGGAAAGACCCCGCCCACCGCTGAAGAGATCGCTTCCATCGCAAAAGAGATCAAATCGTTCACGGATATGGAGCTCGTCTATGGCGGCGGCCTGAAGGAAGAGAATGCGGAGGCGATCGGATCGATCGGTTCCTTGGACGGAGGCCTTGTCGCTCTGACCCGTTTCAGCGGCGAGATCGGATTTTACCCCGATGAATTTGTAACTATCGTTGAAAACTATACACGAGGAAGGAACATGTCATGAAATTAGCGTTTGAATATGGCCATGGACTGATGGAAGCGAATCTGCCGGATACCACCGACGTCTTTATTCCCGGTGAAACGGTGAAAGATCCTCCCGTACTGGAGGACATCGTCGGGGCGACCAGAGCCGCATTGGAGAATCCCCTGGGAATGAAGCCGTTGAGTCGGCTGGTAACGAGGGATTCAAAGATCGTCATCATTTTTCCCGATAAAGTGAAAGGGGGCTTCCAAGCGGATTCCCATCGAAAGGTCTCGATTCCCCTGATCATCGAACAATGCCTGGCCGCCGGAGCCGATGAACGAAACATCAAACTGATCTGCTCAAACGGCCTTCACCGGAAAAACACCGATCGGGAGATCAGGTCGATCCTTGGCGATGCGGTCTTCGACCGCTTTCATCCCTGGGGGCAGATCGTCAACCACGACAGCGAGGATTGGGACAATCTGATCGATCTTGGGCATGAGCCGCACTACAACTGTCCGGTGATCATGAACCGGGAGGTCTTCGAATCGGACGTCGCCATTTTGATCGGTCACGCCCTCGGAAACCCCTACGGCGGCTACAGCGGCGGCTACAAGCACTGTGCGACCGGCCTCACCCACTGGAAATCGATCGGAAGCCACCACAATCCGGCGACGATGCACAAACAGGACTTCGTGCCGGTGAACAGCCATTCGGAGATGCGCGGCAAGTTTGACGCGATCGGCCGGTACATGGAAGAGCGGATGGGCAAGCCCTATTTCGTGTGTGATGCGGTCCTTGATACCAACAGCCGCCAGATCGGGGTGTTCGCCGGAACGGCGGAAGAGGTTCAGAAGGCGTCCTGGGCGCTTGCCGACAAGCGGACCTACGTGCCTTGGGCGAAAAAGAAGTACGATGTCATGGTGTTCGGGATGCCGCAGGAGTTCCACTACGGAAACGGCATGGGCACCAACCCGATCTTCATCCTTCAGGCGATCAGCGCCCAGATCATCCGACACAAACGCGTTCTGGTGGACAACCCGGTCATCATCTGTTCCTCGCTCTGCAACGGCTACTTCCATGATGAGGAGTTTCCCTCCTATCGCGAGACCTTTGAACTTTTCCAAAAGGATTATGCCAATACCCTTCCCGATATCGAGCGTTTCGGGGAGGCGTTCAGCATGCGCCAGGAGTACATCGACGCGTATCGCTACAGCTACGGGTTCCACCCCTTCCATGCGTTCTCGATGATCAGCTGCGGCCATATCGCCGAACAGTATGCCAGCGCGATCTACATCGTCGGAGCGATGGAGCCGGGAATCGCCCGGGCGATGGGAATGAAAACCCGACCGACGTTCGAATCGGCTTTGAGCGATGCGGTGAAGTACGTCGGCAAAGAACCCAACATTCTGGCCCTGCCTCGAGCGTTCAAAACAGCGAGCGTTCATCTGTGCATGGCCGAGGGAAAGGAGTGAGCATGATCGACAAGGCGATCTATACAAAAGACAAAACAGCATTGTTGGACAATCCCGGGATTCCGCTCGCGGTCCTTCCCACACAGGAGGAGACGTTCCGCTCGATGGCGGATGACATGGTCGATACGATCAGGGAACGAAACGCCGCAGGCAAGCGGACCGTCTTCATCGTCCCCGTCGGACCGGTGGGGCAATACCCCTACTTCGTACAGCGGGTGAATGAAGAGCGCGTATCACTGAAAAACGTATGGTTCTTCAACATGGATGAGTACCTTGATGAGCATGACCGGCCGATCGATTTCGACAGTCATCTGAGCTTCCGAGGGTTTATGCACCGCGAGGTATACCAAAAGATCCGGAAAGAGCTCGTGATGGATGCCAAGCAGCGGATCTTCCCGGATCCGGACCACCCTCGTCTCCTCACCGAAACCCTCGAAGGGCTTGGCGGGGCGGATGTCTGCTACGGGGGGCTCGGGATCAACGGCCACGTCGCGTTCAACGAGCCTGATGAGATTTCGGTAGAGGAGTTCAAGGAACTCAAGACTCGGGTGGCGGACATCGCTATGGACACGCAGATAGCGAATGCGATCGGTTCGTTGAACGGAGCGCTGGATGCGATGCCCAGGCGATCGGTAACGATCGGGTTCAGTGAGATTTACGCTTCAAGAAAAATCCGGCTTTACTGCTTCCGTGATTGGCATCGCGCAGTGGTTCGCCATGCCGCCCACGGCCCGATTTCAACCCGTTTTCCGGTAACGATCTTGCAGGAGCATCCTGATTGCCGAATCACGATGAGCAGCAATGTCGCCGAGCCTTGTTGGTAGAGTTCCGGTCCTTTCTTTGATAGGATACGTTTTAGAAAGGAGTCAATCATGAGAAAGGCGTTATGTTTTGGTTCATTGAATATTGACTACGTCTATGACGTACCGCATATTCTTCGCCCGGGAGAGACGCTCGCTTCGACGAATCGATCGATCTATCCAGGCGGAAAGGGCTTGAATCAGTCGATTGCCCTCGCAAAAGCGGGAGTCGCCACCTTTCACGCCGGCGCCGTCGGCGAAGGGGGCGAGCTGCTGCTTGAGACGCTTCAGGACAGTGGAGTGGATACCCGATTCGTCCGAACAATTGAAGGATTGTCCGGGCACACCGTCATTCAGCGGGAAACGAGCGGACAGAACAACATCATCCTGTACGGAGGCTCGAATCAGGCGATCACCGAAGAGCAGATCGATGAAACGCTTCAGTATTTTTCTTCAGGCGACTATCTCCTGCTTCAGAATGAGATCAACCTCATCCCCTCGATCATGACCAAAGCGGCGGAAATCGGAATGGTCATCGTGCTGAACCCCTCCCCGATCGATGAAAAACTGCTTGCCTATCCCTTGGAGCTGGTCGACATCTTCCTTCTGAACGAAATTGAGGCGATGGATATCGTCGGATCCGAATCACCCCCCGATGAGCTGCTTCGCTCCCTTTCTTCAAAGTTTCCCGAAGCGCAGATCGTTCTCACCCTCGGTGAGGAGGGGGCTCTCTATCTTGACCGCAAAGGTGGAAAGATTCTTAAACACGGAATCTTCGATGTGGAGGTCGTGGATACCACTGCGGCGGGAGACACGTTCACCGGCTACTTCATTGCGACCTTGGCCAAAACGAACGATCCTCAAGAAGCCCTCAGGGTGGCTTCGCTTGCGTCTGCTTTGGTGGTGAGCCGCTTGGGAGCGGCCCCCTCGATCCCTACAAAGGAGGAGGTGTATTCGATACATATATATCTTAAAGAGTAAAAAGCCTATTTACCTTTTGCCTTTCAAGTGAGTATGCTTCTTTAAAAACGGAGGTAGCAATGGAGAGTACATACATCTATGTTCCCGGCCTTTGGTTGTACATCGTCAGTACGGTTGTCCTCCTCATGTTCATGACGGCCCAAGTTCCCCGCATCCACCTGCCCCTGTCAAAGCGCATCTTCTGGGTTCTGTTCACCGCCTTTCTGTGGAACTTCTTTCTCATCCTCGAGTTCATGGTCTCGACGATCGAACTGAAACTCCTTTACGCCAAGTTCCAATACATCGGCATCGTCTGGTTGCCGGTCACCTGGCTTGCACTTGTCGTGGAGCTCTCATCCTACCGATTCAGCAAACGGATCTTCGCCGTCTCGTCCATTCCTCCCGTCATCTTCCTCATCTTCATTTTTCTTGTTCCTCAACCGAACGCCTTCTGGGGGATTCCCACGCTTGAGGACACCTCGCTCTTCCCAATGGTGAACTTCCACTACGGCCCGCTCTATTATTTCGGCTTTCTTCCCTTCAGTTATCTGATGGCTCTGGCCTCGATCGTTGTTCTTTGGCGGAACTATGGAACCGACCACGTCCACTATGTGCGCCAGAAACTCCTGCTCACCTTCGTTCTCCTTCTTCCGGGTCTGACCAATCTGCTGTACAATTTCAATCTCAGTCCGGTCAGGGGTCTGAACCTTTCAACGGCCACTCTGACGGTCAGCGGCGTTCTGTTCTACATCATCCTCTACCGCAACTCGCTGTTGGACCTGCTGCCCGTCACCCGCGAACAGATCGTTGAAAATCTGGACGAAGCGGTCTTGATCTTCAACCCGCAGAAGCGACTGATCGATTTCAACCATTCGGCGGCGAAGCTGTTCAATTTGGGCCGCAACTCGATCGGGACAGGAGTCGAAGAAATCGGAGTTAAAGAGCTGACTCACCGACTTGAAAATCTTCAGGACGCGGAGTCCAAGACCCTCGCCCTCATGCAAGGTCTGGTCTACGATCTCAGTCTCAATTTCGTCCGGGATCCGAGCTCTGAATTCTGCCAGGCGATCATTGTGACGCTTCGCGACATCACCCAGGAACAACTGATGAATCAACGGCTTCAAATCCTTGCCGAACGGGACTCGCTCACCGGGTTATACAACCGCCATACCTTTTTCTTCCGGAGCAAGGAACTGATCAAGACCAACCCGAGAGTGCGCATCGCCGCAATCATGATCGATCTTGACAACTTCAAAGCGATAAACGACACCTACGGCCACGCCTACGGTGACTTGATTCTTCAAACGATGGGGGAAGCGCTCCTTGCCCTGACCTCGCCAACCATCGTTGCCGGACGGCTCGGCGGTGATGAGTTTGTCGTCATGACAACGGAACAGGATCTGTCGGATCTTGCCTCACGCCTGTCGAAAAAGGTCTACGATCGACTGAATGTCGTGGTGAAAGAAGGGCTGAACCCGACTCTTTCAGTCGGAGTCAGCTCCCTCAATCTTGCATCATGCACCGTAGAGGATCCCCTTGAACACCTGCTTAACCAAGCGGATCTGGCGATGTATCAGGCCAAACGAGGGGGAAAGGACAAGATAGTCTTTACAGGGGACTTCATTCCCGGCTAGCGCTTCCATTGCTCGTTTTGTCGGGTTCCTCGAATGCGGTGTTCGGCACCATATCCTCCCCTGATAATGGGATGGTTATCCCTCATGAATGTTGCTTATTTTTTTCGTATTTTCTTGAATTTGTTGCAATCTGTTGTATTATGAAGGGAGGAAAAAGAGCACTCTGTCTTCCGGCCGCTTCGGTTCTTTGCATGCTCATCACATGATGGATGACAGAGTGCAGGGAGGGTTGCATGAAGATTATTGGTTCTTCACCTAATCGAGTCGATGCGTTTGACAAAGTAACCGGTAAAGCGAAATATGCTCCCGATCTCCTTCCACCTCATGCCCTTGAAGCGAAAGTGCTTCACTCCACGATTGCCAACGGCTGGGTCAGAGAGTTCGATCTCAGCGAGGCGTGGAAGGTTGAAGGGGTCGTAGACATCGTTACCTGCTTTGATGTACCGGATATTCAATATCCTACCGCCGGCCACCCCTGGTCAAATGTTCCAGCCAAACAGGATATCTGTGATCGCAAGCTGCTCAACACCCGAGTCCGCCAGTACGCCGATGATATTGCTGCGGTGATCGCCGAGACGGAGCTCGCCGCCATCGAAGCGGTCCGGAAGATCAAGGTCGTTTACGAGGAGCTTCCGGTGATTCTGGATGTAAAGGAATCCCTTGAAAACACCGAATTTCCCCTCCATGAGGAGCGACCGGACAATATCGTCAACAAGACCTCCTAC
>FZPS01000009.1_pt137 | contig 20206 bp, 23 predicted proteins | sample 1817821 | NCBI WGS metagenome assembly FZPS01 (sample SAMEA104158645, study PRJEB21678) | metagenome | place: Germany | collected 2015-04-21
TTGCATAGAAGATCTCACCTCAGAGTACTTTGTACTCGTCCGACCGGGACGGTGAGATCTTCTTCTTTTTTTCTAAGCCGATTTCCTGTCCTACAGTAACTTTACACTAAGTTTGGCAGATTTTTGCAGAAATAAATGAACTAAAACCCAATATTCTGCGTCTATAAGGGTGAAGGGGTTGAGAATGATGAGCTTTGATGAAATATACGAGGCATATCTGGACTCGGTCTACAGCTTCCTTAAATTCAAACTCAAAGACGATTTCTTAATTGAAGAAGTGATTCAGGAAACCTTTCTCGCAGTCTACCGCAGTCTAGACCAATTCCCAGAGGTCAAGTCAGTGAAAGCCTGGATTTTTACAATTGCGCACCGGAAAATGATCGACCTGCTGCGGCGGCAGAAATACGAGGAAGTTGAACTGGACCAACACATGATTACCAAAGAGCTCGCTACCGACTTGACTCTAAAAGAAGCTCTCAGTCAGTTGGACCCCACATCCTCAACTATTATTTATGGACTGTATGTTGAGCAGCTGACCTATCAGGAGCTTGCTGAGATCATTGGAATTCCAGTTGGAACAGTCAAAAGCAGGGCGTACACCGCCCGGGCTAAGCTGCGCGATTGGTTGAGGAGGAGTTAACAATGAAGCAGGAATACTATATTGATCTGGCACTGGCGTATGTCCAGGGCAGATTAACTCCTGAAGAAAAACTGGAAGTGTTTAAACTGATCCAAGATGACGCTGAGTTTCGGGACATACTGCTTCTTGAGCTGGAACTGGTTAAGTCCCTATCAGGGTTTAAAGCTGCTTCTCCCCGAACTATCAAAGTCCGGACGTACCGAATGGCTTCAGCAGCGAAAACTCTGTCGCTTGTCTCTAACCCAGCGGATGCTGTTCTCACCCCGATCATTACAGCCAGCTTACCGAAGCTGGCCAGCCAAATTCTAATCAATTACCAAAGGAGAGTGGCTTATAATGAGTGGTTTACCTTCCCCCAAAGAAATTGCTGAAATCCTGGACGTTATTGGGCAGAAAGTACCCCGATTCATTACCGAGATGATGTCAGGACTGTATTCGGAAGAAACAGCGCAAAACATGGGCAAAGCAGTCGGCGCATTCTATCAGCAGTTAATCGAAGCCGGGTTCAAACCTGAAGACGCGCTGGCAATGACCAAAGATTACCTTAACACCTACAGAACGATGATGGATAATATCAAATTCACTAACTAGTCACGATGTTGAAGTCCATCGGTTTAATCGCTCTAAATACTGTTCGAATTGTTGGCCGCGGTACTGTGCTTGTCCCTAAAGTGTTTTATCAAAGGTCAAAAGCATGCCGGACATTTGCTAAGCAGCTGCGCCAGCAGGGTATTCCCGAGAATGCGATTCAGGACTTAACAAAATGGTATCGCAGGGCACATAGTTTCAAGCAAAAAAATCCCCCTTGTAACTAAGTCACAAGGGGGATTTGCTTTTTACAGCGGATGAGCCATTGTTGTCATCAACCCAATTTCTGCCTGGGTAGTATCTAAGCGGCTGTACTGCACAATAATCGGCTGATCACTTTCAACCATTGCAGCATAGGGCACACCCTGGGGTATTCCCTCACCCTGATCATTCTTGATCTGATCCAGCCTGATATGGTTAGTGCGCTCCGCTTTGCATTCAGCCGTAAAACCGCGCATCGGTTCTGAGTCTTCAAAGTAGAGTGTGATGGTGATCTTCGCATCGTGCTTGCTCGGATTGAGTACACAGATTGCTTCATGACTGACATAATGCTCACCGGTTGTAATTTCAGGCCAGTAGCAGTCCGGTATAAACCAAACCTTTGAGCCAGCTTGATAATCCTGTGCCATCAGCTTCCCTCCGTTCTCAGTTTCGCTTATCTATTTTTATAATACAGCTCGATTAAACCAGAAACTTTTCCAGGTGCACCAGGCATCGGCAGATTGCGGGTTTTCATGGTCCGCTCCAAGTTCTGCACATCTTCTTTCGGAAGTTCCTCTGCTCCACCTAACAGTTCAGCAACCAGCAGCGACACTGCAGCTGCTTCCATCATTTCAAAGAACTCCAAGGCTCTTTCTACTCCCTCGGAGCTGACCACGATAGCACCGTGGTTTTTCATCAAGAAAGCATTGGCATAAGGCAGTTTATCATCGAACGCTTCAGCCAAGGCATCAGTTAATGGCTCTTCATAAGGAACCGTGAGCATCGGACCCACTTCAATAATCGGCTCCGGCAGGGTCGGTTTTGCCAGCAGATCGGTGTTGGCAATTGCAAAACCTGTCATCACCGGTGGATGGGCGTGGACAATTCCGGTTACATCAGGACGCTGGGAAAAAATGCGCAGGTGGAATGGAGTTTCACCGGTAGGTTTGCGTCCCTCTTTGGCGTACAGCACGTTGCCTTCCATATCAATGATGCAGACATCATCAAATGTAACCTTACGCTTTGCGACCTTAGTCGGTGTAATTAATACTACATTTTCGGCTACCCGATAAGACAGATTGCCGCCGTGAGAAGTGACGTATCCTAATTCCGCTACGCGGACACAGGAATCCACTAACTCTTGAATTTGTTCTTTGTACTGCTGTTGTAACTCATGCATTTAATTTTACCTCCTTCTATCTAATCGGCTAAGGAGAACTTAGTCGATTAAAAACACTACCGCATAATGGGCAAAGAAATCATAGTTTTTGATCGCAGCTAAAATGCGATCCGCAGCTTCCTGACTGATAACTACTCCGGTCTGGGGCTCACCCTTCACACCAAGGGCTTGGACAACTAATGGCGCGGAGTAAATCAACTTTCCGGGAATAGAAACCCGATCCATCAAATCATCAGACAGCTCTTGGCCGTAGCTGATTACTCCTTCATGCTGGACAAACTCGTAATCAGCGGCGACACCGCCGTAGATCAGTTCCCCCGATTCCGACCAGATGCGCGGACTCATCCCCCGCTCCAAGCCAAGGCCGCGGGCATCCACAACCAATCCGGTGTAGACCATCTCATTCACGATGAGATGGGCAAGCATACTCTCCTGCTCCGGATCAAAACGATCCACCCGCTCAATATCTAGTGCAGTGGGACCTAAAACCTCGTCGGCGGATATTTTCACTTCTGCGCGCAGGTAACCTTTGGGCGCTTCAAAGATCAGGTTCATTTCGGTAAGGTCATCATATACCAATCCCTGATACAGACGGGATAGATTCAAAATCGGCCCCTGCTCGTCGTATGTATAAATCGAAAGGATTGGCGGCACAGTGTCCATCCGGCTTGGATAGGTAAATTTCAGTTCGTAAGCTGCATCGGTTTCCAACAGAAAATGAAGGGAATCTTCGGCTGCAGCCTGCTGAGCAAACAAACCTAAGATAAGCAGACAGCAGGCAAGCCAGATTTGGCCTTTACGTGTCACAGTGACCACCTCTAATGTTCATTTTTTCCCTTTTCCTGATTTGTTCTGCATTTTCCAAGCTTTTCCTGCTTGACGATCTCCTGCAGAACTGTTCTTTCCCCGCAGTCCGGCTGGGAGCACACCGGCTGCCTTAATACTACTTTCGAATTCTGCAGTTTATAGTTGAGTGCAGCCGGAAGATTTTACCTGGACAGCGAAAAAGCATTTTCACAAGCGAAAATGCTTTTCAACCACTATTCCTGATACCGATACAGATGATACCGGAGCAGATCCCCACTGCCAGCCCAAAAGGCTAAAATTCGATGGGGAGCTTCCGCCTCTAAAACAACATTAAACCTGGTCGGAAAAAACCAGCGCAGGATACCATCATAACCGATCGAAAACACTTCAACCTGATCCGGATCAGCAAGCAGCTCCTGAATTTGCGGTGCTGTGTTTTTTTTCCGCGCTAAGTCTGAAACCTGCTTATCGGCAAGGACACTTGAGTCAAGGATGTACCGCCCGGTTCCGTTTAAATCTACCAGATTGCCGTGGAAATCAGTGCGGTTCTGCAGGAGCAGGGACTGAAGGTAGATCCCCAGCACCTCAATTTCGGTTCCCTCTTCCTTAAGATAGATTTCCCGAGTGTCTTGGAGCCGATCGTTCAGATAAAAGGCGAGAAAGATCCGATTCTCTTCCGGATCATAGACGGATGAACGGCGGTCAAAGCCAACTCTGGCCACATCCCGCTCTTGAACTACCAGCATCTCACTCTGAAGCAGCTTCAAATCTTGATCATAGCGCGATTCCATCGTATAGCCGGATCCAGTGGTGGTCACCAAAACTTGGCCGCTTGACTTATCAACCTGAAACAGCACGTCATAAACGTATTCTTCCTCACCCTGCGGTGTGACAATTGCAATTTGGTACAGCTGTTCTTCTGGCAGCACGCTGATAATTGATTCAGCTGCCTCCACCGCCAGAGAACCGGATACCAACAATATGCTGAACAGTAAACATAAAAGCCTTCGTTTAATCAGGACCATCTCCCATTTTCAGTCTCTCATAAATTATATTATTTATTATTATAGTAGTCAAATTGGCAGAGCCTGCCATGAGAAAACTCGGTGGTCTTAGCTCCAACCACCGAGCCATCAGCTTACTTCCGCTCTAAAAGCTCAACTTCATAGTTATCCGGATCGGTCAGGAAGGCCATCTTATTGCCCTTAGCAAAGGCTTCCCGCCAGTTATCGGGCCAGATTTCCAGGCCTTTCTGCTCTAATTCCTCACAGAACGCAGTTAGATCCGGAACTCCAATCGCAAAGTGAAGCAGATCTTCAGGAACATCCAGTTTGTAATCAGGAGAATAAGTAAATTCCAAGGTGTGCTCGTTCCCGGGCAGCTCCAAATGAACGATTTGATTGCCTGCTGGCGAACGGTCGTTGCGGCTCTTTACTCTAAAGCCTAAGTTATCGCAGTACCACTTAATGGACCTTTCAAGATCGCTGACACGAACCCGAGTATGTAAAAACTTGTACATAACATCGCCTCCTATCCATCATTCTCGTATAATCTTATTTTACACTAAACCGCTAAATCCTTTCGCTTGCCACCTAAACATTATTCTGGTACAATACAATCAGAATCTGTGGTAGAGTAGATGGCATGCGTTTTAGTGCTTAGGGATGGGACGTTGCCCTAAGACGAAATGCTGCAGTGCAGCTGCGATATGCCATCGCGTCCGCTGTCACCAAAGAGCTTCTTTTCTCTTTGGTACAGGGTATCAAAGAGAAAGGAGGTTAGTAATGTTTAAGCAGACAAGAACTCTGGTTTATCTGGCTTTTTTGATCGCCTTAAACATTGTGCTGAGCAGAATTTTAAGCATGAGGATCAGCATTGGCGGTGTGGAAGGCATCCGCATCGGACTTGGCGGTCTGCCAATCATTTTAGCCGGAATCGGGCTTGGTCCCTGGCACGGAGGAATAGTCGGTGCCGCAGCTGACATCATCGGCTATATGATCAATCCAATGGGCGGATACGCTCCCCACTTTACCCTGTCAGCCTTTTTAACCGGGTTTATTCCGGGAGCTGTAACCCGTTATGTTTTTAAAAACCAAAACAGATTTTGGCAGCTGCTTCTGGCTATACTATTGGGAGAAACAGTTACAAGCCTGATCCTGGTACCCTACTTTTTAAACCACCTATTTGGCGTACCATTTACAGCTACCCTGATCCCTAAGATCTTTTCTGTAGTGATCCAGGCCCCGTTTTACGCATACCTGATCTCCGTGATTCTAGATTTCAAGATCTTGGAGCCATCTGGTGTCACTAACGGGCGGAAACCCTGATTAGGTCAGTAAATACCCAAAATAAACGGAGGGGATAATATGGAGCAGATTCGCAGCAAGGCTGGTTACATCTGTGACATGGACGGAGTTATTTATCACGGCAACTATCTTCTGCCAGGCGTAAGTGAGTTTGTGGAATGGCTGCAGCGGGAAAACAAGGAGTTTCTGTTTCTAACTAACTCCAGCGAGCGTTCACCTCGGGAACTGCAGTTAAAACTTGCCCGCATGGGAATCGACGTTGATGAAAGCCACTTCTATACCAGCGCTTTAGCAACAGCCAGTTTTTTGGCACGGCAGACTCCCGGCGGCAGCGCCTATATTATTGGCGAAACAGGATTAGTCAAAGCACTTTATGATGCAGGTTTTTCGATGAATGACATTAACCCAGATTATGTAGTAGTCGGCGAAACTCGTTCTTACAGCTATGAGAAAATCGAACTTGCTGTTCGCCTTGTCAGAAATGGTGCGAAACTGATCGGTACCAATCCGGACGTTACCGGACCAGCAGAGCATGGGATTGTCCCCGCCACTAAAGCCCTGATTGCCCCAATTGAACTGGCAACGGGCAAGGAAGCATACTACATCGGCAAACCGAATCCCCTGATGATGCGCCATGGATTGAAGCTTTTGGGTACATCCATGGAAGATACCGCGATTATCGGAGACCGCATGGACACAGATATTGTAGCGGGTATTGAAGCTGGGATCGACACCGTGTTAGTGCTGAGTGGTGTCAGCTCCAGAGAAACGATTAAAAAGTTTGCCTATCAGCCCCACTACATCCTTGACGGAGTCGGTGATTTGGTTCCATAAAAACAACCGGGAGGTTTGACCAAGGTCAAACTTCCCGGTTTTCTTTTACATTTCTTCAATCTTGATTGTAAGCGTACCCCTCAATTCTGCTTCCGGCTCCAGATAAACGGTGCCGGTATCAGCCACACCTTGATTGGCCAAGTTAAAACCATTGTTGCAGTTCGTTACCGGTTCAACCGCAAAATAGCGCTGATCATCTCTCGGACAGTAAAGGATCAAATGCTCATAGACAGGGTCCCAGTTCATGGTCAGCCGCACACCGCTTTTCGGCCAAGTAATTACACAGGGCTCATGGCGAACCCGGAAGCATTTATCTACAAAAGCCGCAGTTAACTCTTTGGATTGGTTAAAATCCAGTTCTTCCGGTACAGGTTGCCATTTACCGGTTGGAATCGGGGTCTCACCCGGATACACACCTACTGCCGGCATTTGCAGCAGCACTTGATCGTCATTCTCTGTCAATGCCCGGACAAAATAGGGATGAATGCCCATTCCCGCCGGCACTTCCTGGTCGCTGAGGTTCTGAACCGAGGTGTGAATCAAAAACGCACTGCCATTCAGTTCAAAGACCATCCGCGCCTTAAACCAGAACGGCCAGGAAATCCCCTCGTAATCTGTGCTTACAAACTCCAACTCAAGTCTGGTATCCGACTGGGATAACACCTTCCAGGGACGAGTCCGCACTTCCCCGTGAATCGCATGCCCATCATCAGTATTGATTGCCAGCTGATATGTGTGGGCCTTATGCAGCAAAATCCCGTTTTCGATTCTGTTAGAATAGGGAATCATATTAAATGAACTGAATTTGCCCGGTTCGTTGTTTTCTAAAGCACCATCAGGAGTCGGCCGCATCACATCCACCCAGTTGTCGTTAAGTTTGTACTTAAAGCTGAAGATTGATGCCCCTATTTTCGGGCTGATTTCAACCTGCAGATATTGATTCTCCAGCAAGATCAGAGCTTGGTCATACTCCTGCATAATCCATCCTCCTCATTCATTCGCATCCTCATTGTACTTATTCAACCAGCCGCAGCAATTTCCTTTTATTCTCGATGGGACAAAAAAACAGCGGCAGTTCAGAATGGCAACCTGAACTCCACTGCTCTTATTATTTTTTCTGGTCGATAAAATAACCCTCGGTCTGCACAGTGTCAGGACTATACGCTTTGGTTGTGCGTTTTCCCTTTTGGACTTTGTTGATCTTCTGGACAAAACCAACTTTAGCCGCTTCCGTCAGTCTTGCGCTTTCCTGATCTAAAATAAGGATCTGCTTAATAATCTCTTGTTCATCATCAGTCAAAGGAGCTTGGTTAAGCTCAGCGATTTGATCGATAATCTTCTGGCGCCGATCAATGATCTCCAACAGCTGTTTCTGAGCCTCATCCTGTTCCCAATTTGCCTCCCGGCAGTGCTGCAGAAGTTCCTCTGACACAATTAACAGCTCTTGGTACAAGTCCCTGCGCATTCTCTAGCCACCCATCATCATCATCTGCTGATAGAGCCAATCAGACTGGGCATACATCTCGGATAAGGCTCTTTCCATGGCGGTAAACTGCGCCCAATAGCGGTTTTCAATTCTGATTAACCGCTCTTCCATAGCCGAAATCTGATCCTCATAGCGGCGGATCTTTTCCGAGAGTGTGCTGGTATCATAAAGAGTTGTAGTCTTACCGGCTGTTTTCGCCAGCCGATCCAAACCGGCCTCCAGCGCTTTATTCAGCTTCCGCGCAATGCCGAGTTTACTGTCATCTTCGCTGTTTTGGGTAAAAAGAGCCAGCACTTCATCGGGTTTATTTTCGATAGCATCCCGAAGCTTCGATTCGTTGATATGCAGTTTGCCATTTTCAAACCAGCTGCCGGTGCTGATTCCGATCTGATGGAGCGAGTTGATCCCCTCTAAATCACCGACGATCGAACCGAGAGCTCGCCGCATATTGTAGGCCAGATCGGTTAAGATTCGATCGGAGCGGAGCAGTCCGCTCTTTGCCTTTTCTTCCCAAAGCTCAATCTCTTTTTCATCCATGTCTTTTTTCTGAGCTTCAGTCAGCGGTGGGTAGTCCCGATAAAACGGCTCATTTATCTTACTTTGGATCTCATCGATTAACTCATTGTACTTGTCCACCATACCCTTAATGCTGTTAAAGATCGCATCGGTATCTTGGGCTACTTCCAGCTGCACAGGTCCACTGGTAACAGCCTTTAAATCAATTGCTAATCCAGCAATTGTAAAGCTGTTGTTTTCACGCCTCGTTGACAAGCCGTTGATGGAAAACTCCGCGTTTTGACCCTGAATAACTTTTTCCCATCCGTCCGGACCAGATCCCGGATTCTTTCCCGGATTCTTTAAGAAAACCTCATTAACAAAAGCTCTTGTATCTGCATCTTCCATGTCAAAAGCTATATCTGCGCTCTCACCAGTATTCCTAGTTTGGAAAGCAACAGCACCGGTTTGCTCGTCGTAGATTGCAGTAATCCCCAGCTCTTTATTCTGATTAATCTTCCCGATAAAAGAATCCATAGTATCATCAGGTTTTATTTCAATTGCTGTGTACTCTCCGGTTGTGGATGAGCACATCAAAATGGTGGTCGGTTCCTCAAGGCTTTCTAGATAAGAGGTAAATCGCTCGCCTGCTCCAGCTTGGCTCACTTTACTGGCAGCAGCCGCCAGCTTGGACACCTCGATCTCATAAACGCCCGGTTGAGCGCTGCCGCTGATGCGGGCGCTGACCGCCGATTCATCTGAAGATGTGACTTTTCGGGTAAGATAAGTAGACTGCAGCTGCATGTTAAAGACCAGATCCCTGAAGCTGGCAATCTTAGTGTTAAATGTTCTGTATTCCTCTCTCTGCCATTCGGCCCTGACTTTCTGCTGATAAATGCGGTCTAATGGAATGCGTTCAACTTCCATCAACTGATTCACAATTTGCTCTGTATCAAAACCGGACGCTATACCGCCAATACGCATAATAACCGTCCTCTCTTAAAAAGTTGTTCTTGATAATATATTTATCGGCACCTTCAGCCGATTCTTTAGGGTCAGTTTACAGGAACACAAGATCAGATCGCGAATAATATTTTGAACGAAAGCCGTAAGAAGGTGAAGTCGTGTTGAGGAAACAACCGCAAATCAATGTTCCAGAATCAGTGCTCACTATCTGCCGCACCCTCCATGACCATGGTTTTCAAGCCTATGTGGTAGGAGGAGCTGTGCGCGATGCCTTACTTGGAAAATCGCCCACCGACTGGGATGTTACTACCGATGCTCGGCCGAATCAGGTTGAAGCAATCTTTCCAAAAACCATTCCCACCGGCAAGCAGTACGGCACAATCACGGTGGTGCTTAACGGGCAGTCAGTCGAGGTAACCACCATGCGCAGGGATGCCCACTACTCTGATGGTCGGCGCCCTGATTATGTAGAATTCGCTTCAGACTTAAGCGCCGATCTCAGCCGCCGTGATTTTACCGTCAATGCTATTGCCTATGATCCCCTAACCGAAGTTTTTTACGACCCGTATAAGGGCATTAAAGATCTGCGCAGGAAAGTTTTAAGAACCGTTGGCGACCCTTACCAGCGATTCAGCGAAGATGCCTTAAGAATGCTGCGGCTTATTCGTTTCAGCGCAGCATTGGACTTTAGACCTGACAAAAAAGCAATAAAGGGGATTCAGCCGAGTTTAATCGTTAATGTAGCTAATGAAAGAATTAGGGAAGAATTAAGCAAACTGCTTTTAGCAGACTCAATTGCAAAACCGCTGGAGCTGTTTTATACCAGTGGACTGCTTGAGAAGATTATCCCCGAGCTTGCTGCAACGGCGGGAATTAACCAGGGCAGCAATCATGTCTGGGATGTTTTGGGACACTCGATCATGGCCTGCCAGGCTGTCAAATCTAAACTGCATCTACGCTGGGGAGCTCTGCTTCACGATATCGCAAAACCCAAGACATTCAGTCAGGATGAGGATGGCATTCACTTCTACGGTCACGACCACCTGGGAGCGGAGATGGCTGAAGAGATTCTGCGCAGGCTCACCTACAGCAATAAAATCCAAGCCCAAGTAAGCCTGCTGATCATGCACCACATGTACCAAATCCATCCCCACTCATCAGACAAGGCTTTTAGGAGACTGATCCACCGCGTCGGTGTTGAGAACATCTACGACTTGCTGGAACTGCGCAAAGCCGATGTTCTGGCCATGAAGCACAATCCCCGCCAGGTGCTTACCTACTATCAGCTGATGCGGGCTAGAGTTGAAGGAATTATAGCAGCAGACCACGCTTTTAACCTCAAAGATTTAGCAGTTACCGGCAGTGACTTAATCAAAGAATTAAACCTCACACCGGGACCGATCATCGGTAAAATCTTGGATTATCTGCTTGACCAAGTTTTAGATCAACCGGAACTCAACACCAAAACTGACCTGCTTACTTTGGCGAACCGCTATCTTAAAGATAATCTGCCAGCCACCGATGGAGGGTCTTAGCATCCTGCAAGAGCTGGTGCGGATCATCATCCTGCACAAACTCGATCATGGCATAGCGCTCATGCGCAAGGTCATCAATCAAAGCAAAATACTGCTTCCACAGCGCTTCACCCTCTGCCAGCGGTAAACGCTCTGCTTTGTCCGTCCAAGAAAAGACATGGAGGTTGGCCAGTCTTGGTTTCACCAGCTCCAAGCCCGCCAATCTCTCCTCTACAGAAAGCGTCGGCAGAGGCTGCCAATAGGAATAGACATTGTCGTGATCAATTTCTTTCAAGAGCTCTGCAGCAGAAGCCGGAGTATCAGTCAGAGTATCGCCGTGGTATTCAAACGCTATTTTAATTCCTGCTTCAGCTGCCAGATCAGCGATTCTGCGGGCGTTTTCCACAACTGCTGCCCGTTCCTCAGCCAACACTTCATGGGATCCTTTCGTGCCTGCCCAAACTCGAATCACCGGAGCTCCCAAGGCTGCAGCGCTGTTAAGCACATCGCTGAATGGAACATGATCGCTGCAGCGGTAATAAGAGCCGTAAGCAGCTACTTCTAAACCTGCATCCAGAGTAAGTTGCCGAACACGGCGGGCAGTTTCCACATCGCCATGGGGAACATGGACATCCCCTCCCCACTCTATGCCCTTAAGCCCAGCCTCAGCGGCTAGAACAGTGATTTCCTCCACGCTTAATTTACGAAAGGTAATTGACACTAATCCTGGTTTAAACATGGACAGCCTCCTCAATCAGGTGTTAAAAAGCACAGCCACTTGTGACTGTGCCGATAACTTTCTTATAGTTCTTGGTTCTGCAAATTTCTACCTATTCCTCTCAGCTGCTCCAAAACGCTTCTGCCTTTATGCCACCGAGGTCGGATTCTGTGGTTTATCAGCTGATTGGGAAATAATCTTGCACACCTGTTCTATTTCACCACTGGAAAGAAGCTCCGCATCCTGCTTGGTTAAGGCAGCCTTAAACTGATCAGTAAACACGATCTGGGCTCTGCTGTCTGGTTTTCGCTCAAGTCTAACCGCCTTAATCTTAGGAACAAATACAATCACAGGGTGAAAAGGAACTTCCTTATTTCCTAAGTCCACTTTTCCCTTGAGTGTTTTAATAACCTCTTCTACTTCCATGACCGGATTGTTCATAGCGTGTTTATTGGCATTACCAGGCGGTCCTTCAAGAGGATAGCTGAATCTACCTTGAATAGGACCGACAGCATACGCTACATAGTAGTGCCAGATTCTATCTTCCTCTCTTCCCTGCAAAAACACATTATGCCGCTTTGGAAACAGGCATACCTTAACTGCATGGACCCCCTGTTTGGATACAAGCATATAATCGACAGCGCGACCCTGGAGCGAGACATTTTCAACTACGCGACAGCCTTGATTTTTCAGCTCATTGATTACAGTCTTTACTCTCTTCTTTTCAACACTGATGCGTATTTTCGGTACAATCAACAGCAGCAGGACAATAACCGCTAATAGGTAGATTATCCGCAGATCAACACCTCCTCTACAGATTGTTATGCGGATAATCAGCGAAGCTATGTACCTTATTAAAATTGTTCAACCTTTTACAGCGATGATCCTGCATTCATTTCAAAATTCATTGACTATTCATTATACCATTTAGCTTGAGCAACATCTAACCGCCCTATCTCGAACCTTAATACTATTTTATGTGCAACTTAAATACGTGTTTAACAAATTGTAAAACAAAGCTAATCTCAACCATCACACCTAGCCAGCGGACTCCAGTTTAGGAACAACAATTAAGTTTTGACTGGGTTTTGTAAATTAATGGCGTGCAAATTGTTTCGATTTCCATTATGATGAAAGCATAAAGATACTAAAAGCGAGGGATCCGAATGAAGCAAGCGCTGATTGTTTACGGAGGCTGGGATGGCCATGAACCTGACAAGTTAGCAGAACTCTTTAAAGATATCTTGATCGAAGAAGGCTTTGCCGTTGAGCTATCCCAGACATTAGACTCATTTAATGATGAGGAGGCTTTAAAAGAGCTTCACCTGATCATTCCGATTTGGACGATGGGTGAAATCACTAATGAGCAGTGCCAAGCTGTACTCAACGCTGTTGCCAGTGGTGTTGGTACAGCCGGAAACCACGGCGGTATGTGCGATGCGTTTCGGAATAATGTTGACTGGCAGTTTATGACGGGCGGCAACTGGGTAGCCCACCCCGGCAATGATGGGGTTGAATACACTGTCAATATCAAACGAGGTTCCAGCCCCATCGTTGAGGGAATCGAAGATTTTTCAGTAAAGAGCGAGCAGTACTATCTCCATGTCGATCCAGCGGTTGAAGTTTTGGCTACTACCCGCTTCCCTGTGGTTGATGGACCCCATGCTGCTAACGGTGTAGTTGATATGCCAGTCATCTGGACTAAGCGCTGGGGCAGCGGCCGCGTATTTTACTGTTCTCTAGGCCACCATGCCGATATAATGGAAGTTCCCAACTGCCGCGAAATTATGCGGCGCGGATTCTTGTGGGCGGCAAAGGAGGAGGTTAAATAATGAAACCGGTAAAGGTAGGTATTATTGGCTGCGGTAATATCAGCGGCATTTATTTTAAAAACACTGCGCAGTTTGAAATCCTTGATGTGATAGCAGCTGCTGACCTGGTTCCGGAGCGGGTTGAAGCCAAAGCAGCGGAGTTTAATATTCCTAAGGTCTATTATTCCGGCGAAGAGCTGCTGCAGGACCCGGAAGTAGAGCTGATCATTAATTTAGGCACTCCTGATACTCATGCCGAAATCTGTCTTGCTGCCCTAAATGCCGGCAAGCATGTCTATGTAGAGAAACCACTGGCCATTACCCTGGAAGAAGGGCAAGCGATTCTAAGAACAGCAGAAGCCAAAGGCTTATTAGTAGGCTGCGCTCCTGACACGTTCATGGGAGGCGGAATCCAAACCTGCCGCAAGCTGATTGATGATGGTTGGATTGGCCAACCCATCGGCGGAACAGCTTTTATGGTCAACCACGGACATGAGCACTGGCATCCGGATCCCGAGTTTTATTACAAGACCGGCGGCGGTCCAATGTTTGATATGGGACCCTACTACTTAACAGCACTGGTTAATCTGCTGGGACCGATTAAGCGCATCTGCGGTTCAACCAAAAGATCTTTTGCGGAGCGGACGATCACCAGCACGCCGAAATACGGTCAGAAAATTGAAGTTGAAGTGCCAACCCATGTTGCCGGAATTTTTGACTTTGCCTCCGGGGCTGTAATCTCCATGATCACATCTTTTGATGTGTGGGGAGCGAATCTGCCGCGAATTGAAATTTACGGCACCAAAGGAACCTTAAGTGTTCCCGATCCCAATGGTTTTGGCGGTCCGGTTAAGATTAAGCTTCCTGAATCAGAGTGGAAGGAAATTCCTCTAACCCACGGTTACTCGGAAAACAGCCGCGGACTGGGCGCAGCTGATCTGGCTTATGCAATCCGCACAGGACGCAACTACCGGGCCAGCTGCAAATTAGCATACCATGTGCTAGAGGCTATGCACGGAGTCCACAGCGCTTCAGATTCGGGCCGGTATTACGAGATGGAGAGCACCTGTGATCAGCCTGAACCGCTTGAGCGGGGAACAATTCCGTTTAAAGAAATATAAACTAAAGAGTGTCGGCGTATGCACCCGACACTCTTTTTTAGTTATTGACTAATTTTTAACTGCAAGGAAGACCTTATTCCTGCATTTGCAGTAATTCCTGCATCCGCAGCTGCACCTTTTGGTCAAGTTCATCTTCAGCGCGGAACACTGATTCGCTCCATTCCCAATATTGAGTTTTAGGTTCCAGATTAAACTCCTCATGGTAGTATGTGCTCAAAAACTCAGCGAGGTTAATTTCAACATCTTCATCCCAAAGTACACTGCGCAGCCACTGAGACATTACTCCCGGCTCAAAAACCCCTGATTTTATGGATTCGTGGTAAAATTGTTGAACCTCAATTACAGGTGTACGATAACTTCGCGTAAGCATTGCTGCAAATACGGGCACCGTTAAATTTGTAAACAATCCACCTAAATAACCTATTAGTGTGTTATAACCTGGGGTTACCAGCTTCCATCGATCGCCGGTTTTAGCTAATATGTTGACAAAATAGATTCCGTAAGACTCAAACTCGCGAAAAATCTTGAACATAACATAATCTGTTTGATCATACGTTAATTCTATCTTGCCTACCACATATTCTGCTAGGCGAGATTCGCACCACAGTTTAAATCTTAAAAGTCCTTCTGCTGACCACTCTTATAAATGAGGCGGCGTTTGGATATCCCAGGTTGCATCTGACCATTCCAGCGTAAAAGCTGATGAGTTTGATAAGGACACACCTTCAGGTAATGAAAAATCAACCTCGTCCATTGAGTTATAGAAATAATCGATTACAACAGGCTCCTCGTAAACGGTCAGCACAAGTTCAACTGGTTCTCCTGTTTCCGACAGAACTAATTCGCGATATACGGCTGCATGCTGCATTGCTTCGGTAAAGTCTGTAACCAACCGATCATTGATCGAATTAGCTGCAGAAATGCTGCCTACAATGAGAATAGTACATACTACCAAAAGCATAATCATTGTAGCTTTCTTATAAGCCATATTAATCCCCTTTCAATAATCGCTTGGTCATGCCGCTCTAGTTCCTCGCGCTATAGGTGATATCATTGCTTTCTAGACGCATTTCTTCAAATGATTTTCCACCTTGTCTCAGCTTTAGAAACTAGGTCTAGGTCCACTTGCTATTCCTATTAATTACCTTTATTTTTTATTCTGTTTTTAATTTATTATTTCCTGCTCTTTTCAAATTATTTCATTTGTTTTATTCCTACTTAGTGATAACAATGAAAAAATAGACACCCAAATCAGGTGTCTATGGTATCGAGCTTATTTCAGCCTTGCGCAGCAACAGCTGCCATTTATTCAAGAAACGGGCATTGCCCCTTACATCCAGCCCTTGTAATTCAGCAATCTGCTGCAAACTTAACTCTTTCTGCCACACATCTAAGATGCTCAGTTTGGCATGATCGCTTGTGCCGGAATCCATCAAAGCTTCCCGTAATCTCGGCCAACCAGCCTCCCCAATATTCATCAAGGCTCTAACTGCCGATTCTCTCACCTGCTTGCCATACTCCTCATACCGCCTGTCAGGTGCTTCATAGGACAAGTAAGTGCTGATAGTGGCGATACATTCAGCGTCCTTACTGTAGCCTAAAGCTAAAAGCAGCGGCGGGATGGTGACAAACTTGTTGGTATTTAACAGGTTTAATATCTTTTCATTTAAGTCGTTAAAACCAGGTGGAATTAAGTCCGCCACTAAGCCGCAGAGAACCCTGCTTGCGTGAAACTTTTGATACTCAGCTTTAGCCGGATAGTTTTCTAGTTCCTGAATAACTCTGGGAAGCAGCTCATCTGCCCATTTTAATTCTCTGTCAGCGAGTTTTGCAACTGCAGCTGCTAAAGTGAAGCGCACAGGAAAAGGCTTAGACAGCGAGTCCCAAAAAACATCTAGGAGAGCGTGGATTACCACATCCGTTTGCTCCTTCGGAGTCAAGTCTGCCAAAGTTTTTACCGCTGCGTCAACTACTGTCCAATCCTGGTCCAAGACTGCCTTAAGCAGACTTTCCATAATGAAAGCACTGCTGGTTCCAATCTGCCCCAGGGTGATGGCAGCCTGCCGCCTTACTTGCGGATAGGGTACCTTCAATAAAAGATCGCAGACTTTTTTTAATGGTTTCGCAGTTCCTAATCTACCTAATCCATCCAGCAGAGAAATCATGGTTACTGGATCAGCGGTTTCCTCCAGCATTTGAATCATAATTTGATCCAGCCCAGCATCTCTTAAATCGGCAGTAGTTATGGGAACTGCTCTCGGTTTGCTGTCCTTTACATCAGCCAAGCAGCGCACCGCTTTGCCGCACTGCTTGTGGACATCCATATGGATGGTCTGCCGCTGCAGCTCTTCCAGCACCGGTACAGCCTCAACTGCCTCCAACTCGACTAAGCTCTGGATTATCCTAATCTGGATGTTGGGCTCACTTTCTAAGGATAACCGCTCCAGCAATGGTGGTATCAGCCGCTTTTCCTCAGTTTGACCGATAATCTCCGCTGCTTCCAGCCGAATCTTGCTGTTATCAGCAGCAAGATCAGCAAGCAAGCGGGAATGATTCGCCCTAGCTGCTGTCAACCGTAACTGCCCTGCTGCCTCCCTCTGCTCCCGCGGGTTTTCAGCCGCAAGTTTCTTCTTAATCTCTTCGGTTAGTCGCTGCAGATATAGATGGGCTTCGCATCCTAACATATGCAGATCGTCTTCAAACACATTGATCAACTCCCTTTGGAGAGCCTTCCGTCCACGGCTGAGACGCACATAAACAGTATTTGCTGTTACACCTAGGATGGCAGCAATTTCAGCGGCAGAGTAGTTCAGGATGTGATGCAGGACGATAACTTCTCGGTGCTTAGGGTTGAGTCCGGCTAAAGCTTTTTGGATCAGGTTCTGTCTGTGCTTTGTCTCTACATTTGCTTCTGGCACAGCCGACAAATCTCCATCAGCTGAGAGCATTAACAGAGAGCAGTCGCTCTGCTGCTGATTTCTCCTCTGCTTGCGCAGATGCGACTTAGAGATATTGATGGTAATTTGGCGGATCCAAGCGTCAAATCTATGGGGCTGACGCAAGCTGGCCAGCTGCCGGTACCCTACAATCAAAGCATCCTGCACGATATCCTGCGCATCCTGATAATTCTGCACATAAGAGAAAGCTAATCCAAGCAGGGGTTTTTGGTATTTTTCAACCAGTTCACCGTACTTGTCCCGCTCTCCTTTCAGTGCTCGCAGTACCAGGTGTGTGTCATCTACCATGGCGGATCCTCCTTTCTTTCACTTATTAGACGATCTAAGGTGCAGCTTTCTTTCAGGTCAAGGAAAAATTTCCATAAAAAAGTCCAGAAATCTCTGGACTCAAGGTTTTTTAACTGTTAAATAACTTTATTCTGCTGACAGCCTGCCATCCACTCCCGGACATTATCAAAAGCAATCTCTGCCCGCAGTTCTAGTGACTGGTGAGAATACCAGGCAATATGCGGCAGTGTTACTATGTTTTTAGCCTTGAGCAGCGGATGATCCACTGGCAGTGGAGGCTCGATTTCATAAACGTCAACTCCTGCGCCGGCTAATTTGCCGCTGTTTAAAGCGACAGCCAAGGCTTGGCTGTCCACTACCGGACCCCTTGCCAAATTGAATAAGTAAGCTCCATCCTTCATACTTGCCAGCTCGTTGGCTCCAATCATGCCGCGGGTGGAGTCATTAAGCGGGCAGTGCAGTGTCACCACATCGGATTCAGCCAGGAGCTGTTCCAGTGACACCTTTTCATAGCCGACTCTCCGAACCTCCTCCGGGGACTTCTCTGAAGGTGAATAACCCAGCACACGGCAGCCAAAGGCATTAAGCAGTTTGATTACTGCTGAACCGATTGCACCTGTGCCGATTACCCCCACGGTTTTTCCCGCCAGCAGTGGACCTACCAATCCATCCTTAGTACCGCCGGTGCGGCAGCGTTCTTCAGTTTCTTTGAAGCGGCGCATAGTGCTGATCATCAGTCCGATTGTCGTTTCCGCGACAGCTGTATTTGCATAACCTGATGCATTGGAGACTGCGATCCCCTGTTTGCGGCACTGCTCAATATCGATGTGATCAAATCCGGTAAACGCCACCGAAATGAATTTGAGCTTTTCGCATTGGGAAATAAACTCACCCGGCAGAGGTTTATTGCCGATAACCACGACATCCGCATCTTTGGCTTCACGGAGCCAATCAGCTTTTTCACTGCTCTCCGGCATAGCAACAAAAGCATGGCCTGCATCCAAGAAAGGACGGACAAGCGCTGAAAGCTTCTTTTCTGAAATTCCTAATGGTTCTAGTAATACGATTTTCATTGCGATTCCTCCTGATTAATACTTACTAAGCTATTATACCGCACTTGTCCGCAATAGATCCCTCTATTTGGTTCAACAGCTTGAGCTTCGGATCAGCTCCTCGTAACTGATCCCGTACTGGTAAGCGATATCACTGGCAAAACCAGTGGGCAGCGGCTCTCCTGGTGTAACAAGATAGGTACGCTCAATACCTTGGGTCTTACCATCTTCGTTGTTTGCGGGCTGTTTGATCCCAGCCACCAAGCTGACCAATTTGGTAATTCCATTGGTACTTGCATTAATTACATCGATCTTTTTAGCGAGCTCGTATAAATGGGTTACAAAGATAACCCTTGTCCCAATCAAGCTTAAAGCTTTAAGAATCTCTTCAGCTATGATTGTACCTTCATGGGAGTTGGTGGAAGAGAACGATTCATTCATCAACAGGAAACTATCACCAGAGATTTCCTTCATGATCTGTTCAAGAAGAACCATTTCCTCTTCCAACCTGCCCCTGTCAGTGCCTGCCTTCTCTGCGCTGGAAAAGTGCGTATAAATCCAATCAACAGGACTGATCACAGCACTCTCTGCAGGAACTAGCATGCCTGCCTGAGCAAGCAGCTGCGTGATCCCGATCGCCCGCAGATAAGTGGTTTTGCCACCTTGGTTAGGCCCTGTGACTATAAAAATCTGGCCCTGCTTGCTGTTCATCTGCACATCATTTTTGACAATTACATCTGAAGAATACCCTGCTCGGGCTGCCAGATGGAGAGCAAAACTCAGATCATAGATGCCCGAAGCTGCAAACTGTTTGCTTTCACATGAGACAAACTGCGGCCGGCACATCGGCAGACCTAATTTCTCAAGGGTTTGAATCAGCTCCACTGCCCCTTGATAAAACAGCATTTCAGTTTCTAAGTTTGTGAAGAACCGCATTAAGGCGGAAGTAATGCTGGAAACAACTCCCCCTAGATGGAGCAGAGTTTTTTCGGCAAGCTCTATCACGCTTCTTTGACCGAAAAATTTAGGGTCATTGATCGCTTTCCAACTTGCTTGTTCCTGCCTGCGTCTTAATAAGCCGCCAAATCTTCTGGCACTGGAGAAAGTTTAATTAAGCAGGATCAGGCTGGATTCGGTAGCTTTACTAAAAATCTCAGCAATTCGCGCGGCTTCCTCGCCCAGTCTTCCCTTTTTGACGCCCAGCACTTCTTTTTCTTGAAAATGGGTGAACAAATAATCGAC
>FZPS01000048.1_pt387 | contig 20174 bp, 16 predicted proteins | sample 1817821 | NCBI WGS metagenome assembly FZPS01 (sample SAMEA104158645, study PRJEB21678) | metagenome | place: Germany | collected 2015-04-21
ATATATATTAGATGTGACAAATAGATGTGACAAATAGATGTAAACTAGACGTGATATAGACCTGAGTTAGCATAATAGGAGAAAAGAGGTTCTTATGAAAGTAATACTACAGCAAGATGTTAAGGGACAGGGTAAAAAGGGAGACATCGTAAATGTGTCCGACGGGTATGCCCGAAACTTCCTACTGCCGAGGAAACTCGCAGTGGAGGCCACAACCGAAGCGCTGAATGAGGCAAAGCGCCGCCAGAAGGCACAGGAGAAGGCCATAGAGCAGGAGAAGCAAATGCTCAGAGAGACGGCGGAGACATTGAAATCAAAGGTGACAAAGATCAAAGCAAAGGCAGGCGAGAACGGAAAGCTATTCGGATCGGTAACTTCAATGGAGATCGCCGAAGAGGTCAAAAAGCAGCACGGTATCGACATCGACAGAAGAAAGATCGTGCTGGATGAGCCGATCAAGCAGTACGGAAGCTACGAGTTGACGGCAAAACTCGGATATGATATAAATGCTACGCTAATGGTAATCGTGACCGAATAGTCCTTAACTAAAGAGAACAAACAAGGGGTATTGTAATGGATGAGCTTTTGGGCAGGAGTGTGCCCTATAGCATGGAGGCAGAGCAGTCGGTAATTGGATCGATGATTATCGACTCTCGTTGCGTGCCCGAGGTTGTTGAGATATTAAAAGCTGAGGACTTTTATATTGACCAAAACCGCGACATATTCGAAACAATCCACTCAATGTTCAGTTTCTCGCAGGCGATAGACCCTGTGACCGTTCTAGACAGGATGAAAATCAGGGGTGTATACGACGACCGGGTAAGCAGAGACTATATAATGCAGCTGATGGAGATAACCCCCACTGCTGCAAATGTCGGCCACTATGCAAAAATCGTACGGGACAAGGCGGTACTTCGACAGATCGCTCAAGTAGCGGGTGAGGTCTCAGGACTGGTATATAATGAAGAGGGTGAGGCGTCTGAGATACTCGAAGTCGCCGAGCAGAAGATATACGCCATCAGACAGGGGCGTGCCGATCAAGGCTTTGCACACATCTCCACAGTTCTTATCGATGTATATGAAAACCTGAATGAACTCGCCAAAAATAAGGGTAAGATCCCGGGCCTCACTACCGGATTTTCCGAGCTCGATAACATGATAAGCGGATTGAACAAAACGGATCTCGTTCTGGTTGCATCACGGCCTGGTATGGGTAAGACTTCAATCGCCCTGAATATGGCTCTCGCGGCCGCAAAAAAGGAGCGGAAACCGATTGCAATATTCTCGCTGGAGATGTCAAAAGAGCAGCTCGCAGCCCGACTGCTGGCAGCAGAGGCTTTTGTCGATTCAAAAAAGCTGTTGACCGGCGACTTAAACGAGAACGACTGGACAAAGATCGCTATCGCATCCGAGAGTCTCAGCCGCTGTGACATTAGAATAGATGACAATCCCACAGTAACCCCAGCTGAAATCAAGGCGAAATGCCGTCGTGTTGACGGTTTGGGCTTAGTAATAATAGATTATCTTCAGTTGATGCAACTCTCGGGCAGGAGAAACGAGAACAGGGTTCAGGAAGTCTCTGAGATCTCCCGTTCTCTCAAGATTATGGCAAAGGAGCTATCCGTTCCTGTGCTCTGCCTTAGCCAGCTGTCCAGGGCAAATGAAAAGCGTACCGATAAGAGGCCAATGCTCTCCGATCTCCGTGAGTCTGGTGCAATCGAACAGGATGCAGACATAATTATGTTCCTCTACAGGGAAGACTATTACGATGAAGATACCGACAGGAGAAACATCGCAGAGTGCATAGTGGCAAAAAACAGACACGGTAGCACCGGCACGATCGAACTGCAGTGGGTTCCACAGTATACGGTATTTGCCTCAAGGGAACGCATACATACTGAGGAATATTAACAAGACAACACTATCTTGGAGGTACTGGACATGGGACGCGCTTTCGGGCAGTCTAATAACCTTCTTTCAGCTGTCAAAGAGTACGGGATGCTTCAACAGGGAGACAGGGTGCTTATAGCGCTTTCGGGAGGAGCAGACTCTACGGCGCTGACGGTACTTCTTAATGAGAGACGACAAGAGTTTGGAATCTCACTCCATGCCGCCCATCTCAATCATTGCCTGCGCGGTGAAGAATCGAACCGCGACGAAAATTATGTGCGTGAGCTCTGCGATAGTCTTGGTATTCAACTTACAGTAAAAAGAGTGGATGTTGCAGAAGAGGCGTCAGCAAACGGAACAGGAATCGAGGAGACGGCAAGACGTGTACGCTACTCCTTTTTGGAAGAGACAGCTAATGCATATTCTTGTACAAAGATAGCCACAGCCCATAACCTAAATGACAACGCAGAAACATTCATTATTAATGCAGTACGCGGAGCAGGCTTACGTGGACTGGCTGGAATACCACCAATAAGGGGGAAAATAATCAGACCCCTTATTTTTTCTTCAAGAGAATTGATCGAGGCATTTCTCAATGAACGGGGCATAAAATATGTAACCGATAGCACAAATATCGATACCAGGTTTACAAGGAACAAAATAAGGCACGAAATAATCCCTATGCTATGTGATATCAATCCATCTTTTATTGAGGGGATTGCGGAACTAACGAGGCTCGTACGCAGTGATGCGGACTATCTCGACGAAACAGCCCTGGCAGTTGAATTTACCAAAGGTGCAGAGCCCTCCATCTCCCGAAAAGCATTGCTCGAGCTTCCCGAGGGCATTGCCGGCAGAGTTGTAAAACTTATGTATGCTGCTACGTTTCGGGAAGATAGGCGTACTCCAGATACTCCGGATCTGTCATATAGGCACGTTTCGGCAGTAATTGATTTGGTGTCCGGCCCCTCGGTGTCAGGCGAGGTCCATTTGCCCGGAAGGATCACGGCTTATTGTCGTTACGGCGAATTGGCAATGCGCAAAGACAATAACGTTTCTGATGAGTGTGTGCCTCTTATTCTCGGTTTGACTAGGTTTGGCCGCTGGGAAATAGAGGCTGAGTTAATAACTTCTGAGTCTGACGTAACTGATTTGAATGATTACGATAAAAGCCTGTACAATTCTGAAGGCCTTGATATATACTCAGAAAAAATGACCGATATTATTAATGTTGTTTATTTGAAACCTGAGCTAATTGAGAAAGGGCTTTGGGTTCGGACACATAAAACCGGAGACAGCCTATCACCGGTAGGCCATAACTGGACGAAGACACTAAAAAAGCTATATATAGACATGAAAGTCCCAAGACATATGCGGCCAGAAAGACCCGTTATTGCAACAAGCGATGGTGTCTGTGCAGTGCCCGGATACAGAGCTGACAAGAAGTATGCTACTAAACCGAGCAACAAGGCTCTGATGGTAACATTCAGGTTATCCACATAGAAGTTGTGGATGGCTTGCAAAACTGTATAAAAGAGATTATAACTCTTTTTAAGATATTGAAATTAAGTGAGATAATAATGGAGAGGATAGTAATATGGCTGAGAACAAAAGAAAAAATTACAAGAGTCTAACCGATGACCTTACGGAAATACTCCTTACAGAGCAGCAAATAGATGAAAGAATCGGAGAGATGGCCGAGGAGATATCGGAGTATTATGAAGACAAACAGCCGATACTGGTAAGTATCCTTAAGGGTTCCTTCGTGTTTATGGCTGACCTTGTACGCAAGCTGAACATAGACTGCACTTTGGACTTTATGATCGTCTCATCCTACGGGACAAAATCTAAGTCTACAGGTGCTGTGAAAATTATAAAGGACCTTGATATCGATATCGAAAACAAACACATTCTGCTTGTGGAAGACATCCTTGACAGCGGACTGACCTTAAGCTATATTAAGAGAATATTGGAGACAAAGAAGCCGGCATCGTTGCGCATTTGTACGCTTCTTGATAAGCCTGACAGGCGTACAGCGAACATAACGGCTGAATATGTTGGATTTACCATTCCGGATAAATTCATAGTGGGTTACGGACTTGACTACGCTGAGAGATACCGCAACCTGCCTATGATAGGGATCCTAAACCCGGAAATTTACGCTGATGAATAAATTGATGATATAGGGGGTGAGCGCTTTTGAAGAAATTTAAGCTGAAGGACATCGGTTTCTATATACTTGTTATCGGCATCCTTCTCGTTACGATCTACATGCTCTATCAGTCCGCAAAACCGGTGGAGCCTCCGTATTCCGACGTATACCGCTTTTTTAAAGAGGGAAGGGTAGTCGAATACACAATTGAAGGAAATGTGCTTACGGCTCGCCTTGATGACGAGACCGTAATTCAGTATACCATCCCCTACATGTCCATTTTCATAGAGGACTTAGGGGCAACTATACGCGATCAGCTTGATACCGGAAAAATCAGATATGCCAATTACATCGAGGGCTTTGAGACGCCATGGTGGATGATGTTTATCCCCTATCTTGTCGTGATAGTCATATTTGTCCTTCTTTGGTATTTTCTTTTCAACAGAAGTGGCGTTGGCGGCGGTGGTGGCGCAAACACAGCAATGAAATTTGGACGTGCGAGGACGCGCCTTGGAACCGACGAGAAAAAGAAGGTGACCTTTGCCGATGTTGCCGGCGCAGAGGAAGAGAAATATGAACTTCAGGAGATCGTCGACTTTCTTAAGAACCCAAAGCGCTACATCGAGATAGGTGCACGTATTCCAAAGGGCGTACTGCTTGTCGGACCTCCGGGAACAGGAAAGACATATTTGGCAAAAGCAGTGGCCGGAGAAGCGGGTGTTCAGTTTCTTTCCATTTCCGGTTCGGACTTTGTTGAGCTCTATGTAGGTGTCGGAGCATCCCGTGTCCGTGACCTGTTTGAGCAGGCTAAAAAAGTCGCCCCTTCGATTATATTTATAGACGAGATTGACGCAGTTGGACGCCAGCGCGGTGCTGGTATGGGCGGCGGACACGACGAGCGTGAACAGACTCTAAACCAGTTGCTAGTTGAGATGGACGGCTTCGGTAACAATGAAGGCGTCATAGTAATGGCAGCTACGAACAGGCAGGATATCCTCGATCCGGCGCTTATGAGGCCGGGACGTTTTGACAGACAGGTCTACGTAGGTCTGCCCGATGTACGCGGGCGCGAAGCTGTTTTGAAAATCCACTCCAGAGGCAAGCCTTTGGATGCGGGAGTTAACCTAGAAATTGTTGCAAAGACAACAGGGGGCTTCTCCCCTGCCGACCTTGAGAACCTTCTCAATGAGGCTGCGCTGCTTGCAGTCAGGCAGGGACGCAGGGTCATAAAAATGGAAGATATGGAGGAGGCGATGATCAAAGTTATCGCCGGGCCAGCAAAAAAGAGCCGTGTTATCTCTGACAAGGAGCGCAGGCTCACAGCCTACCACGAGAGTGGCCACGCCATAGTGATGAAGAACCTCGAGCACCACGATCCAGTCCACCAGATCTCAATCATTCCCCGTGGAGCAGCAGGCGGGATGACCATTTCCCTGCCCAATGAGGATAAATTCTTTATGTCAAAGAGTGAGATGTTTGAACGCATTATCAGCCTTCTAGGAGGCCGTGTTGCAGAGAAACTTGTTCTCGATGACATTTCCAGCGGAGCTTCAAACGATATACAGAGAGCCACCGATATTGCACGAAGAATGGTGACCCGCTATGGAATGAGCGATGAAATCGGACCTATCGCCTTTGGCTCTGAACATGATGAGGTCTTCCTTGGCAGAGACCTGGCTTCGACACGCAACTACTCTGAAGATGTCGCAGCTAAAATCGACAGAGAGATAAAGAAAATTATCGATAGGGCGTACAGTCGCTGCGAAGAGATCCTTAGGCGCGAGATCGACAAACTCCACGCTGTTGCCGAGTATCTGCTTGAGTACGAAACCATGGATGCCGACACTTTTGAACGCTATTTCCTCACCGGCTCTTTTGAGAATACCGATGAATACGAGGAGTATAAGCTGCCAAACTTCTAGTTTCAAATTGCCAAGTTGTGGGAAAAGGTGCTCGTGATTTGAAGATTTTGCAGGGCGGACACGTAACATAATAGCTAACTTATGACAAATATAGCACAAAGTTATCCGCTATAGACAATATATTACAAACAGTTTGATACAGCTTTGTGTTAAAAAGGCAGATGTTTTAACATTTTCCTGATATTTTTCTGAATAAATGGTTTCTAAAGTGCTTTTGCAGAGAAAACTGAAGTCTTGCGAAACAAAAACACGTATGGTATAATAACAAAAATTCGATTTCAAGGCGACCTAACGATGTCGGGTTGCATTGAATTACTATGCTGGTAATGGCCGGCAGTCGAATTGAATTATGTTAGGAGGTAAATTACACAATGAAGAGATTATTGTCTCTAATGCTCGCAATGATGATGATCTTTGCGTTAGCTTCCTGTGAAGGTGGATTCCTGGGCTCCTCAAAGGATCCTAGTGAACTTACGCTTGATCTATCACACTTGGGAGCTGAGACTCTTCAGGGCATGACTCAGAAGGACATTCTCAAACAGATCGACAAGTATGAACCCACAGGACAGATTATCCAAGGTTCAACCACCCAGCTCAATGGCGACTTTGTCAGCGGCTGGACAAACAGTGCTACTAACGCAGAAATCAAACAGCTTATGAGCGGTTATAGCACACTTGCATTTACTAAGGAAGGTATGTACATCTTTGACCCCATCACTCTTAAAGAGTGGGAGGGCATCGAAAATGCCGACGGAAGCAAAACATATCGTTTTGTTCTGAACGAAAACCTTACTTATAACGACAAAACCAAGATCACCGCTAAGGACTATGTAGGCTCCTTACTTATCGGTGCATCCGATGAGATGAAGCAGGTTGACAATGCTCAGCTAGCAACAGGAATCGACTATGTCGGTTACGAAGCATATAACTCCGGTGAGAGCGACAAGTTCGCAGGAGTAAGACTGCTGGGCGAGTATGAGTTCTCAGTAACAATAGACCCTGCAAATCTCCCCTATTTCCATGACATCACAATGGCTTCTGTTGGTCCTACACCGCTGCACGTACTTCTTCCTGGCGTAGAAGTTAAGGATGACGGAGACGGTGCATACTTCGGAGAAGGCTTCACAGTTGAGGCTCTTCAAAAAGCGTATCTCGGCGACAATGCAGACGGATACCGCTATAATCCGAAAGTAACAAGCGGCCCTTACCAATTTGTATCCTATGATCCAGAAGCAAGCCAAGCAATTATCGAAGCAAACCCCGAGTATCTTGGTGCATACGACGGTGCTAAGGCTAAGATCAAGACACTCGTTTATAAGCTCACCACACAGCCAACCGAGCTTGATGAGCTTGAGACCGGCGCTATCGATATCGGTGGCGAGCAGTCCGGCGGAGAGTCCATCAATGGCGGACTCGACCTCGTAGAAAAAGGCGGATTCTCCTATTCGCACTATCCGCGTCACGGCTACGGCAAGATTGCATTTGCATGTAACATCGGACCCACACAGTTTGTCGAGGTTCGTCAGGCAATCGCTTGGATGCTCGACCGCGACGAGTTTGCACGTCAGTATTCACAGGGCTTCGCAATAGTCGTTCACGGTTATTATGGACAGGCTCAGTGGGAGTATGCGGCAAACAAGGACGCTCTTGCAACAGAACTCACTCAGTACACATTCAACCCTGAAAAGGCAGTTGAAGTACTTGAGGCAGGCGGCTGGACACTAGACGCCAATGGCAAGCCATATAGTGGAAGCGGACTACGTCACAAGAAGCTTGATGACGGAACCCTCATGCCACTCGAGATTCAGTGGATGAACACACCTGACAACCCCGTATCCGACCTGCTCAACGCAATGCTCGTACCTGCAGTTGAAGAAATCGGTATGAAGATTGTCGGTACCACAGTACAGTTTGCTGAGCTGCTTGACAACTACTATCAGGACGTTGACGAGCCCAGCATCAACATGTTCAACCTCGGAACAGGATTCAACCCGATCCAGTATCCTGAGTATTACTACCACACAGATCTTGAGAGATACGGCGGCACCTATAACACTAACTTCATTGCTGACGAAGAGCTGTATAGTCTCGCAGATCAGATGGCGAAGACAGAGCCTGGCGACACAGAATCATTCTCCGCCAAGTGGCTCGAGTTCCAGAAGCGTTGGAACTATCTGCTGCCAGACATTCCGCTGTATTCAGACGACTACCACATCTTCTACAATGAAAGACTCAAGAACTACGAACCATCCTCACTGTGGGGATTCGAGTATGCAATCCTGAGAGCATACGTTGTAGACAGCAAGTAAGTCATCTGTAAGGTTTCGATCAAAATAAATAGTACTCCTTATGGAGTGGCTGTAAGAAAATAGCCATTAAATAAAAAAGAGGATAAGGGTGTACAACGCAAGGGGCTTGTATACCCTATCCTCTACATTTCACATTACTCTTGTTTTCTTGGTGGAAAATGCTATGTCTCTGCTTTCATACTCTGCAAAATTCAAAGGGGTGAGTCACCGTTGATAAGATATATCTCACAGCGCCTATTATATATCATATTTGTATTTTTTATTTTATCCATTCTGTTGTTTATCATCTATAAAAGCCTCCCGGGAGACCCTGCCCGAATGATGCTGGAGGGTAGCAGAGAGACAATGGATCCGGAAATATACGATCAGATGTATAATGATATGCGCAAGCAGCTCGGATTGGATAGGTCTATCCCCTACCAGTATATATCCTGGATGGGGAACGTATTACAGGGTAACTTCGGTTTTTCAAGTGTCTATAAGCAACCTGTAAAGGAAGTAATAAAGGCACCAATGAAAAATACAGTGATCATGAACATCGTGTCACTTGTATTTGTATTTGCAATTACTATACCACTGGGTATTGCAACGGCTGTCAGAAAAGGCAGTACGTTTGACAGTGCAACACAAGTCTTAACAATTATCGGCTACAGTCTGCCGGGATTTATTATTGCCATTTTGTTCATCTTTGTTTTCGCGGTAAAGCTAAGGCTGTTTCCGATAAGTGGTGTTAGTTCGCCTGGTGCTAGCTACACCGGAATCAAGTATTTGCTTGACAGGGCATACTACCTAGTTCTGCCTGTTACAGCAATGGTATTTAGCAGTCTTGCCGGAATAGTCCGTTATGTTCGTGCAACAATGGTTGAGACGCTTACCATGGACTATATCCGTACAGCAAGGGCTAAAGGACTCAGAGAGAAGGTAGTAATCTACTCGCATGCATTCCGAAATGCTCTAATACCGTTCATGACGATCCTTATCAGCTGGTTTTTAAGCATATTCAGCGGATCTGTAGTTTTTGAAAATATTTTCCTATATCCCGGCATGGGTAGAGTTATGATCAACTCCCTCATGCAGCAAGACTTCATGGTGGTACTCGCCATGCAGCTGTTCTACATTATTTTATCCTTAGCGGGCTACTTGTTAATGGACCTTGCGTATGTCCTGGTCGATCCCCGCGTAAAATTGGCATAAGAGGAGGTACCAGAATGTCTGATAATAATAAAAAGAAAAGCATATACGGAACCTCCTTTAAGGAAAGCCTTCGAAAGATGTTTGGGTTAGCTCCTAAGAAGGAGCTGTCCCTCTTTGAAGAGGAGCAGATGCAGAGTCCGTTTCGTACAATTGTAAACAACTTTTTGTCGAAACGCCTCGCTATTGTTGGCATGGTTATTTTTGCCTTCATATTTCTGTTTTGCTTTGTCGGCTCGCGCATTTTCCCGCTGGATAAAAACTATCAGGATGCAACCCAGCAGAATATAAGGCCCGCATCCAACTTTATGAAGGTGCCGAAGGATATGCAGGGCAATGCCCTCCAGGTAGATGCCGGTTCTACTTTCGGAGCAGGTATAGATAAACAAGGCAACCTCTACACATGGGGAACACTTACCGAAAAGCTGAAAAGAACTCCTGCAGGTATAGGAAAGGTAGTTCAGGTCGATTGCGGCCTTGACCACATTCTTGTCCTTGCAGAGAATAATAGAATATATACATGGGGTTATGACAGACTAAACCTCGACAAGATACCAGAGGAAGCACAGGAAGCAGATATTGTACAGATAGGAGCAGGCCATCAGGTCTCTGCAGCTCTCGATTCCTCAGGCAATATTTACGTTTGGGGTAACGAAAACATAGTTGATATTGACCCCAAACCGTATCAGGGAACAATAGACAAATTCACATTCAATACAACAACGATTATTGCAATCACTAAGGACCGCCAGGTCGTCAGCATGGCAAAGAAAGATACCCCCTTCAATAGAATACCTGAAGAGGTTCAGGGGCGGGCTGTTGATTTGGCTTCTACCGATAGAGTTGCTATGGCATTAACAGATGACGGCCACATCCACATGTGGGGCACTTACCTATATGGTGAGAACAACATTCCTGAGGGTGTACAGGGAAATGTTAAGCAGATTACCGCAGGCCGTAGCCATTTCACAGTGCTTCTAAATGACGGTACAGTAAGATCGTGGGGACAGAACAATAACCGTCAGTCGAATGCTCCAAAACTCTCAAACATCGTTTCGGTTCATTCGAATTACTTCCAGAACTACGCTATTGATAGCAACGGAAAAGTTCATACATGGGGCCTGAAGGGCTATTTAATGGGTACAGACCAATACGGACGTGACGTCTTCCTGCGTCTGCTGACAGGCGGAAGAATAACACTGACAATTGGCGCTGTGTCGGTAATAATATCCGGTATCCTCGGAATCCTTATCGGCGGTTTTGCAGGCTATTACGGTGGTAAAGTCGACATGATCCTCATGCGTGTAGCTGAGATAGTCGGCGGTCTCCCCTTCCTACCCCTCGCGATGATACTTTCTTACCTTATTGGAAACAAGATACCCGAAACAGCTCGGATATTTATGATAATGGTCATACTAGGCGTACTAAGCTGGCCGGGAATAGCCAGACTAGTACGAGCACAGATGCTCTCAGCGCGTGAGCAGGAGTTTGTAACTGCTGCTAAGGCACTAGGTATTAAAGAGGGCAAAATAATATTCCGTCACATACTTCCAAACGTTATAACCGTTGCTTTGGTAAGCCTGACTCTGAGCTTTGCTACAAGCATGCTCACAGAGTCCTCATTGAGCTTCCTTGGATTTGGTGTGACAGAGCCCAGCCCAACATGGGGTAACATGCTCACTGCCAGTATCAGCACTACTGTTCTTAGAGACTACTGGTGGAGATGGGTGTTCCCTGCACTATTCTTAAGTATAGCAACTATTTGTATTAACGTTGTCGGCGACGCACTCAGAGATGCTGTCGATCCGAAAGCCAGCGACGGAAGATAGGAGGGATACGAAGTGGCTTTGCTAGAAATTAAAGATCTACACACATATTTTGAGACAAAACGCGGAACGGTCAAAGCTGTAAACGGCGTATCCTATTCCGTCGAAGCCGGAAAGACTCTTGGCCTCGTCGGTGAGAGCGGATGCGGCAAATCGGTATCCGCAATGAGCATTTTGCGGTTGCTAGATGGAAATGGATATATCGACAGTGGTGAGATCCTATTTAACGGCCAGGACCTTTCCAAAATATCAATGAACGACATGTACAAAATACGAGGCAACGAGATCTCCATCATATTCCAGGAGCCCATGACAAGTCTGAACCCGGTCTTCACTATCGAGAAGCAGATAGCTGAGACATTTATGGTCCATCAGGACATGACTAAGGCAGAGGCCGCCAAAGAGGCGGTTCGGATGATTGCAGACGTCCAGATCCCGAATCCTGAAGCTGTTGTCAAGCAATATCCGCATCAGCTTTCGGGTGGAATGAGGCAGCGTGTTATGATAGCGATGGCGCTTGCATGCCGTCCTAGCCTACTCATAGCAGACGAACCTACTACTGCCCTAGACGTAACGATACAGGCACAGATTCTTAAGTTGATGAATGAGCTTAAGCATGAAAAGGGCACATCAATCCTCTTCATTACCCACGACTTGGGTGTAATAAGTAAGATGGCAGATGATGTTGCAGTTATGTACAGCGGACAGATTGTCGAGATGGCACCGGTCCGAACAATATTCACCGACGGTAAATTTTCGCACCCCTATACAGAGGGACTGATGCTATCGATCCCCCGCCTTGACACACCTCGTGGTGCGAAGCTGGAGGCAATTCCAGGGTCCGTCCCGCATCCTTTGGATCTTCCAAAGGGATGTAAATTTGCGCCGAGGTGCAAATATGCTACAGAGCGCTGTAAGAACGAGGAGCCGGAACTGACTACCGTAGATGAGAACCACCAGGTCCGCTGCTTCTATGCGGAAAAGGAGGGTCGCCGACGTGGAAGATAGAAAAGTATTACTGCGTATACGTAACTTGAAGCAGTACTTCCCTCTGAAAAGCAAACAAGTTGTTAAGGCCAATGACGACATCACGCTAGACATCTACGAAGGCGAGACACTAGGTCTCGTCGGCGAGAGCGGATGCGGTAAATCGACACTCGGCCGCACTGTGCTGCAGCTGTATCATCAAACAGATGGTAAAACAATGTACTATGGGCGGGAGTTGGACTATATCGCTCCAAAGTACGTAAGAGAAACCTTGGAAAGACTCCCAAGGCTCCGCAGAGAGCTTACCGAACTGCAGGAGAGGCAAGCAAGAATCGACCGTGAATACGATGAGCTTTTGGGCTGGGATGGCGGAGATGCTTCAGCCAAAGAAGAGATCCCGGAGGATCATCCGAACGCGAAGAAACTGTTTGAGAAACGTAATGAGCTCGATAACGCCAAGCGTGATGCTCATGAAGCTTTCCTAAATATTGCTCAGCTGATCGGCGGATTCATAATTGCTGATGACATGAGCGAAGTAAGCGAGATGTTCCTGAAGAACTACCGGATAATCGAGGAAAAATGTCAGCTCCAGGAAGAGATGGAGCAGATAGAGCTCGAGCTCCGGGAGTTGAACGGAGATTTAAAAATCCGTAAGAGGGACGGAAAGTCCACTTCCTCAATCGAAAAGAAGATCGACGAGTTTGAGGCGAAGAAGTCAGCAAAGCAAACGCAGATAGATGCGAAGGCAAATGAACTGCTGAAAAGCGAGGAGCAAATCGATAAAAAGCGCGCCGAGTATGCTAATAACGCCGAATTCCAACGGAATGAGAGATACCGTGACGGTGGAATCGATCTAGCTCGCCTCACATACCCCGAGATGAGAAAGCTACGCCGCGATATGCAGCTCATATTCCAGGATCCGTACTCCTCACTCAACCCCAGAATGACTGTCGGACAAATAATTGGAGAGGGCCTTTTGGCACACGACTTCTTCAAAAAAGACGACGAGAAGATGCAGGATTACATCATGAAGGTTATGGAGGACTGTGGTCTCGCGTCATACATGATTCACCGCTATCCACACCAATTTTCCGGTGGACAGCGTCAGCGAATCGGCATTGCGCGCTCTCTTGCACTTAATCCGAAGTTTGTCATCTGTGATGAAGCCGTATCGGCACTCGACGTTTCGATCCAGTCGCAGATACTCAACTTGCTACTCGAACTAAAGGAACAGGAAAACCTGACATACCTGTTCATCTCCCACGACCTCTCAGTTGTTAAGTATATTAGCAACCGTATAGGGGTAATGTATCTTGGGAATATAGTCGAGCTGGCTGAATCTGAAGAGATATTTAGAAATCCCAGGCACCCATACACGGAGGCGCTACTATCAGCTATTCCGACTACCGATGTAGACGATAAGAGGGAGCCTATACTGATTGAAGGCGACATTCCAAGCCCGATAAATCCCCCGAAGGGATGCAAGTTCCACACACGTTGCCGCTATGCGACAGAGATCTGCAAGCAGGTTGTGCCTGAGTTCAACGAGATTGACCCCGAACATTTTGTTGCATGCCATCACCCGCTCGATAAAAATGCATCAGCGGACTAAGACGGCAGGCAGATAGTGTTCTGTTCAATCTAACTGTCTTTAGTACTAGTGATTTAGTATTATGGACACTTCGCTAATCGCAGAGCGGCTCTATCACTGTACCAAACGCAGCCGACTATCCGGTTAGAGAAGAGAGGTCATCCGATGTTCAGGAAGAACAGGAAAGCTGATAAACAATCAAATGACACAAAGCACACTGAACGGAACATAGTAGGCAGAGGTAATGCCGAAGAAGAACCAAAGCTTGAAAAAGGCGATCTTACTGCTATGCTTATTGCCGCCGTAGGAGTGTTCTTACCAGTTCTGATTCTTGTAGCTGTGTTCTTAATTGGAATACTCTGGCTTCTGTTTATTCGTTAAATATTGTACGGCAGGGATATGCTCTATTGCATCTTCCCTGCCTTCTTAAATTGGGCTCGAAAACTATTGACATACATGTTATAATAATTCTTACGGTTGTTTGTTAGAATTGACTAAAGGCGACCACTCACAGAGGCTAAAATAGCTAAAAATCAAAACTCGCGTTTAACGTGGAGGAACGAAAATGATTGAAGTAAGCCACCTGACAAAAAAGTACGGCGACAAACGGGGCGTCGACAATATCTCATTCAAGATAAACGAGGGTGAGATTGTCGGATTTCTAGGGCCCAACGGAGCCGGAAAGACAACGACGATGAACATCATAACTGGTTACCTTTCGGCAACCTCCGGAGTTGCAAAGGTTGCAGATATCGATGTTTTGGAGGATCCGATTGCAGCAAAGAAGCACATCGGCTATCTGCCTGAACATCCTCCGCTCTACCTGGATATGAAAGTATCCGAGTACCTCGACTTTGTGTACGAGTTAAAGAGAGCCGACACGCCAAACAGAAACGACCATATAAGCGAAATCTGTGAACTGGTCGGAATAAGCGAGGTCTACAACAGAGTCTGTAAGAACCTGTCTAAAGGATACAGGCAGAGGGTAGGGCTTGCTCAGGCTCTCATCGGAAACCCCGAAGTACTTATACTCGATGAGCCCACAGTGGGCTTAGACCCAAGACAGATTGTTGAGATTAGAAATGTCATCAAAGAACTGGGTAAGCGTCGTACAATTATACTTTCAACCCATATCCTCTCAGAGGTTGAGCAGATATGCGAGCGCGTCCTGGTTATTGATAAGGGTATAATTATCGCCGACGATACTCCGGAAGATCTTGCTGCGCATGTATCTGGAGAGCACAAGTTGGCTGTACGTATTGCAGGCCCGCAACGAAACATCATACAGACCCTACGCTCTATCGACGGCATAAGACAAGTTACACCGCTTGCAAACAGAGAGAAGGATGCATTCGATTTCCTAGTTGAGTCGCATCCCAAAATCGATGTAAGAAAGCCAATGTTCAATGCCCTCGCAAAGGCCGGTTATCCGCTACTGATGGTTCGCCCGCATGATATGTCTCTTGAGGATATATTCATTAGTCTCACCGAGAATGAACCGGCTCATGATGATTTGAAGGGGGTTTAGAAGAATGCTTGCAGTATTTAAGAGAGATTTACGTAGTTACTTCACTTCTCCACTCGGGTATGTTTTTATTGCCGCATTTCTTGCTGTTCTCAATGCGTACTTCTATATTAACAACATTCTGCGCGCTTCTTCTGATGTAGCTTCTCTATTCGGTTTTATACGCTTTGTTCTAATATTTACAACACCGATTCTGACGATGAGGCTTTTTAGTGAGGAGTTCAAGCAGCGTACCGACCAGATGTTGTTCACATCACCCAATTCCGTTTTTGGAATAGTTTTTGGGAAATTTATTTCAGCTCTTGCAGTTTTTACTGTTGTTATCATATTCACGCTTCTTTACCTTGTAATAATTGCAGCGTACGGCCAGCCGAACGTAAAGCAGGTCATCGCTAACTATATTGCAATATACTGTGTAGCCGCTGCATTCATATCAATAGGGCTGTTTATTTCATCGCTTACTGAAAATCAGCTCATATCCGCAATTCTCTCCCTGGCAATTTTCCTCGGCCTCTATCTACTCGACTATTCAGGTATAGGCATGAACAACAGAATAATCAACAACTTTCTCTACGCAATTTCGATGTTTCGCAGGTATGAGAATATTAGCCGCGGAGTCTTGGCTATAAGCGACCTTGTCTACTATGTGAGTGTCGCCTCTGTGTTTCTCTTTATAACTACCCGCGTAATCGAAAAGAAACGTTGGAGTTAGGGGGGAGACGCTGAAATGAGAAAATTCAAGTTAAGTGGAAAGAAACTCAAATACGGCTCTCTGACTATTGTCTATACTGCAATCTTCATAGTTGCCGTGGTTATACTAAACGCATTTTTATCCTATGCCACCGACAGATTCGGTATGCGCTTCGACCTTACAGACAACAGAATGTACGAAATATCTGACGAGACTAAGCGCATGCTGCAGGAGGACTTAAAGGAAGACATTCGTATAACGGTTCTGAGTTCTGAGAGTGTGTACATCGACAACGCATCCTTTTCACCGATTCGCGAAGTGTTGTTGAAATATATTGCCCTATCTAACGGCAAAATCAGCATCAGATATATCGACCCATACGTAAACCCTGAAATTATCGATCAGTACAAGGATCTAGGAACACCCAACTATCGCGACATAGTTATTGAGAGCGATAAGCGCTACAAGGTCCTAAATCCGGCGGAGCTTTATGCAATCCGTACCGACTATGAGACACAGGAACAGTATATAACAGGTCTCCAGGCTGAACAGAAGGTCTCATCCGCCATTCTGTACTGTACGATTGAGGAACTCCCAGTTGCACTGCGCGTACAGGGCCACGGTGAGACAAACCTTCCGGGACTAAACTCGGTGCTGATATCCGGAAACTATAAAGTTGACACAATAAACCTCTCGATTGATGATATCCCCGACGACTGCTCCATGCTCATAATATCCAGTCCACGAACAGACTTCACTGCACTGGAGATTGAAAAGCTGGATGCATATTTTGAGAGAAACGGTAACGCAATTATCCTGTACGACTTGAACGTCCCCGAGCTTCCGGTGTTCGAGCGCTTTATGGCCGACTGGGGTGTTAAGTACGAGCAGGTTCTTGTGGGCGATGAAAGAAGGTCGATAAGTGTTCCAACTACACTTGCACCTACAATATTAAGCCATGCGATGACAGAGAATCTAGGAAAATCAGGCGAGTACGTTGTAGCTCCGATTTCACGTCAGATCACACCTCTGTATCAAACTAAGGGATGGAGAACTGTTACCCCGATTCTTGTTACTTCCTCTGCTTCTTATGGCAAGATATTCAACTCTGAGAAGGCAATTACAAGTACAACACGTGAAGAGGGCGACCTTGAAGGACCCTTCTATGTCAGTGTTCTGACCGAACAAAACAGAATAGATAATCTGGAGAGCAACTACTCTAGAATTCTGTTCGCACAGACTAACATGGCTTCGGATGAGATGCTTGAGGTTGACGCGTTCTTGAACCAGCGTTTCTTTGTTCGCGCTGTGAACTACATGAATGAATCAGCGGATGCCATTGTAGTTGAACCTAAGTACTACACATCTTCACAGCTGAACATTCTTGGAGAACAGGCTACTGTAGTCTTCTGGCTGCTCGTCATAATTATTCCTCTGGGCACACTTGCGTGCGGCCTCTATGTCTGGAGAAAAAGGAGAAACATGTAATGAACAAAAAAACCCTGGCTCCAATTATTACAACGGCAGTTGTTCTGGTTGTGCTACTTGTTGCCTTTCTCCTAATAAAGCTCATACCCGAAGCAGAATCACCCGACGTATCTCCAAGTCCGACATCCACCCCGAGCCAGACAGTCTACCTGTACCAGGAGGACTACTACGATCTGAAGAAGATGGAGTTTGAGTTCAGGGACGGTAAAGATATCGTAATAGATGTTGATGACACCGGAGATGTCCGAGTTTTCAATTTCAGTCCTTCAAAGGAAGGCTGGAGCTACAGCCAGGATAGGATCCGCTCTACCGCATTCAACATAATATCGGTAGCCGCTCTTACAACAGCCGCTGAGAACGTAACTGACTTCAGCGAATACGAGCTGGACGATCCACTGCTTATCGCAAGATCATACTATGATAAGGACGGCGAAGAAGTTGTCCATGAAATTCATTTCGGGAAGCTGACAGCCGTTGAGGACTCATACTATGCCCGAAATAAAGGTGAATCTACCGTCTATGTCATTAACAAGTATACAGCAGATACCCTTATGGCCTCTGAGCTTGAATACCGGGAGCTGAATTTCTTCCCGTCTTACCTAAGTGAAGATCAGATGACCGTCGAAGCTGCCGGTTATATTACGAAGATCCGTATCCGTAACGAGGCAATGGACACTGACGTGGAGATCGGTCTGCGAAGTGATGAAGAGCTGAAAGAACTCAGTGTGGCCACATCACGCTATTTCATGACAAGGCCAGTTGAGAGTAACTGTAACGATACTCTTGTTGAGGACAAGCTTATCAACGTTGCCGCTGCGATATCCATAACGGGAGTTGTCGAGGATGAGCCTGAAGATTTGAGCAAGTACGGTCTCGATGAACCATTGGATATCTGGATGACCAACACCGACGGTGACGAAGTCCACTATCTGATTGGTGACGGAAGCGGTACGTCTGTCTTTGCAATGGTCGAAGGCGCCAACACAGTGCTTCTTGCTGACATGTTCTCGCCTGCACTGCGCGAAATCAACTATATAGATTATCTGTTCAAACTACTGTGGATTCACAACATAAGCGACGTAAAGTCGGTAGTGTTTGACATCGAAGGCGACAGGCGCCTGCTTGAAATAAGAGCAAATGAAAAGGACGATACCGGAAAGGTTGTCAATTTTGAAGCAGCTCTTGACGGACGTCCACTTGACGAGACAAACGCACGTCGTCTCTACACGAGAATGTTGGACATGATGATCGAAGGTGAGATTACCGAGACTGTCGACATCGAGGGAAGAAAAGCCGACATCACAATGACCATAACGATGAAGGATGGTTCAAAAGAGGAACTGAAGCTCTATGCCCTCAACGAGCGCCAGTATGCAGGCAGTATAAATGGCGACGAGGCAGAGTACTATATCAATATTTCAGACGTCCGCAAACTCAAAGAGGCATTCAACTACATCGCTAAAGGCGAAGAAATTCCACGTTAAAACTGCGATAAAGCCCGTTGACAGAAGAATTCTGTTGTGCTAAACTGATGTCTACGGGCTTCCCATGCGGGTGTAGCTCAATGGCAGAGCACCGGCTTCCCAAGCCGGCAACGTGGGTTCGATTCCCATCACCCGCTCCAGAACAGGTTTACAATATCATGCTCCCTCGAGGCGAGAAGTGTAAGAAACACTAATAGCTGAAGGGAGCATTTTGTTATCCTGGTAGTGGACTGAGCTATAGAAGTTCCATTCACATAGGAGGTTTACCAATGACAGATAAACTAAGAAATATAGAAATAGGAAAGAACACCTCTCTAGAGAGAGGCAATCTCAACAGTATCGATTTGCATTGCGATACGCTTCTTAGGCTGCACTTTGCAGGTGAGAACGCATCGCTCGCAAAAAACGAGTTCCATATTGATCTGCAGAAGCTGCGGGCGGGGGGCATTGATACCCAGGTGTTCGCAGTTTTTGTTCCACCTAGAGTCGACTCGCCTCTACAGTTGTGTCTTGAAATGATAGATAGGTTCTATTGTGAGCTTGATAACAATTCCAAACATATTTCGTTTGCGGGTAACGTGCAAGACATTGAGAATAACCGTCGATCCGGAAAAATATCTGCCATGCTCGCATTGGAGGACAGCGGCATAATTGGGTCGAGCTTACCAAACCTTCGTCTCCTACACCGCCTTGGAGTCAGGATTGTAACACTGACATGGAACAACCGTAACCCAGCTGGTTCGCCTAATATAGACGCTGAGTCTTCAGCAGAGGGGCTTACCGAGAGGGGCTTTGAGTTTGTGGAAGAGATGATACGTCTCGGAATGCTTGTAGATGTCAGTCACCTCTCCGATACCGGCTTTTGGGATGTCTCCCGTACTGTATCAGGGCCGTTCATCGCATCACACTCAAATGCTCGTTCAATCACTAATCATCACAGAAATCTAACAGACGACATGATTAGATCCGTTGCAGAACACGGCGGTGTAATCGGTGTAAACTTCTACGGCCAATTTCTAACAGAAGGCAATCCCAAAGAGGCAGACATTGAAGATGTATTACGTCACGTGAATCATCTTGTCAACGTAGGCGGTATAGACTGCGTAGCTCTGGGAAGC
>FZPS01000194.1_pt17 | contig 20173 bp, 17 predicted proteins | sample 1817821 | NCBI WGS metagenome assembly FZPS01 (sample SAMEA104158645, study PRJEB21678) | metagenome | place: Germany | collected 2015-04-21
GAGGAAGGCACAGCGCATTTTTCAGCGGCTACCGTCCCCAGTTCTACTTCCGTACCACAGACGTTACCGGTTCAATCACTCTGCCTGAGGGCATCGAGATGGTTATGCCTGGCGACAACGTAAGGATATCTGTTGAACTCATAGCACCGATCGCAATGGAAGAAGGCCTCAGGTTTGCAATCCGCGAAGGCGGACGCACTGTGGCATCAGGGGTAGTCACCAAGATTTTGGGGTAAACAGTAGATCGGCACTAAACACGTGAAGGCAAATAAAGCCTGTGATTGACACAGGAAACAGGCGTATGTTACACTCGGCTTTGGCAAATGTACCGGGATGGGAGGGAGATCTGAGTGGCCAAAGGAACGACAGAAATAATCACTCTGGCATGTCAAGAGTGCAAACGACGCAACTATACGACTACCAAGAATAGGAGAGCCCATTCCGGAAGGCTTGAACTTAGAAAGTACTGCAAGTTTTGCCGTACCCATACTGTTCATAGAGAAGCACGGTAGTTTGCCTTAGTACCGGTGTAGTGAGACGGCTTACCGGCTAGGTTTGAGAAGCCGAGTTTGCAGGCCCGTAGCTCCAACGGCAGAGCAGCGGTCTCCAAAACCGAAGGATGGGGGTTCGAATCCCTCCGGGCCTGCCATAAATTCTTATACCAGGTGAGTGCGATGAAGATTTTTCAGGGGTTACGGCGGTTTTTTTCGCGGATTGGCAAGTTCGTGGGAGAAGTCCGCGGTGAGCTCAAGAAAGTGATATGGCCTTCTGGAGGCGAATTGCGGGTATACACTCTTGCGGTATTAGCAGCCATGGTAGGAATAGGAGTTATCCTGTGGGGTACTGATGCACTTTTGACTCTTGTTGTAGGGTTTCTTACTAAGAGATAGGGGAGAGTCTGGGACCCGGACCAAAAGGAAGTGAGGGGTCCTTATTTCATGAGTATGCCAGAAGAAAAGGGTCAGTGGTATGTAGTCCATACCTACTCAGGTTACGAGAACCAGGTGAAGACCAACCTGGAGAAACGAATTGACAATATGAACATGTCAGATAAAATATTCAAGGTTCTCGTACCCGAGGAAGAAGAAATTGAATATAAGGACGGAAAGAAGCGTGTAGTTAAACGCAAGGTATTCCCTGGCTACGTGATGGTGAATATGATCATGTCAGATGATTCGTGGTATGTGGTCAGAAACACCCCAGGGGTAACAGGTTTTGTGGGACCTGGTTCAAAACCCATTCCCCTTGACGACCATGAAGTGGAAACGATTTTCATGCGGATTAGCGGCGAGGGAGCACCCAGGGTGAGAGTCCGGTTCAGGCCCGGCCAGAGCGTCAGGGTCAAGTCAGGGCCGTTCCAGGGCATGATGGGCATGGTCCAGGATGTCATGGCAGACAGGGGTAAACTCCGGATATTGATTTCGATATTTGGCCGCGAGACTCCGGTGGAACTGGATTTCAATCAGGTAGAGGAAGTGTGAGGGAAAGAGTATGGCTAAGAAGGTTAGAGCAGTAGTGAAGCTGCAGATTGAAGGTGGAAAGGCAACTCCTGCCCCGCCTGTCGGGCCTGCATTAGCACCCCACCAGGTGAACCTGCAGCTGTTCACAAGACAGTTCAACGATAGGACATCCAACCAGGTTGGCACTATCGTACCTGTGGTAGTCACAATTTATGAAGACCGGTCTTTCAGCTTTGTCGTTAAGACCCCTCCTGCATCTGTGCTGTTGAAGAAGGCAGCAGGAATAGAAACTGCCTCGGGTGAACCCAACCGCAATATAGTCGGGAGAGTCGCCAAGGATCAGGTGAGGGAAATAGCTGAGCTTAAGATGAAGGACCTTAATGCAGCTTCAGTCGAGAGCGCCATGCGCCTGATTGAGGGTACTGCCAGGAGTATGGGAATCAAAGTAGAGTAATCATCGCTGGCAGAAGCCAGATGATTGCCGGTGCAACAACCGGCCAAATTTTGTGGGAGGATTTTGTCCGTACACCACAAGGAGGTTAAGGGTAAATGCCTAAGAGAGGCAAGAAGTATTCTGAATCCGTAAAGCGCGTAGAAGAAGGCAAACTATATGAACCCCGGGAAGCGCTGGATCTTATCCCCCAACTGTCTTACGCCAAATTTGACGAAACCGTAGATATAGCTATGAGGCTGGGGGTCAACCCACGTCATGCTGACCAGATGGTACGAGGTTCTGTCACATTGCCCCATGGTACAGGAAAGCAAGCGCGCGTGCTTGTGTTTGCAAGGGGCGACAAAGCTAACGAAGCCCGGGAAGCCGGGGCAGATTTCGTAGGCGCAGAAGATCTCGTTGAAAAGATCCAGGGTGGTTGGCTTGAGTTTGACAGGGCTGTTGCCACACCGGACATGATGAGTCTGGTCGGCCGGCTCGGCCGTATTCTCGGGCCTAGAGGCCTCATGCCGAACCCCAGAACCGGGACAGTGACCATGGATGTAAAGTCAGCCGTGACAGAGATTAAGCGAGGTAAAGTAGATTTCAGAACTGACAGGGCAGGCATTATCCATGGCAGGATTGGTAAAGTATCTTTCGGCACTGACAAACTTCTGGACAATTTCTACGCTTTTGTAGACGCTATCGTCAGGGCAAGGCCGCCCGGAGCCAGAGGGCAATATATAAGAAGTGTTACCCTGAGCTCAACCATGGGGCCGGGTGTCCCTATTGACGTAGGCAAGGTAACCAGGCAGTAACAGCCTAAACCCTTAAACTATGGAAAATTGAATATATGAACCGTAGACAGCAGGTGTCGTAAGACATAATAGCCTTTCCGATAGGAACAGGCTGCCCGCCGAGGTTTAGACTCTTAGATACTGATATTGATATGTTGATATCAAGGGCCTACGCTTCGTGCGGGGCCCTTTTTAGGTTGCATCGTACAGTCGCAAAGGAGTCGCAAAGGAGGGATATGGTTGGAATCCAGGCAGAGGCGGCAGAAGGCAAGAGTCAAAGACATTTTGAAAGAGGAAATGTCCAATGCCAAGAGCGTCATCTTCGCAGACTTCAGAGGCGTTTCAGTTGCAGATGACACCAAGCTACGCCGGCAGTGCAGGGAGAATGACGTAACATACCGCGTGATCAAGAATTCCCTGGCACAAAGGGCTGTCCAGGAACTCAACTGGGAAGGCTTGGACGAGATATTCAAAGGGCCGACAGCCATGGCTTTGAGCATGACAGATCCTGTTGCTCCCGCCAAAGTGCTGCGTAACTTCGCCCTTGAAACACCTGTTTTCAAGATCAAGGGCGGGGTCTTGGACGGGCAGAAGATGACGATTGACAGGATCACGTTCTTGGCCACCTTGCCGTCCAGGGAAACCTTGTTGACGCAGACAGCAGTTGCCATGAAGGCCCCAATCACAAGTTTGGCTACAGTACTCAACGGCACTTTGGTTGGGTTCGCCAGGGTGCTTGATGGACTTAAGACCAAGAAAGAAAAAGGTGAAATCTAACCTACAAGGAGGTTCATTCAAGTGTCTAAAATAGAACAAGTATTGGAATTGGTAAAAGGCATGACCGTACTGGAACTTGCCGAATTGGTCAAGAAGTTTGAAGAGGAATTTGGAGTTTCTGCCCAGGCTGTTGCAGCTGCTCCTGTAGCAGTGGCAGCGCCCCAGGAAGCTGCACCTGCAGAAGAAGAGAAGACTGAATTTGACGTGGTGCTCACCAGTGCAGGTTCCAGCAGGGTAGCAGTTATCAAGGCTGTAAGGGAACTTACAGGCCTCGGCTTGAGGGAAGCAAAGGAGCTTGTTGAAGCTGCTCCTAAGGCCGTCAAAGAGAAAGTCTCCAAGGAAGAAGCAGAGAAGGCCAAAGAAGCCCTGGAAAAAGCGGGAGCTACTGTGGAACTCAAGTAATCCTCAACCGGATGCAGGGGGATGCCGGCAGCCCGGGGCTGCTTGCGTCCCCTTTTCCACCTAACCGTACCGTTTCACCCTTGTGTTCTTTTCACCTAACCACGGGGCTTTACCCCACATATACTGGATCGGATTCAGCCTTTCTTGGGGGGGGAGGCCGGCATGGTTAGATTGGTGGTTGTTGGCGCAGGTGGACTGGTAGGCAGGCGTGTTGTAAACATACTTGACAAGGACCCCATCCCGGATTTGAGATTGTACCTCACAGGCCGCTCTGAGTCCATCGGTAGGCAGGTGGAATACAGAGGGCAAACCCTCCGGATTACCCATACTGAACTGAAGCTGCTCAAGAAAGCCGATATCGTGCTCTTATGTACGCCTGGTGAGACGTCGGTTGAACTTGTACAGGCCATAAGAGGCGGCCCTGTTATAATAGACACTTCATCTGCTTTCAGGATGGACCCCGGGGTGCCTCTGGTGGTGCCTGAAGTCAACGGCCGTGAGATATTTTCCCACAAAGGCCTGATCTCAGGCCCCAACTGCTCTACGATACAGCTTGTCATGACTCTTTACCCAATATGTGAGCAGTTCGGGCTATCCCGTGTTTATGTAACCACATACCAGTCAGTATCAGGTGCCGGATACAAGGCAATCGCCGAACTTGAGAGAACCTCTTTCGACTTTATCACCGCGGGCAGCACAAGCCACGGGGATGAATCCCAGTTTCCCCACCCTATCGCCTTTAACCTGATACCTCAGATAGATGGTTTCCTTGCTAATGGGTATACACGGGAAGAAATGAAGATGGTAAACGAGACCAGGAAAATCCTAGGCATTCCTGATCTTCCCATATCATGTACTTGCGTCAGGGTGCCTGTTTTCATAGGCCATTCAGAAGCTTGCCTTGTGGAAACGCAAAAGGACCCTTCTATAGATGTAATCCGTGAAAAACTCAATCAGTTCCCCGGAGTGACTGTGCTGGATGATCCATCTAGCTATGTGTATCCCACCCCCCTTCAGTGCGAGGATACTGATGAAGTCTACGTGGGCAGGCTTAGGCGCGACCTGAGTTCAAACAAAGGTATCCTGTATTGGGTGGTGGCAGATAACTTAAGGCGGGGTGCAGCCACAAACGCATGCAATATTGTAAGGGCTCTCGTGAGGGGAGAGGGATGAAGGCGCCTGGACCTGGCATACAGAGGGCCGGGGAATCCATACTGATTCAGAAGTTTGGCGGTACATGCCTTGAATCCAGGGAAAAGCGGCAGCTAGCCTGCGACAGGATACAAGAAGCCCTGGACAGGGGGTTCAGGGTGCTCGCTGTAGTTTCTGCTATGGGGCGCAAGGGGGAACCATACGCCACTGATACCCTTATCTCGCTGGCTAAGAGCATTTCCAAGGATATAGCACCCAGGGAATTGGATTTGCTCCTTTCATGCGGCGAGATCATATCCGCCGTCCTGATGGTCCAGGAACTCAAGACAAGGGATATCCCGGCCATGGCTCTCAGCGGGGGCCAGGCCGGTATAATCACAGACACCAATTTCGGCGATGCAGGTATAATCGCGGTTGATTCTACCCATGTCAGGAGGCATCTAGATGAAGGCAAAGTTGTGGTAGTCGCAGGGTTTCAGGGAATGGCGGAATCAGGGGATATTACCACCCTGGGAAGGGGAGGTAGTGACACCACTGCCGCTGCCCTGGGCGGTGCCCTCCTGGCAAGATGCGTCGAAGTTTATACGGATGTAGAAGGAATTCTGACAGCTGATCCCAAAATGGTCAGAAGCGCCAAGACAATACCTTTTGTCACTTACGATGAAGTGATCCACCTGGCAATGGAAGGCGCCAAGGTGATTCATCCCAGGGCGGCGCAGATAGCAGCGAGGGCCCAAGTGCCTATAAAGGTGCGCTCCCTGGAACCGGGCAGCAAGGAAACGGTAATCGGGAGCGGTGAAGACAGGGAGACGCCGTGGCTGTTCTTGCGCAATGACAATCCTGTTACAGGGATCACGTACGTGAGGGACAGGGCGCAAGTAGTGGTGAACCTTTGTCCTGAAGATCAGATGAAACAGCTAACTTGCATCTTGCAGTCACTGACTGATATTTCGCTTGATGTAATCAACGTGTTTCCAGACAGGTTGTCCTTTGCAGTTGCTGAAGATATCGCCGGGGAGGCAGTTGCGCGGTTGGGCGACCTACGAGACTGTGCGTGCATCCAAACAGGTAGGGCAAAGGTGACTGTGATTGGACATGGTATGCATGGCAGGGCAGGGGTGATGAATAATGTAGCTACTGCCCTGGCCCGGGAAAATATCAGGATTCTGGGGAGTTCAGATTCAAACATAACCATATCCTGTTTGATAGAGGAAGAGCACCTAAACAGGGCGGTCAATGTCCTGCATGACGCTTTCGGCCTGTGATCGTAAAGGATACATGATCAATGATACATGGTTAAGGTTACATGATTGGGGGAGTGTAGTCTGATGAGGTTATCGCCCTATGGAAGTCTGATTGTTGCCATGGTAACCCCGTTTGGCGATGATTTGCAGGTTGACTACCAGGCTGCAGTCAGGCTTGCAAGGCAGCTTGTGTCCCAGGGTGCAGACGGTGTCTTGATTTCGGGAACAACAGGTGAATCGCCCACGTTAACTAATGAAGAGAAGGTCAGGCTTGTATCTGAAGTCCGGGAGGCGCTGGATCCATCGGTAATGGTGTGGGCAGGCGCAAGTTCCTACAACACTGCAAACAGTGTCCAATTGGCCAAACTGGTTGAGAAGGCGGGTGCAGACGGTATCCTGGCAGTTACCCCATATTACAACAAACCAAGCCAGGATGGTTTGTACCGCCATTTCCGCGCCATGTCAGAGGCAGTACCGCTGCCGGTTATGTTATATAACGTACCCTCCAGGACATCGGTGAACTTGTTGCCTGAAACCGTACTGCGTCTTGCGGAACTTGAAAATGTGGTAGCGATCAAAGAAGCATCGGGCATATTGGACCAGACTTCGGCTATCTTGGAAAGCTGCGGCGAGCATTTCTACGTCTACTCCGGAGACGACAGTCTTACCCTGCCTATCTTAGCCTTAGGGGGTTCCGGGGTGGTTTCGGTTGCGGCACATCTGGTAGCCCGGGACCTGAAAAATATGATAAACTTCTATGCCGGGGGCAAGGTACACGAGGCACAGGCGGTTCACTACAAACTGTTCCAACTGTTCAAGGTCCTGTTCATTACGACCAACCCGGTGCCTGTAAAGACTGCCCTTGAAATGGCCGGAGTTCAGGTGGGCGGCTTCAGGTTGCCCCTATGTCCTCCCGGCGAAGGAGAGAGGGAAGCTATACACAAGATTCTCAGCAAGATGAACCTGTTGTAACCCAAACCACGTGCTTACCTTGCAGGGTAGGTCTGCACAAATAGATACTATCGCGTTTGTTGACAACCGTTGACAGGCGTGATAGTATTATCAATTGCATTTATATATCGGCCCGCCATCCAGGAATTAGTTTACGGAATTCTGGGTAAAATGTCTAAGTAGTGTTCTTTGTGGAATTCCTTCTCCTGGGCGTAGGCGGAGATTTACCCCCTAAGGAGTGAAATGCATGGCCTATCCCATCAAGGTAGGCAAGCGTGAGCGGCAAAACTACGGCCGCATTCGCGAAGTCCTTGAGATTCCCAACCTGATAGCAGTACAGAAGGAGTCCTTCGAGTGGTTTTGTAAGGAAGGACTGGCCGAGGTATTCAAAGACATTTCACCTATTAAGGACTTTACTGAGAATTTGATCCTGGAGTTTATTGACTACATTATAGGAGAGCCTAAGCATACAGTCGAGGAATGCAAAGAAAGGGACGTCACCTACTCAGCTCCCTTGAAAGTCAAAGTAAGACTCATCAATCAGACCACAGGCGAAATCAAGGAACAAGAGGTTTTCATGGGCGATTTCCCGCTTATGACTGACGCCGGGACGTTTGTAATTAACGGTGCTGAGCGCGTCATCGTGAGCCAGCTTGTTCGTTCTCCAGGCGTATACTATTCATATGAAACGGATCCTAACGGCAAACGGCGTTATTCAGCTACATTGATACCCAGCAGGGGTACATGGTTTGAAATGGAGACTGACGGCAACGACATTGCCTGGGTGCGGGTTGATCGTACCCGGAAGTTGCCCCTGACTGTCATGTTGAGGGCAGTAGGATTAGAGACCGATGCCCAGATTCTAGAGAAAATGGGCGAGAGCATAGTGTTGAAAAACACCCTGGACAAAGACACCACCAAGTCCAGGGACGAGGCTCTCGTCGAAATCTACAGGCGGCTACGGCCGGGCGAACCTCCAACGATTGAAAGCGCCAGGAACCTTTTTGAGAACCTGTTTTTTGAGCCCCGGCGCTATGACCTTGCTACTGTCGGCCGTTACCGGCTTAACAAGAAGTTCGCCTTACGCCGGAGGATTGTTAATACAACAGCCGTGTTTGACGTGGTTCATCCTGAAACAGGCGAGCTGTTGGTCAAAGCGGGAGAGCGGATCGACAGGGAATTGGCGCAAAGAATAGGTGCTTCAGGCATTAATGAAATAGATGTAGCAACTTATGACGGACAAGTAGTGCGTGTGGTAGGCAACGGCGTGTATGAGATCAACGAAGAAGCCTGGGCTGAAGCCAAGTCGCTAACACGGGATGACATTATTGCCGCAGTCAACTACTTCTTAGGGCTTACAAAGGGAGTAGGCACGGTGGACGATATTGACCACCTGGGCAACAGGCGGGTCCGGTGTGTCGGGGAGCTCTTGCAGAACCAGTTCCGGGTGGGTTTGGCAAGGATGGAGCGTGTAGTAAGGGAACGCATGACCATCCAGGATATCGACATCATTACACCCCAGGCTCTTATCAATGTGAGGCCTGTAGTTGGCGCAGTAAGGGAATTTTTTGGATCAAGCCAGCTGTCCCAGTTCATGGAGCAGACCAACCCGCTTACGGAACTTACTGCTAAGAGACGGCTTTCAGCGCTTGGCCCTGGAGGGCTTACCCGTGAGAGGGCAGGGTTTGAGGTACGCGACGTTCACCACTCCCACTACGGAAGGATGTGTCCGATTGAAACGCCTGAAGGGCCGAACATCGGGCTTACAAACTCCCTATCTTGTTATGCGCGGGTAAACCGTCTGGGCTTTATTGAGACCCCTTACAGGAAAGTCAACAAAGCCGAAAAGAGGGTCACCAACGAAATTGAATATCTTACTGCAGATGAAGAAGACGATTGCGTGATTGCCCAGGCCAACGCTGCCATAGATGAAGAAGGGCGTTTTCTTGACGAGCGTGTCATGGCAAGGTACAGGCAGGAAGTGCTTGAAGTGCCTCCTGACCAAATAGACTACATGGACGTTTCGCCTAAACAGGTGTTTTCTGTAGCTACTTCACTGATCCCATTCCTTGAGCATGACGACGCCAGCCGGGCTCTCATGGGCTCTAACATGCAGCGCCAGGCGGTACCCTTGATAGAGGCGGAAGCGCCTTTGGTAGGTACCGGACTTGAACACAGGGCGGCGCTGGACTCCGGCGTGTTGGTTGTGGCTAAGAATCCAGGCCGTGTTGCCCGGGTTTCCGCTTCTGAAATTGTTGTGCAAACCCAATCCGGGCAGCGCGATGTATATGAGTTGAAGAAATTCAGCAGGTCTAACCAAGGCACTTGCTTTAACCAAGTCCCTGTTGTGTCAAAAGGGCAGTTAGTTGAAAAAGGTGAGATCCTTGCAGACGGGCCTGCCACTGACATGGGCGAATTAGCTCTCGGGAGGAACGTGCTTGTAGCATATATGCCGTGGCATGGGTACAACTACGAAGACGCCATCCTTATCTCCAGGGAGCTTGTTGAAGAAGACGTTTATACATCCATACACATAGAAGAATATGAGTGTGACGCCAGGGATACCAAGCTGGGCCCTGAGGAGATCACCAAGGACATTCCCAACGTCAGCGAAGCCCAGCTAAAGGATCTTGACGAGCGGGGGATCATCAGGATCGGCGCGGAAGTGCGGTCAGGCGATATCCTAGTCGGCAAGGTCACACCTAAAGGCGAGACTGAGCTTACGGCTGAAGAAAGGTTGCTAAGGGCGATATTTGGTGAAAAAGCCCGTGAAGTCAGGGACAATTCCCTGAAGGTGCCCCACGGCGAGAGCGGCATAGTAGTGGATGTCAAGGTGTTTTCCAGGGAGTCTGGAGATGAACTCCCTCCAGGCGTTAATCAACTGGTAAGGGTGTATGTGGCACAAAAACGTAAGATATCCGAAGGCGACAAGATGGCAGGGCGTCACGGGAACAAAGGCGTGGTGGCAAAAATACTCCCAAGGGAAGACATGCCTTTCCTACCTGACGGCACCCCTGTCCAAATAGTGCTTACCCCTCTGGGGGTTCCGTCAAGGATGAACCTGGGGCAGATTTTTGAATGCCACCTTGGATATGCCGCAAAACTCTTGGGCCTCCATGTAGCCACGCCTGTGTTCGATGGCATCCAAGAAGATGAAGTAAAAGATCTGCTTGAAAAAGCAGGGCTTCCCAGAGACGGCAAAGTGTACTTACGGGACGGACGGACAGGAGCGACTTTCGATAACCCTGTCACTGTTGGCTATGTGTACATGTTGAAACTCCTGCACCTGGTAGACGACAAGGTCCATGCCAGGTCAACCGGCCCTTATTCCTTGGTGACCCAGCAGCCTTTGGGCGGCAAGGCCCAGATGGGTGGCCAGCGTTTTGGCGAAATGGAAGTATGGGCGCTTGAAGCTTACGGGGCGGCATATACCTTGCAGGAAATGCTCACTGTCAAGTCAGACGACGTCTCAGGTAGGGTAAGGACTTATGAGGCAATAGTGAAGGGGCAGAATATTCCTGAGCCCGGAGTGCCTGAGTCATTCAAAGTGCTACTGAAGGAACTTCAAAGCCTTGCATTAGATGTGAAAGTGCTTGATGAAGAAGGCCGTGAAATAGAAATCAGGGAACTTGACGAAGAAGTTCAAGAAACAGCAAGAGAACTCGACCTCATGATCGAGACTGAACCACGCAGGCGTCCCCGCCGCACCCATAGGGAAGCAGCCGGCGACGATGATGACGAAGAAGATGAAGACAGGGCTTTCGAGTACGAAGAAACCGCAGCCGGCGACAGCTGGGCCCAGGAAGAGGACGATACCGAAGCCGCTGAGACTGAAGATACAGCTGATTTGGACGTCGATATGGACACTGATGATGAAGACACGATGATTCTTGAAGATGAGGAGTCAGAAGTGGAAGAGGAAGAGGAGAGAATGACGTTTGACCAGCTTTTCAGGGAAGTTTCAGTTCCCGGCGATATTTCCGAATTGCTTGAGGAAGATGAGGAGCCGGCCAGGAAGAGGAAAAAGCCTCAGCGTGCTAAACGCCGGGCGCGTCTGGGCCCCTTGGATGATCTTGAGCGCCTGGGCAGGGTAAGGTCTATCCGAGACCTTGAAACCCTTGACGATGACTTTGAAGATGACGACGAACCGGAAAGTTAAGGCAGAAGGGGATGTTGAAGAGTGGACGTCAATGATTTTGCTGCAATACGCATTTCTCTTGCATCACCCGAGAAAATCAGGGAGTGGTCCCGGGGCGAGGTCAAGAAGCCTGAGACCCTCAACTACAGAACCCTAAAACCTGAGAGAGACGGACTTTTCTGCGAGAGGATTTTCGGGCCGACAAAGGACTGGGAATGTTATTGCGGGAAGTACAAGAGAATCCGCTTTAAAGGCGTAGTTTGTGATAAATGTGGCGTGGAAGTGACCAGATCAAAAGTCAGGCGCGAACGTATGGGCCATATTGAACTGGCAACGCCTGTTTCCCATATTTGGTACTTCAAGGGTGTGCCCTCACGCATGGGTCTGTTGCTGGATATGTCACCGAGGGTGCTTGAACGGGTACTGTATTTTGCTGCATATATCGTAACTGATCCAGGGGACTGTGAAACCCTTTCGTACAAACAAGTGCTCACTGAAACTGAATACAGGGAAGCAAGGGAAAAGTACGGGAACCGGTTCAGGGCAGGTATGGGTGCTGAGGCCATTAAAGAAATCCTTGCCAAGGTAGACCTTGATAAGCAAGCCGAAGAACTGGTTGAAGAGGCCAGGAACTCCAGGGGGCAGAGGAAAATCCGCGCCATGCGGAGGTTGGAAGTAGTCGAAGCTTTCAGGACCTCAGGTAACAAACCCGAATGGATGATCCTTGATGTAATCCCTGTCATTCCGCCTGATCTGCGTCCGATGGTACAGCTGGACGGCGGCCGTTTTGCAACTTCTGACCTTAACGACCTGTACCGCAGGGTGATTAACCGGAATAACAGGCTGAAGAGGCTGTTGGACCTTGGCGCTCCTGATATCATAGTCCGCAATGAAAAGCGGATGCTTCAGGAAGCAGTTGACGCCCTGATTGACAACGGCAGGCGCGGGCGTCCGGTGACAGGGCCAGGCCAAAGGCCCCTCAAGTCTTTGTCAGATATGCTTAAGGGTAAGCAGGGCAGGTTCAGGCAAAACCTTCTAGGGAAGAGGGTGGACTATTCAGGACGTTCAGTGATTGTAGTCGGGCCTAACCTGAAGTTCCGCCAATGCGGGCTTCCCAAGGAAATGGCGCTTGAACTGTTCAAGCCTTTTGTGATGAAAAGGCTTGTTGAAAAAGGGCTTGCCCACAACATCAAGAGCGCACGGCACCTGGTAGAGAGAGCCAGGCCAGAGGTATGGGACGTGCTTGAGGGAGTGATCAAGGATCACCCGGTGCTTCTGAACAGGGCGCCCACTTTGCACAGGCTAAGTATCCAGGCTTTCGAACCGGTGCTTGTTGAAGGCAGGGCTATCCAGATCCATCCTTTGGTCTGCCCGCCCTACAACGCGGACTTTGACGGCGACCAGATGCCCGTACATGTGCCGCTTTCAGCAGAAGCTCAGGCCGAGGCCAAGATCCTTATGGCATCAAAGCACAACCTGTTGCTTCCGAAAGACGGCACTCCGGCAGTTACACCGACAAAAGACATTGTTCTGGGAATCTATTACCTTACGCTCGCTGCCCATGACAATCCTGAGGAAGTAACTGAGCAGGAAGTCCCCTACAAGTACTCATCAATAGATGAAGCTATAATGGCTTACGAAACCAGGAAAGTAGGACTTCACGATCTTGTGGTGCTCAGGCACGGCGAAAACGGCCAGACTGCCAGGTTAATCACCACACCCGGCCGCTGTATCTTTAACAGTGTGCTCCTGAAGAAACTGCGGTTTGTCAATAAGGTTGTGGACCGGAAGCTCCTGGCAGGAATCGTGGCAGAAAGCATCAGGGAATACGGCATGGAAAGCACTTCTGAGATGCTGGACAGGATAAAGGATCTCGGCTTCAATTATGCAACCTTGGCAGGTTCAACGATTTCCTTGGACGACATTACAATGCCGGGGGAGAAATCCAAGATCCTCGGTGAAGCTGACACTAAGGTAAATGAAATCCAGGAGCAATACCGCATGGGCCTCCTGACTGACGAGGAAAGGTACAACAAAGTAATTGACATTTGGAGAAATGCAACTGACGAGGTTACCAAGGCGCTGCAACAGTCTATCAGTAAGTGGAATCCAGTTTACATGATGGCTGAGTCGGGAGCCCGGGGCAATATCCAGCAGATTTCCCAGTTGGGCGGCATGCGTGGCATTATGGTTGACCCGTCAGGCAGAATGGTGGAGCAGCCTGTGAGATCAAACTTCAGAGAAGGGCTTTCAGTGCTGGAATACTTCACATCAACTCACGGGCAGCGGAAAGGGCTTGTTGACACGGCTTTGAGGACGGCTGACTCAGGTTACCTGACACGGCGGTTGGTTGACGTGGCTCAGGACGTGATAGTCAGGGAAGAGGAATGCGGTTGCGGCTGCGGCATTTGGGTGAAGGCCGTAGAAATTGAAGGGGAACTCATTGAAGACCTATACGACAGGATTGTGGGACGGTTTGCAGTCAGTGATATACTCAACCCCAAGACAGGCGACGTGATTTGCAAAGCAGATGAGCTCATTGACGAGAAGAAAGCTGATGCAATAGTAGCGGCAGGGATTGAAGAAGTGGAAGTCAGATCGGTGCTTACCTGCGAGACCAAACACGGGGTTTGCGTGAAGTGCTATGGCAGGAACCTGGCGACAGGCGACATTGTAGAAGTGGGTGAAGCAGTAGGCACAATCGCCGCCCAATCTATTGGCGAACCAGGCACACAGCTTACTCTCCGCACTTTCCACTTGGGCGGTATCGCAGGAGAAGACATCACTCAAGGACTTCCCAGGGTCGAGGAGCTTTTCGAGGCGAGAAAGCCCAAGGGCCAGGCTGCAATAGCAGAGATCGGCGGCGTTGTGGAGATTAGGGAAGGCGACAAGAAACGTGAGATCGTGATCACTTCGGACGACGGAGAACAGAACATCATTGCAGTTCCCTTTGGCGCGCTGATCAAAGTAGCCGACGGCCAAGTTGTCGAACCTGGCGATGTGCTCACTGAGGGTTCGGTCAATCCCCACGATCTTCTCAAGGTCAAAGGCGTGCGCGCCGTTGAAGAGTACCTGTTGAGAGAAGTCCAAAGGGTGTACCGGCTCCAGGGCATTGATATATCCGACAAGCATATTGAGATAATTATCAGGCAAATGATGCGGAAGATGAAAGTGGAAGACCCGGGAGACACTTCGCTGCTTCCTGGCGGAATCGTTGACATCCACGAATTTGCCGAAGCTAACGCCAGGGCTTATGAAGAGGGTGGGGAACCGGCCACGGGTAAACCCATCATCCAGGGGATTACCAAGGCTTCCCTTTCAACCGAGTCATTCTTGTCTGCTGCTTCCTTCCAGGAGACAACACGGGTGCTCACTGATGCCGCTGTCAAAGGCAAGACTGACAACCTCATAGGGCTGAAAGAAAACGTGATTATCGGCAAATTGATTCCGGCGGGAACAGGGATGCAGCGGTATGATGAACTGGAAGTGTATCCTGCTGCCCCGGAAGATACCCAGGCAGAAGTTGCCGGTGATGATTACTCAGCGTAGGGAATTTCTATTAGGAGGTATGGGGCATTGAAGTTAAGATGGTTAGGCCATGCTTCATTTGTGATTGAAACCCCGGAACTGACGATACTTACTGATCCGTTCGGGGAAGAGGTTCCCTATCCTGGAATAAGAGAAGCAGCTGACGTTGTTACCGTATCTCATGAGCATCATGACCACAACGCAGTACATGTTGTCAAAGGAGATTTCCAGGTGCTCAGGGGCTTGGATGAGCAAAGCAAGAAAGCCAGGCGTCTTGATGAAGAGGTCAAGGGTGTAAGGTTCAAGACGGTACCTTCTTATCATGATGATCAAGAGGGCAAACTCCGCGGGGAAAACGCCATATTCGTCATGGATATAGACGGTGTTACCGTAGCCCACCTGGGTGATCTGGGTGAGAAACTCACCAGTTCCCAAGCAGAGGAAATGGGCAAAGTCAATGTGCTGCTCATTCCTGTAGGCGGGTACTATACGATAGATGCCAGGACGGCCAGGGAAGCTGTTGATTTGCTCAAGCCGGACATAGTGGTACCCATGCACTACAAGACAAAATATACTGAGTCATGGCCAATAGCAGCTGTTGACGACTTTCTTGAGGGTATGGAGAATGTCGTCAGGTTTGACGGTAATGAAGGTACCGTAGATAGGCAGACTCTTACTGACCGGATGCAGGTTTGGCTTTTCGCCATATGATGCAGTGTTGCTGTGAGAGCCGGACGAGGGGTTCCGGCTCTCACTTATGAAGAACTGTGTGCTTGTTGCCCCCCCGATTGGAAAAGGAGAGTACCTTAAGTGACGTGCAATCGCCGTGGTTACCTTGACAATTTCCCCAGAGTGAATTTAGGGATATGGCCTACACCCTTGCAGAGAATGGGCAGGATTGGCCAACAGCTAAACCACCATAATCTCTTCATCAAGAGAGATGACCTCACCGGCCTGGGTCAAGGAGGCAACAAAACCCGCAGCCTGGAGTTTCTGCTCGGAGATGCCCGTAAAAGGGGAGCGGACGTAATCTTGACGGCAGGCGGATTGCAGTCCAACCTATGCTCGTTGACTGCTGCAGCTTGCTGCAAATTGGGAATAGAGTGTTTACTTGTACACAACGACGACAAGCCGGATAATCCCGAAGGAAATATGATTCTAAACCGCATCCTTGGCGCTAAGTCCGTGTTTGTGGGCAAAGTCGACGAGCAGCAAAGAACGTGTGAGATGGAAAAAATCGCCCGGGAATTACAAGCGGGAGGAAGAAAACCCTACATTATTTACAACGGAGCATCTACGCCCATGGGGGCACTTGGATACGTCAGTGCAGCGTTTGAGTTGTTCAATCAAATCCAGTCCCAAGAGCTGGATATTAGGCATGTAGCAATAGTAGGTGCCATGGGAGGGACTGCGTCGGGTTTGGTATTGGGAACAGCCCTCTTGGGGCATCCGTATCATGTGCATGTGATAAGCGTGGAGTATCCAAAACCGGTGCTTCACAGGCTGATGGACCAGCTGATTGAAGGAGCCTCAAGAATAATCCAAGAGGTAGAGGGGCTCGAACCAATAACATCACCGGAAGATGTGATGACCATTTACGATGATTACTTGGGCGAAGGATACGCCATTCCAACTCAGTTATCCAGGCGCACGCTGTATGAATTCGCCCGGACAGAAGGGATTTTGTTGGAACATGTGTATACGAGCAAGTGCGTAGGCGGTTTTCTTGATCTGATTCAGAAAGGAATCATCCCTCCAGACGAAGGTGCCTGCTACATTCACACAGGTGGCCTCGCTTCCATATTTACTTCCACCATTGACACTCTTTTGTCTTGGTGCTAAACTCATTAAGTGCGCTTTTTTTGTAATGTACCGGAGAGATCTGAGTTATGGTAAGCCCGATGTACAGCCGGATACCAAAGAAATACAAGATCCCGGGTGCGAAGGCTGTCTTGAAAGCCATTGACCAGGGCCGCGTGGCACAAGTGTTAGTTGCTGAAGATGCTCAAGCACAAGTAGTGGCGGATGTACTTGCAAAAGCTAAAGAGCGCAACATCAAAGTGGATTGGGTTCCGAGCATGAAACAGCTTGGAGAATATTGTGGGATAAATGTAGGCGCTTCTTGCTGCGCCATATTAGCACAAGAGAAAGGAGGGCGAAATGTGCCGACGATTAATCAACTGGTCAGGCAAGGAAGGAAGAAGGTAATCGAGAAGACCAAGTCTCCCGCACTCAGGGGTAATCCCTTCAGGCGCGGAGTTTGCACTGTTGTCAGGACTACCACGCCGAAGAAACCCAACTCGGCGTTGCGCAAAATCGCCAGGGTCCGCTTGACCAACGGGTTGGAAGTGACAGCGTACATTCCGGGAATCGGCCACAATCTTCAGGAGCACTCGGTAGTATTGGTCAGAGGCGGACGGGTACGGGACTTGCCCGGAGTACGTTACCATATTGTCAGGGGTACATTGGACGCAGCAGGCGTAGTAGACAGACGGCAAGGGCGTTCATTGTACGGGACCAAGAAGCCAAGTTAGATGAGTTTGTGAGGTGAATGTTGTGCCTAGAAGAGGTAGGACTCCGTCGAGAACCTGGACGCCTGACCCTGTATATAACTCTGTGCTGGTGACAAGGCTGGTCAACAAGGTTATGTACGATGGGAAGAAATCCACAGCCAGGCAGTTGGTGTATGGCGCTATGGATATTATCAGGCAAAAGACGGGCAAGGAACCTCTGGAAGTGCTCGACCAGGCCATAAAGAATGCCATGCCTGTGCTCGAGGTACGGCCCAGGAGGGTTGGTGGCGCTACTTACCAGGTACCTGTCGAAGTGAGGCCTGCACGCCGTATGTCTCTGGCGGTACGATGGATCGTGGACTTTGCCAGGGCCCGCTCTGAGCGGCGATTTGAGAACAGGCTGGCCGGGGAGATTCTCGATGCAGCGAACAACACCGGCAACACCATAAGAAGAAAAGAAGAAATGCACAGGATGGCTGAAGCTAACAGGGCTTTTGCCCACTACAGGTGGTAGGCGGCCTGGGGAAATTGCAGAAAGGGGGGGATTCGATGCCGCAGACGTTTCCGCTTGAAAAAATAAGAAATATCGGGATTATGGCTCACATTGACGCTGGGAAGACGACAACCACTGAGCGTATTCTTTTTTATACCGGTAAGGTTCACCGTTTAGGCGAGGTTGACGAAGGCTCTGCCACTATGGATTGGATGGAACAGGAGCAGGAGCGGGGTATTACGATTACTTCAGCTGCTACTACCTGTCATTGGAAAGATTTTAGAATCAACATTATAGATACGCCAGGGCACGTTGACTTCACTGCAGAAGTTGAACGTAGCCTCCGTGTGCTTGACGGCGCAGTAGCCATTTTCTGTGCCAAGGGCGGTGTCGAGCCCCAGTCTGAAGCTGTCTGGCGACAGGCAGACGGCTACAACATTCCCAGAATTGCCTACATCAACAAGATGGATTCACTCGGCGCCGACTTCTACAGAAGTTTGAAGATGATAGAAACAAAGCTCGGCGCAAAGCCGGTCGCATTATACTTGCCGATTGGAGTCGAAGATACCTTTAACGGTGTGGTCGACGTACTCAGGGGTAAAGCTTTGTACTGGGTAGATGAGCTCGGTCTTGAGATTGAGGAAGCAGAAATCCCTGAAGACATGCTTGAACTTTACGAAGAATACAGGGAAAACCTGTTGACTGTAGCTGCCGACTTCGATGATAACATACTTGAAGCGTACCTCCACGGGGCAGAAGTACCTGCCGGGCCTATTGCCAAGGCACTCAGAAAGGCAACCTTGGAGAACAAGGCTGTTCCGTGTTTCTGCGGTACGTCTCTCAGGAACAAGGGCGTTCAAACACTTCTTGATGGCATAATTGACTATCTTCCTTCGCCTTTGGATGTGCCTCCCATTGAAGGCCAGATTCCTGGGACCGACCAAACCGTCGTCAGAAAGCCCAGTGATGATGACCCCTTCTGCGCCCTGGCTTTTAAGGTCATGACTGACCCTTACGTCGGCAAGGTCACTTACTTCCGTGTGTATTCCGGCGTGTTGCGGAACAGGTCTTATGTGTATAACGCCAGCCGCGGAAAGAATGAGAGGATTCAAAGGTTGCTGCTCATGCATGCCAATCACCGGGAAGACGTTGAGGCTGTATCTACAGGGGATATTGTTGCAACAGTTGCGCTCAAGCATACGTTTACAGGTGACACTTTCTGTGATGAAAAGCATCCTATAGTGCTTGAACCGATTTCATTCCCGACGCCTGTGATCACCATCGCGATTGAACCCCAAACCCGGGATGATCTCGACAAACTGGGAGATTGCCTTAGGAAATTGTCTGAGGAAGATCCAACATTTACATTTAGTACAGATGAGGAAACAGGGCAAACCCTTATTGCGGGTATGGGCGAGTTGCATCTTGAGATCATCTGTGATAGGCTTCTCCGGGATTTTGGCGTAAAGGCAACCGTCGGGAAACCTCAAGTTGCCTACAAAGAAAGCATCCTCGAGCCTGCTTCTGGGGAAGGCAGGTTCGTTAGGCAGACAGGAGGACGCGGCCAGTACGGCCACGTCAAGATAAGGCTCGAGCCTTTGGGCAGGGGACAGGGCTTCGAGTTCGAGAATGCAATCCGGGGCGGGGTTATTCCCGAGGAATTTGTGCCTGCAGTTGAAGCAGGCATCAAGGAAGCGCTTGAATCCGGCTTTTTGATAGGCTATCCCTTGGTGGATGTGAAGGCAACCCTTGAAGACGGTTCTTACCATGAAGTAGACTCTTCGGAACTTGCTTTCAAGATTGCTGGTTCCATGGGCGTAAAAGACGCCTTGTCCAGGGCGAAGCTTGCGATTCTTGAGCCGGTTATGAAAGTGGACGTGACAGTACCCTCTGAGTTCTTGGGTGAGGTCTTAGCTGATTTGAATGCAAGGCGGGGTCAGATCACCGGAATGGAAACTGAAGGCACCCATGAAATAATCCGGGCTTTGGTGCCGCTCGCCGCGATGTTCGGTTATGCAACCGATCTCCGCTCCAGGTCTCAGGGAAGGGGTACTTACACTATGCAGTTCCAACAGTATGATGTGGTTCCGCCGACCGAAGCGGACAAGATTATCGCCAAGTTCTACGGGCGAATGTAATAAAGGAGGATCAAAACAGAAGATGGCCAAGAAGAAATTTGAAAGAACTAAGCCTCACGTGAACGTAGGTACTATTGGGCATATTGACCATGGTAAGACAACAACTACTGCAGCTATTACCAGGGTACTTGCAGCTGCAGGTTTCGCTGA
>FZPS01000059.1_pt604 | contig 20172 bp, 22 predicted proteins | sample 1817821 | NCBI WGS metagenome assembly FZPS01 (sample SAMEA104158645, study PRJEB21678) | metagenome | place: Germany | collected 2015-04-21
TTATTCTATATTAATATATAATATGTCATGGATAGAAAGAAAGTTACTATAATTGCTATAATCCTTTTAGTTATCGCCTTAATAACGTTAACTATCCTCTTTACACGTGAAAGAATATCGAGTAGAGAATTAGTAGAAAGCTTTGAGCTGGAGAAAGAAGATCTTGAAAATGAATATACACACTTTGCTCAACAATATAATGAATTGAAGCTAACGGTAACAAACGATTCATTAGCCGTTTTATTAGAAAAAGAACAAATAAAGACCCAACGATTACTGGAAGAGTTACGTACCGTAAAAGCAAGTAATGCAACAGAAATCAGACGCTTAAAGAAAGAGTTATCAACTCTTCGTAAAGTTATGGTCAGTTATATTAACCAAATAGACTCTTTAAATAGACTGACTCAAGAGCAAAAAGTCATTATAGATGAAGTAACGCAAAAGTATAATGTGGCCTCTAAACGTATTAGCACACTATCCCAAGAGAAAAAAAGCTTAGACGAAAAGGTTACATTGGCCGCTCAATTAGATGCTACAAATATCTGGGTAGAGCCTAAGAACAAAAGGGATCGAGCAACCAAACGAATAAAAGATATTGTCCGACTTGACATAGGGTTTACCTTGGTTAAAAACATTACAGCCAAAACCGGAGAAAAAACAATATATATACGAATAGCTAAACCCGACAACGATGTTTTAGTGAAAAGTCCATCGGATACTTTTGAATATGAAAACAGGAGCTTAAACTATTCCATAAAAAAATATATTGAATACGATGGAGAAGAACAACAAATTATTGTTTACTGGAATGTGGAAGAATTCCTTTATGCCGGAAATTATAGAATAGACATCTTTGCTGATGGAGTATTAATTGGATCCGGAAATTTTGAATTAAAATAGAAAAACATCTTTTGGTTTCATAAAAAAATAAGTTCACTACTACTTATAGTACAAAATAATTGAGATATGAAAAGAATAGTCTTAGGGCTGTTTTTGTTGCTTGTTGGTCTACAACAATATACCCAAGCACAAAGGATATTAACTTTAGATAGCTGTAGAACCTTAGCCATTCAAAACAACAAAGATCTGTTAATTCAGAGTGAAAAAATGGTGGCTGCCCGATACGAACAAAAAGAAGCTTTTACTAACTACCTACCTAAAGTCAAAGCCCAAGGTGTTTATCTTAGGAATCAAAAAGAGTTCTCTTTATTATCCAATGAACAGAAGGAACATATTGGCAATGCAGGAGCAATTGTGAATCAGAGTTTTCAGAATTTCGCCTCTAATCTAGGAGAACGATTTCCCAATTCAGAGATTCCTTCCCTAATATCCTTATTAGGAAGTGAAGTAGCCGCTCCACTCAATGAGGCCGGACAATCCATTGTTAACGGATTAAGAACCGATACACGAAACACTTATTTTGGAACTATAACCGTAATTCAACCTCTTTATATGGGAGGTAAAATCAGAGCTTATAACAAAATAACTAAATACCTTGAAAGTTTAGCGGCTGAACAATACACTTTGGAGTCGCAAGAACTACTACTGAACACAGATCAAACCTATTGGCAGGTGGTTTCATTAGTACGAAAAAAAGAGCTAGCCGAAAGCTACGTCAAACTATTACAAAACCTCGACAGTGATTTACAGCACATGATTAGAGAGGGACTAGCCACATTGGCCGATGGTCTTACGGTACAAGTAAAACTCAATGAAGCTGAGATTGCATTGACTAAAGTAGAAGACGGACTAAGTCTATCAAAAATGTTACTATGCCAAATCTGTGGTATTGATTTGAAAGAAGAAATTCATTTAGCGGATGAGCAGAATGAACATCTTGAATCGGTAATTCCATCAACCTATTTTGATATGGAACAGGTGTACCAAAATAGGCCGGAACTACGAAGCCTCAACTTAGCACATCATATTGCACAGAAAAAGATACAGGTGGTCCGGGCTGATTTTTTACCCTCGGTAGCATTGATCGGCAATTATGTAATTACTAACCCCAGTCTATTCAACAGTTTTGAAAACAAATTTCGGGGTATGTGGAATATTGGAATGGCCGTTCAAATTCCCATATGGAATTGGGGGGAAGGAATATACAAAGTAAAAAAAGCAAAAAGTCAGGCCCGCATCATTCAGTTACAGCAGGAAGAAGCTAAAGAAAAAATAGAGCTACAAGTGAATCAATCTGCCTATAAAATAAATGAAGCCACTAAAAAACTAATAAAAGCAGAAAAAAACTTAGCTAAAGCAGAAGAGAATCTTCGATTTGCCAATTTAAGTTTTACCGAAGGTCTTATCACCTCCAATCAGGTTTTAGAGGCACACACAGCGTGGCTATCAGCAAAATCGGAGATTATAGAAGCTCAAATAGACTTAAAGCTGACTGATTTATATTTTCAAAAATCAATTGGTACAATGGAATAATTATATTTTAGGTATATATTAATATGACTACATCAAAACAAAAAGCAAGCAGCAATATGCTGATTACCTTTATAACTCTTCTGGCTATTATTGCCCTTGTCGCTTTAATTGGATTTCTCACCCTGCGAAAAGGTCCGGAATTAATTCAAGGAGAGGTAGAGGTTTCGGAATATAGGGTATCTAGTAAAATTCCGGGAAGAATTCTAGAGTTCAGAGTTATGGAGGGTGATTGGGTAAAAAAAGGAGACACATTAGCTCTTCTAGAAGCACCAGAAGTGCTGGCTAAGATGGAACAAGCCCAAGCCGCTAAACGCATGGCTGAATCTCAAAACAAGAAAGCAATAAAAGGAGCTCGGGAAGAAAAAATCCAAGCAGCCTATGAAATGTGGAAAAAGGCTCAAGCTGGTGTAGATATAGCAGAAAAATCGTTTAAACGCATCAACAACCTACATGCTGAAGGGGTTATCTCCACACAAAAATTAGATGAGGTCATTGCTCAACGTCAAGCAGCTATAGCAACAGAAAGAGCAGCCTACTCGCAATATACCATGGCTAAAAATGGAGCAGAATTAGAAGATAAAATGGCTGCTGAAGCATTGGTTCAACAAGCTAAAGGAGCTATCGCCGAGGTAGAGTCGTATATTAAAGAGACCTATTTAATTGCTCCTCATAGTGGAGAAGTTTCTGAAATTTTCCCGGAACAAGGCGAGTTGGTAGGTACCGGATCTCCTATTATGAATATTTCCATATTAAACGATATATGGACCACATTCAACATTCGCGAAGATCTACTCAAAGGATTAACCATAGGTAGTGAATTTGAAGCTTTTATTCCAGCTTTAGATCAAACCATTAAATTACGAGTGGACTTTTTAAGGGACTTAGGATCCTACGCTGTATGGAAGGCTACAAAAACTACAGGACAATATGACTTAAAGACCTTTCAACTAAAGGCAATTCCGCTAGCTCCAGTAGAAAACCTCCGTCCAGGCATGTCTGTCATCATTAACAGATAAAGAATGAAGGTTACAAAAACATATAAAGCTTTTAGTTTAGTGATGAAGCGAGAATTACGAAGGCTCGTTTCCAGACCACTATACCTGTTTTGTATGTTAATTGCTCCACTTTTTTGCCTTATTTTCTTTACCTCACTTATGGATGAAGGACTTCCCGTAAATCTGCCTGTAGGAGTGGTAGATTTAGATAGAACCTCTCAATCCAGAAGCCTGATACGAAACTTGAATGTCCAACCTCAATCACAAGTCGTTGCCATTTATTCTTCTTTTTCTGAAGCCAGAAGAGAAATGCAAAAAGGCTCAATCTACGGCTTTTACTATATACCGAAATCATTTAGCAAAGAAGCACAAGCACAAAAACAACCCCACCTCTCCTTTTACATAAACAATTCTTATCTAATTGCCGGTTCATTGTTATTTAAGGATATGAAAAAAATGGGAGAACTCACGGCAGGATCAGCCTCACGAACCGTACTATACGCTAAAGGAGCCACTGAAAAGGAAGCATTAGGTTTTTTACAGCCCATTGTAATCGACACACATCCACTGAATAACCCAACCATGAATTACTCCGTATATCTGAGTAACACCTTGATTCCCGGCATCATGATGCTTATGATCTTAATGACGACGGTATTTTCAATTGGAGTAGAAATTAAAGAGCATACAGCTCAAAGCTGGCTAAGAATAGGTAACAGATCCATACATACGGCACTTTTGGGAAAACTTCTTCCTCATACCCTAATCTTTATGATTTTTGGCCTTTTTTATAACTTTTACTTTTATGTTTACTTAAACTTCCCTTGCGTAAACGGCATTCCAACCATGCTTATAGCAACCTTGTTTCTCATATTATCTTCACAAGCTTTAGGAGTGGCAATGATTGGATCTTTTCCTTCTTTACGTTTAGGACTAAGTTTTGCTTCTTTATGGGGTGTGCTGTCCATATCTATGTCCGGATTCTCTTTTCCGGTTATGGCCATGCACCCAGTATTACAATCAACGAGCAATCTGTTCCCTTTACGACATTACTTTTTAATCTATACAGATCAAGCACTGAACGGATTTCCTTTAAGTTCTTCTATGAGTAGCTTCTTTGCCTTATTCTTATTTATGTTATTACCTTTTTTTATATTTAAACGGCTAAAAAAGGCCTTACTATACGGCCCTTATATCCCTTAATTAATATGAGCATCAAAAAACAGCTAAAAGAAGGACTGAATGAAATGTTCCAGATTTGGATACAAGAGCTCCATATTGTCCGGAAAGATATAGGCATCCTTATATTTTTCATATTACTTCCTTTAGGCTATCCTCTTATATATGCCTTTATCTACACTAATGAAGTGGTACGTGAGGTACCTGTGGCTTTAGTTGATCACTCTTCTTCAGCTTTAAGTAGAGAATATGCACGAAAGGTAGATGCTACACCCGATGTTCATATTGTATCACATTGTGCCGATATGCAGGAAGCAAAAAAGATAATGGAAGAAAAAAAGATACATGGAATTATCTATATCCCAAGGGATTTTAGTAAAGCAATCCATAGGGGGGAACAAGTCAATGTAAGCCTATATTGTGATATGAGTGGATTACTCTATTATAAGGCCATTGTACTTGCTAACACCATGGTTTCTTTAGAGATGAATAAGGATATAAAGATTACAAGAGCCAATAAGATAACAGCCGAAGATGAGTATTTAACAACTCACCCCATTACCTATATAGATATTTCTCTTTTTAATTCTACTGCAGGATTTGCCTCTTTTTTAATCCCTGCGGTATTGATATTAATTATACAACAATCTCTAACTCTAGGGGTAGGATTATCTGCCGGAACCATGCGCGAACGTTTCAAATTTATAGAACTGGAAGAGTTCAACAGAAAGCATCGAGGCATCTTTAGAATTGTATTCGGGAAAGGACTATGCTATTTTATGATTTACGCCTTAATCTCTGTTTTTGTTTTGTGCGTAGTCCCCTACTTATTTAAGTTGAATCAAATAGCCGATGCATCTTCTCTTCTTTTATTCATATTACCCTTTTTACTCTCGTGCATATTCTTTGCTATGACTGTATCAATCCTTGTACGCAACAGAGAATCCAGTATGATTGTATTTGTCTTTACTTCGATTCCCCTTCTCTTTATATCGGGTATTTCATGGCCCGGAGCATCCATTTTTCCTTTCTGGAAAGCTTTGTCTTTTCTCTTTCCTTCAACCTTCGGAATCAACGGATTTGTAAAAATCAATAATATGGGAGCTCTACTGCATGAAGTGACATTTGAATATAAAGCATTATGGATACAGACCATTATTTATTTCATCACAACCTGCTTAGTCTATAATTGGTATATCATACGAAGCAGAAAAGATTGCATTAAACGTTATAAAAAACAAAAACGAAGAAAAGAATTGGGATTAAGGCCTCTGGAATTACCCCAATAAAAAAGCGATACATAACCAAAGTTATGTATCGCTCTAAGATAAAAAACTGCTTTTTATTTATTTGTAATATCTACGATCTGAGTAGGAGGCAATTCCTTATTCCTGATGGCAACCTGTTCTACCACTTTCCGAGCCAACTCTGCAAAAGCTTTTCCAATAACCGAATTTTCATCTAAAGCAACCGGTTCGCCTTCATCTCCTCCTTCACGAATACTCTGAACAATAGGTATCTGAGCCAACAAAGGTACATTCATCTCCTCAGATAGCTTCTTTGCTCCCTCTTTTCCAAAAATGTAGTACTTATTCTCAGGAAGCTCTTCAGGCGTAAACCAAGCCATATTTTCAACTAAACCTAATATAGGAACATTCACTTTTTCATTCGTAAACATATTGATTCCCTTACGTGCATCTGCCAAAGCTACTTCTTGAGGAGTACTCACCACAATAGCTCCTGTTAAAGCCAATGTTTGTACGGTGGTTAAATGAACATCACTCGTACCGGGTGGAAGATCAATAATGAAATAATCCAGCTCACCCCAATGAGCATCACTGATTAACTGCTTTAAGACATTACTGGCCATACCTCCCCTCCAAAGAGTAGCCTGATCGGGATCAACAAAAAAACCTATGGATAGAATTTTAATTCCATACTTTTCAACCGGCAAAATCAGTTCCCTACCTCCAATTGATTCGGCATAAGGTCTGGCATCCTCTATATGAAACATCTTAGGAACTGAAGGCCCAAAGATATCGGCATCTAATAGTCCCACTTTATAGCCCTGTTTAGCCAATGATACAGCTAAATTAGCAGCTACGGTAGATTTACCTACCCCTCCTTTACCGGAAGAAACCCCAACAATATTCTTCACTCCGGGTAGTAAATGTCCTACTTCAGGGCGAGGCGTTTGCAAGGTTTTAATGGAAATATTACCCTCAATATCTACATCTTTACTTACATAGGTTAAAATGGCAGTTTCTGCCGCTTTAGTTACTGATTTGATGAAAGGGTCTGTTGATTTCTCAAAAATCAAAGAAAAAGACACTTTCATTCCATCTATCCGGATATTATCTTCTACCATCCCGGACTCCACTATGTTTTTACCGGTACCCGGATAACGAACCGTTTCCAGGGCATCCAATATCAATTTGGGATATAATGTCATAGTTCTATCTATTATTTATTTATACTATTTACGTTTTGATAATTCACTTCGTTTATGACGGTTATAACTACGATAACTATCCAATTCTATCTCCACGTCAGGTTCAATGAACTCTTTTTTATCACCCAACCTAAATTTAATATATTTAATGGTTATTCCTCTATTCATCCATTGCTGCTCGTAATAAGTTTGTATACTACGTATTTCATCAGCCCAGTCGGAATCGTATAAATCGTCTGTTATATACTCTATGGGAAGGTTGTTTTTCTCTATCACATACTTAGTATAAGTGAAAAGAAAATTACTATCCGTTTTAAGATGAATAATGCCATTCTTCTTTAATATCTTCCGATAACGTTCCAAGAAATGGGTAGAGGTCAGGCGTTTGGTTGCTTTCTTCATTTGCGGATCAGGAAAAGTGATCCAAATTTCAGAAACTTCTTCGGCATCAAAAAAATGATCGATGAATTCAATACCCGTCCGGAGAAAAGCTACATTCTTCATTCCTGTATTCAGCGATTCCGTAGCCCCACTCCACATACGAGCTCCTTTGATATCAACTCCAATAAAATTACAATCGGGGAACATCTTCCCTAGCTCTACCGTATACTCTCCTCGTCCACAACCCAACTCTAAAACAATAGGATTATCATTTTGGAAGAAATCCCGGTTCCACTTACCTTTCATAGGAAATGAAGTGGAGGTGATTATGGAGTATGGATACTGAAATACGTGTGGATAATCATCCATCTCCTTAAATTTCTGTAATTTGTTTTTTGCCATCTTACAGTTCCAATTTTATTTCTTTTCCGGTATAATTATAAAATACCCGGTCAGCAAATTTCGTTTTAAACAAAGAGTAAGTATTTATTCCACTGCAATGACAGACTCCTATGGATCCCTTCACATTTTTCAGCAAGTAGTCACTCACCCTATCTACAACCTCTTGGGGTGATCTACGCAAATGAAAACCACCCAGAATCAGTTCCAAATGTAATAAATTAAAATGAGTTTTTAACTGTTCAACCATATTAGTGATTCCACGGTGAGAACAAGCGGTTAATAAAGCATATCCTTTTTTGGTTTTCAATACTACAGCCAGCTCATCATCAAAGAGGTCTTGCTCTCTTTCTCCTCTTTTTTCAATAGAAAAACCCTTAAAATGGGTATCTTCTTCAAAAACCAAATCAATTTGAGGAACAATGAATAAACCGGGAATATATTCCACAAAACGATCGACAAAAACAAAGCGGTCCAGTATTTCCGAGGACAGTACAGGCAGACCTATTTCAGTACGAAGATTAAACTTTCTTTCCATTACTTCCCGCTTAGCTATTATTTTAGCTTTTTTATTGACGGAAAAAAAGTATTCTAGACCCCCGGTGTGATCATTATGTCCGTGGGATAATATAACAAAATCGACAGAAGGCAGATCTATTCCTAAAGTTTCGGCATTGGAAAGCAGTAAGTCGGAACCACCCGTATCAAAAAGGAAGCGATGAGAACCCACATCAATAAAAAAAGAGAGTCCATGCTCTCCTTTTAATTTTTTACCACTAACATAGTTCTCTACCAGAGTAGTTATATGAATATGCATTTCATTCTTTTTTATTTATGCTTTAATCAATGAAAGTAATCCATCCGTACTTATCTTCCTCATCACCATATTGAATAGCTCTTAGCTTATGATAAAGTTCGGTACAAATAGGTCCCGGAGTGCCATCTTCACTGAAAATATAAGATTTATCATTATCAATATCATCAATTCGGGATACAGGACTGATAGCAGCTGCCGTACCACAAGCTCCGGCCTCATCAAAACCATCCAACTCACTCTCTAAGACAGGACGTTGCTCCACCGTTAATCCAATCTCTTTAGCCAAAGTCATTAAGCTTTTATTTGTTATAGAGGGTAAAATAGACTCAGATTCAGGAGTAATATATTTCTTTCCTTGAATAGCAAAGAAGTTGGCAGGACCACATTCATCTATGTATTTCTTTTCTTTCGCGTCTAAATACAAAACAGCAGAATAGCCCATAGTGTGCGCTTTCTCACCCGCAGTTAAACTGGCAGCATAATTTCCTCCCACCTTATAACGGCCGGTTCCTTTTGGGGCAACACGATCGTACTCACGAAGAATAACATAGGGAGTTGCCTTAAACCCTTCCTTAAAGTAAGGTCCTACCGGAGTAACAAACACTAAAAATGTATACTCTGTTGCGGCACCCACACCAACTTGAGCACTTGTACCAATTAATAACGGGCGAATATAAAGAGAAGAGCCACTTTCGTAAGGAGGCACGAAACGTTCATTAAGTTGAACGGCTTTAATCACAGCCTCTCTGAAACGATCAATAGGAAGTGTTTTCATCAAGATACCCTCACAAGAGGATTGAAGTCTTTTTGCGTTCTCATCTAAACGGAAGATTCTCACCCTGCCATCTTTTCCACGGAAAGCTTTCATTCCTTCAAAAACTTGTTGTCCATAATGCAGACAAGTGGAAGCCATATGCAAATGCACATATTCACTACTACTTACTTCCAGTTCACCCCACTCTCCATTACGATAGTTAATTCTAACGTTGTAATCAGTTGGAATATATCCAAATGATAGATTTGACCAGTCTATTTCTTTCATTTTTATCAAAATTTTCCTCTATCCAAAGCAAATATACTTTTTATTCTCCAATACTCTTCCTTTCTAATAGTATTTTTTCCACCTCTTGATCAACTTTTGTTAATTTTTCTGTACACAATTGAATTAAATCATTAGCTTCTTTAATCTTATTGGTTAGTTCATCAATTTCAAGCTCATTCGATTCTATTAGATTCACTATCTCTTCTAATCGTTCAATGGCTTCCGTATAGCTTAGTTTTTTTTTCATTGTATCTCTTCTTTTATTTCCGATTTTATTTTTCCGTCTTTAAAATGGGTCGTTATTATTCTCTTTTCAGACAACTCTTTTATACTCTTCACTATTTTCCCATCTACTGTTGTTAAGGTATAACCTCTTTTCATTACAAATTCGGGAGAAGCATATTTAATACTTTGTGTCAACAAAGAAAGTTTATGTTTCTGTACTGATAAATAATGAAGAACCGATTGATGTAAACGACTATTTAAACCGGCTAATTCTATCTTATTATTTGCCAATAAAGCATTTGCTAAACGAGGTATTCGTTGCTGATAAAGCAATAAGTCATTCTTTTTCTCTGTCAATAAAGCATTCGTGGCTTCCCATAGACGGTTGGAGAGAGAGCCTAACCTTTCAGCGGCCAAATCCATATGATAGATTAAGAACTCTGCAGCTGCAGTGGGTGTCTTTACCCGCTTATAGGCCACACTATCCAAGACTGTGTCATCTCTTTCGTGCCCTATCCCTGTTATAATAGGCAAAGGAAACTGTGCACAAGCAGCAGCTAATAAATAGGTGTCGAAACCTGATAAATCGGAGGAAGAGCCTCCTCCCCGTATAATAATTACAACGTCAAACTCCTCTTGTCGTTTTAGTATCTTATCTAAAGCAGAAAGAATAGACTTTTCCACTTGATCTCCTTGCATTAGAGCCGGGAATAATTCCAATAAAAAACCATACCCCCGTTCATTATGTTTCAATTGATTATGAAAATCGTCATAGCCTGCTGCTGTAGCAGAAGAAATCACCGCTATACGTTGGGGAAGCAAAGGAAAATTCAACTCTTTATTTAATGTCAGAACCCCCTCTTTTTTAAGCTGCTCCAGAATTTCTTTTCTTCGCAGTGCTAAATCTCCCAAAGTGTACTCCGGATTGATGTTTTCGACTACTAAACTATAACCATAAAGTTCATGAAAATGAATAGAGACCTGTATTAGCACTTTAATACCTGCCACAAGTTGCTGCCCAGTAGTTTCCTCAAAAAAAGGCCGTAACAGCCCAAAAACATTTGCCCAGATAATGCCCCTTGCTTTTGCCACTAAATAATTAGTCGTGGCATCTTTTTGTACCAACTCTAAATAGCAATGCCCACTATTTTGATTGACTCGCACTTCACTTAGTTCGGCCTGTATCCAGTAGCTATCCGGTAAACATTGTTCCAAGCTCTTACGAGCCAACGCATTTAACTCTAATAATGTTAATATGTCAGAGTTCATTTTTTTCTTTTCCTAATTGATAGGCTTTCCAAAAATCAGGAATTCCATATCCATAAATATTGTCCGGATAAAGTACTCTGTCGCCCGCTTTCCGAACTAACTTTACAATTTCCTCTGCACTTAAATGAGGTAATGCCTGCCATAAACAAGCAACCATACCACAAAGTATGGGTGAGGCAAACGATGTACCATTAGCCGGAACTATGGTTCCATAAGAACTAACCACATAAGCATATCTTCCAACCGCAACCACATCAGGCTTAATGCGCCCATCCACCGTATTGCCAACAGCTGAGAAAGGAGCTAGAACTCCTTCTGCATCAATAGCCCCAACCGTTAAAACAGAACTGGCATCACCCGGCGTTGTAATTTTCTTCCAGGAATTTGCTCCGGTATTACCGGCACTACAAACCAAAACCATTCCTTTTTTAGCTATCATTGATGCTTGACTTGATATCAGGGCATATTCTCCGTCGAGATGCCTATAAGTATAATTCTGAGTTTCATCATCAAACGCATGATAGCCTAATGAAGTATTAATTACATCTACTCCTACACTATCAGCATACTCAACAGCGGCCGCCCAGTAATCTTGCTCCACCAAATGTTCTGTGCGTTCATCTTCACTGCGCAATAACCAATAAGTTGCTTCGGGTGCAGTTCCCACAAACACCTTCGGTTTATTTGCGGCCATACAAGACAATACCCCCAAACCGTGACTATGTTCTAAATAGAGATTTCCATCAGGGTTGACGAAATCCTTAACACCTCCAATTTTCACATTATCCAATAAAAGAATGGAATCCAGATTATGGAATCCGGCATCAATTACGGCAATCTCCATCCCTTGTCCTTTGAATCCCTGTTGATGCAACTTATCTGCTTGACTAATCTCAATCTGCCGGGTACCAACTCCATAGTATAAAGAATCAATCTCCTTATATTCGTTAATCAAGGTATCTCTGGTCAAAACCTCTTCCTCTATTTCTTTCGGTTCTATCCATACACGCTTAACAGAACATACAAAAGGAAGTTGAGCTATTTTATCGATCCGTGTGGTATCTGTACAAGATACCGTTACAAAATTATTCCATTTCCCTTTTGCTACCACCTTTACTCCTTGCCCTTCAATAGCTTTAACATAAGCTTCACATACCGGTAAATCGGTGGAATCAACTTTAATGTTTTGTTTTTCTCTTCTCTCTAATGCTTTTTTTGATAAAAACTGATCCGGTTTATCCAGCGAAAAAGTCGTTTTGTTCTTATCGGTTAATAATATGCGATACTTATAGCCCGGATGAGCTACGGCGACTAATGTAATGAATGACATTACAATTAACAGTGTTGATTTTCTATACATTTATTTATTCATTTTTTGTTGTTCAACAATCCATTGCACACCTCGCTGAAAATCGATTATGGCTCCGCCTAAGACACGATCGCCATCATAGAAAACAGCAGACTGCCCGGGAGTGACAGCAGAAGCAGGATATTGAAAATGGACTAGTAATTTTTCATCTTCTAAGAACTGCACCGAACAAGGAATGGGTTTACTTCGGTAACGTATCCTGACCGAAAGGTTTTCACAGGACAAGAACTCCTCCATATCAACAATCTCGGGCTTTTCGGTCAACATATAAGAGGTGGTCAAATCCTCCTGATTCCCTAACATCACGGTATTCTTTTCCGGATTTAACTTCAATACATAAGCCGGTTCACCCAACGCTATACCCAACCCCTTACGTTGTCCAATGGTATAATAGGGGAAACCCTTATGCTCACCCAGTTTTTCTCCGGTTTTACTTACGAACAATCCGGGACCAACCTCTTTATCTAAATCAGGGCACTGTTCTTTTAAGAAATCACGATAGTCCGATTTTATAAAGCAAACTTCCATACTTTCTCCTCCTTGAGATTTCTCCTCAAAGCCTTTCTTTCTTAAAAACTCCCTGACTTCAGTCTTATGAAGTTCCCCTAAGGGAAAAAGCGTTCTTTTCAAGACCTCCTGCCCTACTCGCCACAAAAAATAAGATTGATCCTTCTTCTCATCTTCCCCTATCCTCAAATAAAACTTTCCATTCTTCTCATCTATACGAATGTAATGCCCTGTTGCAATCCATTGACATTCCAATTTATCGGCCCATTCGGTCAACACCCGAAATTTGAATAAAGGATTGCACATCACACAAGGGTTAGGTGTTCTACCCTGTCTATACTCGCTCAAAAAAGAAGCGATAATCGTTTTCTGAAACAAATCTCTTTCATCTATGATATGATGTTCTATTCCTATTTTATCTGCCATTTCTTTTGCTTCTTCCGGGGCTTCTCCCCACACTTGCAAGGTCAGGCCTATAACCTCATAACCTTGTTCTTGAAGCATCAAACAAACAGCGGTACTATCTATACCTCCACTCACTCCTACAAGTACTCTTTTATTTTTATCTTTCATCCTTTACTATTTATCCTCTCAATGGAAAATCCATTCCCCACTGAACTTGTATTTCATAAAATAAGTCTACCCTTTCTTCCTCCTTCGGCAGGAAAACTCCTCAAAACGACATCTATCTTCGTCGGTCAGGGACCGACACTCATTCGGTCTGGGAGCGAGGTGCCATCGGTCAGGGACCGACAACCCGTTGAACCCAGACCGACAATTTAACTCATTATAAGGCTCTAAAGATACTATTTTTATGCTTTTCCATTGACATAAGGACACTGAAAATATTATCATTCATAAAGCTTGTTCACATCACAACTATTATTTATTTTAACACATCGTTTTAGGGCTAAACGCATCCTTAATTTCAGACCCTATTAAACACCTCAAAATCAAGAACAAACGAATGAACATAAGAATTGCAAAAGAAGAAGATCTCCCTCAAATAAAAAAACTCTATCGTGATTTCTTCAGTCTGATGGCTAGCATACAACCTGACATTATAAGGGAAGCAGAACAGGAGGAGGACTTCTTTCAAGAAATGATGGACTCGGATACTTCCGACATCCTAGTAGCAGAAGCAGATGAAAAGGTCATAGGGTTTATGGTGCTTTGCGAACAGATAACTTTACCATATAACTGTTTTGTACAATACACCTATGCCTATCTCATGGATATAATGATACAAGAAGAATACAGAAATAAAGGAGTAGCGAAGGCCTTAATAAAGAAGGCTAAGGAATGGGCCAGAAGTAGGGATTTAGCCTACTTGGACTTGAATGTGCTTGCAAGAAACAGCAAAGCCATTCAATTTTTCAAAACCGAAGGATTTAGAGAACAGATGTTAACCATGCGAATCACGCTATGAGGCCTTTACTCTTTAACAAAAACTGAAAAAAGGATTTTTAGAGGGAGTTAAGAAAACAGTCAGTCCTTATAGATTAAAACCGTGGCATAAGCAGCCATCCCCTCTTCTCTCCCTACAAAACCTAATCGTTCGTTTGTGGTGGCTTTTATAGAAACATCCTCCTCATCAACCTGCATTACACTCGCCAAAGTTTTCTTCATCGCAGGGATATAAGGATTCAGTTTAGGCTGCTCAGCGCAAATCGTAGCATCAATATTGCCTAAAAGATATCCTTTCTCCTCAAGTAATTCCATTACACGCTTAAGCAATAATTTACTATCCACATCTTTATACTCCGCAGCCGTATCAGGGAATTGATAGCCTATATCCCGCAAATTGGCAGCCCCTAAAAGAGCATCACAAATCACATCGATCAATACATCAGCATCCGAATGCCCCTCTAACCCTTTAGCATATTCAATTTTAATTCCGCCAAGCCATAAATCTCTATGCTCAGCAAAACGATGTACATCATAACCAAAACCAACACGGACTTTCATATCATTATATTTATTTATCGAACCGGGAGATGCAATACTTTTTTATCTTCAATATATCCTTCTAATTCTTGCCCCACCTCTATTGAACCAACCCCTTGAGGAGTTCCAGTAAAAATCAGATCCCCTATTTTCAAAGTCATAAATCGACTTACATGGGCTATGATTTCATCTACACTAAAAAGCATATCGCCGGTATACCCTTTTTGCAAAACATCATTTCCTTGCTTCAAAGAGAAATGAAGGGATTGAATATCTTTATATTGATTTAGAGGAATAAAATCGCCTATTACAGCCGAGCCATCAAAACCCTTAGACAGCTCCCAAGGCAACCCCTCAGCTCTGAATTTACGTTGCAAATCTCTTGCCGTCAAATCGAGACCTACGGTAATTTCTTCATAATAACGTGAAGCAAAACGCGTTGCAATGTTTTTGCCCAAACGATTGATACGAACCACTAACTCAGTTTCATACTGAAAATCAGTAGCAAAATCAGGAATAAAAAACGGCTTACCCTCCTTCAACAGAGCCGATTCAGGCTTCATGAAAATTATAGGATCCGTTGTAATACTTTCGTCTTTAAGTTCTTCTTTATGCAAGGCATAATTCATGCCTACCCCAATGATCTTCATCGATTTTCATTAAAGTCTAAACGATTAAACATCACAGCTAAGTGGGCATACAAAGAGGTATTTTGAACCACTATATCCTCCGGCACACGAATACGTACAGGAGTAAAGTTCCACAAGGCTTGGATACCACCAGCCACAATACGATCGGTTATACTCTGCGCTTTTTCAATAGGTACAGTCAGAACGCCAATATTAACTCGATCTTCCTTCATAAGCTGTTCAAATTCATCTGTATGATAGATGGGAATATTGTTTATTTTTTGTCCTACTTTCTTAGGATCCACATCAAAAGCACCTACTATATTCAATCCAAACTGAGCTAAACCTGAATCTCCTAATAAGGCACCTCCTAAACTACCTACTCCAAATAAAAAAGCTTTATGTACCGTAGAAAAGCCTAAAAAATCCTCCAGAACTTTGATCATAGTATCCGTATGATACCCCACTCTGGTACGCCCCGAAATGTTTACATATGAAAGATCTTTAGCCACTTTAGAGGCATCAATATTAATTTCTTTGGCTATCTGTGTAGAAGAAACGTATTCTACTCCTTCTTTCTTCAGTAAACGGACATTAGAAAGATACCACGGCAATCTGCGTAGGGTTGGCTCAGGTACTTTTACTTTCTTTATCTGGTCACTTTGGGTACTCATAATCTTTGATCTTATTTAGCTAGTAAAAATACTATTTTTTATTAATAGTCGAGAATTTTAGATGAGCCTTTTAGATTAAATCAACAGGAATTTTTACTATCTTCAAATAAAGAGGTATGTTTGATTAATTTTAACTTGGATTCTTATGAAAAAGCAAGATTGGAAAGATCGTTTAAATGTAGTATACTCCACAAACCCCGATTATGAATATACGGCTGAACAGGAGGAAGAAATCGAGACACTATCTCCTAAACAGCAAAAACTAAGAGTTCAAATTGATCGGAAGAACCGAGGAGGAAAAGTAGTAACCCTTATCTCCGGGTTTATTGGAACAAAAAAAGATTTACGAGAACTAGAGAAATTATTAAAAAACAAATGTGGTGTAGGAGGCTCATCTAAAGATGGAGAAATAATCATTCAAGGAGCTTTTAAAGAATTAATAGTAGACTTTTTAATTCAAAAAGGTTATACACAGACCAAACCAAAAGGCTAACGAAGTTTATTTAACCGATTAAAGATCCATCCGATGATTATTTGTCAAAGCACCAAAATCCTCATGATAAATACAAGTAAAAAAAGAAAGACTATTCAGTTGAATAGTCTTTCTTTTTTAATCATATATTTTATAACATTACTCCTGATCTAAGGAAAAACGTTTAAAATCGGTAACAGTAAGACCTTTACTTTGCTTATCTAAATATTCAGCAACAGTCATACTTGAATCCTTTACGTAATCTTGCTTTAACAAACAAACTTCACTATAAAACTTATTGATACGGCCTTGAACGATGCGATCAATCAAGTTTTCAGGTTTACCCTCTTCGCGAGCTTTCTCAGCAGCAACTTGTTTTTCACGTTCTAGAACATCAGCAGGGATACTTTCAGCGTTAACAGCAATAGGATTCATTGCTGCAATTTGCATGGCAATTTCACGTCCAATTTGTTCTGAAACTTCTTGATTGAAAGAAACAATTGTTCCCAATTTATTTCCCATATGAATATACACTGCAGTAGACTCACCTTCTACAACATTATATCCATCTAGCTCCATTTTCTCTCCAGTAACACCACTACGCTCAGTTACAGCTTCAGCTACTGTAATGTCGCCTAATTTCAGCGCTTCAACTTCTTCTAAGGAAGTCGCTCCATTTTGAATAGCTAAATCTAGAATCTGTTCTGTCAAAGCCATGAAATCTTCATTCTTAGCAACGAAGTCAGTTTCACATTTCAAAGCAATCATAGTTGCTTTTTTACCCGTAGATTTAGCGGCAACACAACCTTCTGAAGCATCACGATCAGAACGTTTTGCAGCAACAGCTTGTCCTTTTTTACGAATAATTTCCACTGCTTTATCAAAATCGCCATTAGCTTCTTCTAATGCATTTTTACAATCCATCATTCCAGCACCTGTCAACTTACGTAGATGCTTAATCTCTGCCATTGATACAGCCATAATATATTTATTTAAGCGGTTTAATATTTAAGTAAGGAAAGCCAATAATTGGGAGAAGAGTAAATGTGATAACTCACATTTCACCTTATCCAAACTATTGGCTAATTATATATTTAAGCTTCTTGTTCGTCTTCTTTTTGAACTTCAGCTTTATCTTCTTTGTCTGCCTCTTCTTTTTCTACTTCTACTGGTTCTACTTCAGACTCTTCATCAGAATCATCAACTTTTTGCACTCTTGCTTTAGTTGCTTTTTTCTTAGTCTTAGAACCTTCCCCTGCAGCTTCCATATCTACCTTCTCAGCTTGACGCTCAGTCAAACCTTCTTGAATAGCAGCACAACATACACCAATGATTAATTCAATTGATTTAGTTGCGTCATCATTTGCAGGGATAACAAAATCAACATTACTAGGATCTGAGTTTGTATCAACCATCGCAAAAATAGGAATACCCAAACGGTTAGCCTCACGAACTGCAATATTTTCCTTCATTACGTCTACCACAAAAAGAGCAGCAGGTAAACGGGTTAAATCAGCGATAGAACCTAAGTTCTTTTCTAATTTTGTACGTTGTCTTTCAATTTGTAACTTCTCTCTCTTAGATAAGTTATCGTATGTACCATCACTAGTTAAGCGATCAATAGTAGACATTTTCTTAACCGCCTTACGTATAGTAGGGAAGTTAGTTAACATACCACCCGGCCAACGCTCAACAACATAAGGCATATTTACAGTTTCTGCTTTTTCAGAAACAATTTGTTTTGCCTGCTTTTTAGTAGCAACAAAAAGAATCTTCTTTCCGGATTTTGCAATTTGTTTTAAAGCTTCAGCAGCTTCATCAACTTTTGCTGCTGTTTTATGTAGGTCTATAATATGAATACCATTGCGCTCCATGAAAATATAAGGAGCCATTGCAGGATTCCATTTTCTTCTTAAGTGTCCAAAATGTGAACCTGCTTCTAATAATTGATCAAATGTAATTCTTGACATTTTTTATTTATTAATCGTTTACTTTCTTTTTTGTCTCATTCTAAACCAACCACCAAGTAGTTCTTAAAAGCAAGAAGTCTTGGAAGTTTAGATACTAAACGGTTTATCCAAACAGTGAAGCATATATTAACGCTTGCTGAATTGGAATTTCTTACGAGCTTTAGGTTGACCTGGTTTCTTACGCTCAACAGAACGAGAATCACGAGTCATAAATCCTTCAGCACGAAGAGCAGCTTTATCTTCTGGGTTGATTTTCACAAGAGCACGAGCTATTGCTAAGCGTAAAGCTTGTGATTGACCAGTATAGCCTCCTCCTTTAAGGTTTACCTTTATATCATATTTACCTTCAGCTTCTACTGCTACAAGAGGTTGTTTAACAACATATTGTAAAATCCCAGAAGGGAAATATACTTCTAGATCTCTTTTATTAATAGTAATCTTTCCGGTACCTTCGGTTACGAATATACGAGCAATTGCGCGTTTACGTCTACCTAATGCGTTTACAACTTCCATTATCTATTATTTAAGTGAGTTTATATCAATTTTTTTAGGGTTTTGAGCTTCGTGCTTATGATCTTCTCCGGCATAAACATAAAGATTTCTCAAGAGCTGTGCACCTAATCTATTCTTTGGTAACATTCCTTTCACAACCTTTCTAAAAAGTTTATCATCTCCATTTGGTTTTGCTTGTAAACGAGCAGGAGTGATTCCTTTTTGTCCACCTGGATATCCGGAATAAGTCAAATATTCTCTATCCGTCCATTTATTTCCAGTCATCTTCACCTTGTCTGCATTGATGATAATTACATTATCGCCGCAATCAACATGAGGTGTAAAATTTGGTTTATACTTTCCTCTTAAGATTTTCGCCACTTTTGAACACAAACGACCTAAAACTTGATCGGTTGCATCTACAATCACCCACTCTTTATTTACGGTGGATTTATTTGCAGAAACTGTTTTATAACTTAAAGTATCCACTTTTTTTGTTTTTGTTTATTATTACTTAAATTAACTCTACTATTCATATGGCTAATTTCATAAGATTTACATTACGGAATTATCTGTAAACGCTTATTGTTATGAATAATAACTCTATTCGAGATAATAATCGGCTTGCAAAAGTACTGTTTTTCTTTATAAAAACAAACTCTTTCATACTCTTTTTCAGCATATTGACCAGATTTCTCTCTTTTAATTAAAAATCATCTCCTCACTCATCCCTAAACATATTTAATCCAGAGCCACCTCTTTCTGTTGAATTAAACATAAAAAAGAGAGTTTATTAAATAAACTCTCTTTTTCTTACTTTTTATTTAGTTTCATTTTTTAAAACTCAGCACTATGAGGAGTTCTTGGGAAAGGAATTACATCACGAATATTGGTCATGCCCGTAACAAAGAGCAGTAATC
>FZPS01000173.1_pt47 | contig 20170 bp, 19 predicted proteins | sample 1817821 | NCBI WGS metagenome assembly FZPS01 (sample SAMEA104158645, study PRJEB21678) | metagenome | place: Germany | collected 2015-04-21
TTCCTGGTAGCAATAGCGGAGGGGCCACACCCGTTCCCATCCCGAACACGGAAGTTAAGCCCTCCAGCGCCGATGGTACTAGGGCACAAGCCCTGGGAGAGTAGGTCGCCGCCAGGAATTAATTTTTAAAGGCTTAGGGTGAGTCATATTTGACAAACCCCACGAAAATAATTATAATATAATATGAAATGAGTAGCGTTCCTCGGTAGCTCAATGGCAGAGCGCTCGGCTGTTAACCGAGTCGTTGCAGGTTCGAGTCCTGCCCGAGGAGCCATTTTTATTTTCTAATAGATGGAGTGGAGAGATGGCCCTGACAAAGGAGACCTACCAGAAACTATATGACATGCTCTGTGATGTAACTCCCCTGGAGTATGACTGTGGTATTTTATGCGATCAGGTTTGCTGTCAGGGGAGTAAAGACCTGGGTATGTACCTTTTTCCCGGGGAGGAAGAGCTCTTTAGCATGAAGGAGGACTGGCTGAAATGGGAAGCCCAGAAGGTGAAATACTACGACTTTCCTCCCAGCTGGGAAGGTACGGTGTATTTCGTTACCTGTACCAAACCCTGTCCCCGTAAGATGCGGCCCCTCCAGTGCCGCTTCTATCCCCTTGCTCCCCACCTCCTTGCCGACGGCTCCCTCCTCCTCATCTACGATCCAGCCCAGGTCCCCTACCAGTGTCCCTTAATTACAGAGAAGATGAAGCTCAGGCCCGAGTTTGTCCAGCGGGTCTACGAGGCTTGGCGGATCTTGCTGGAGGATGGTAAAATTCGGGACCTGGTGAAGTGGGATTCCAGGGAACGGGAAGGCCGGCCCGATTTTATCCCGGAAATAGTCCTGGCGGAAGATAAAGATCCCGCTGATCCCGCTGGCTGAATTGTTTCCCCGGCTTTGCCTTGACGTCGGCAGCCGGGCGGTTTAAAATTAGAATAAGAAATGTGGGCCTGTAGCTCAGAGGGAGAGCGCCTGACTCGCATTCAGGAGGCCAAGGGTTCGAATCCCTTCAGGTCCACCAGCAAAAACACAGTAACCACGGGGTTTTCAGGCCCTGTGGTTTTTTCATGCACCGCCAGGATAGCAATTTTTGTGGCTATTCTGTTCACAACCTGGCTATGGTGTAATAATCAGGGTGTAATATTTAGTTTCATAGGAATCGGGTTGTTCCGGTAAGGGCAAGGCGGTGGAAAAGCTCAGGAGCAGTCTTTGACCAGCGGGAGACCAGAAGGGTCCCTGCAGGTGGTCGCCGAAGAGAAGGGTCGCTGCTTTTCGGCTGCTGTCTCCAATCCTAACAAATAAGGCCGCCCTTTGGTTCATCCCCTCTTCTTCTCCGTCCACAATCCAGGCAGCGTGGCCCTGCGGGTTGATTGCCCCACTCAGAATCCTGCCTGTTGCTTCTTCCCAATGGACCCCACCTTCTGAATCCATTACGCCGATTCCACAGGGAATTGCATTATCGGCAAAATAACGCTGAAAAAGGATTCCGGAACTCCCGATGGACAGTCCTTCCAGATACTCCCCGTCATCGGCATTGGTGATGAGGGTGGTTTCACTGGTTTCCCGGTTGTAAACAGCCAGATCGGAACGGTAACCGGAGGAGTATTCCTGGGTGCCGTCCTTTTTGCGGCTGGCCCTGGCGGTGAATATCAGATGCTGGTCATCGAGCCAGCCCGTAGGAGAGGTAAGAAAATAGCCGGGCAGGTCCATGGCCAGGGTTTCCGTATTCCCAGTATCCAGGTCATAGATAAAATACTCGTTATCCCATTCATATTCGTAGTACAGGAGGAGGTTATTCCCAGCGGGGGACCAGAGGCCTCCTTGCAGTGTTGTCCCTTCCCTTTGTTCTGACCAGAGGAGCTTCTTTCCGGTTCCCTCCCCGTTAATGAGCTGGATCCCGTCTCCATTCCGGAAAAGAAACTGTTCCCGGTCGGGGGAAAGGCGGATATCCCAGGCGGTGACACCCAGGGAGGTGTAGGAGCTATTCTGCACCTTGACCCGGAGGGGGTTGGTCCCGCTTAACCCCAGTATCTCTTCTTCGCTGAGCCAACCTGCGGCCAAGAAATACTCCGGCAGTTGGGGAAGGGATTGGATCGCAGCAGCGGTTGCGCTGTAGAGCTTGCCCTCATCATTCCCTTCCCCTTGGAGGGCGGCGGCAGCGTACGGTCCTTGTTCCACAGGGCTTTCCCCATGCTCATCCCCAGGCTGCTTTTGCAGGCAGCCGGAGAGTAGGAACACCATGGTTAGCAATAGGGCCAGAAAAAGCCCCGATTTTTTTCTCATTATTAACACTCCTTTCCCCCGTCCAAATATTGTTGTATTTATAGACGTCCAGGAGCAGTATAAAGTTTCCTAGGTAGCCCCATGCCTTCGGCTCTGGACAGGCCTTCTGCGAGGAGAACTGGAAGGGAGCCAGAAAGGGACATTGGGTCAGGATGAAGAGTGTTTTTTAAAAAGGCAGGAAAAGGTTGGCGGCATGTAGAATTAAAGGCCCAGAAAAAGTATGGCGTGTTTTGTCAGATCATTTTAGCTTTAGTTTGCAGGCTGCCCTGTGATCTGATCGGATTTAGTCGCTGCTAGCGGGAGACTGGTGCTGGCCGCAGCCTATTCGAGGTGAAGGATGATGGCCTACATAAGAAAAAAGGCTCTGCCGGTGGCCCTTATTCTTCTTGCCTGTTTCTTCCTCGCCCTGCCCCTGGGGCAGGGGAAGGGACAGGAACAGGGTGACACACTGCCTCCCCTGGGGGAACTCCACCACCAGCTTGAAACCCTGGATCGGGCCGAGAAGGAAACCCTGGCCGAGCTTTTTTTAGTTACGGAAAGTATCAAGGAGCAGGAGAGGGAGCTGGCTGCCCTCCAGGAAAGGCAGGAACAGGTGCTGGTTGCCCTGGACCGGGCCGAGATTGACTATGAGGAAGCCGCTGCCAATTATGAAGAAGCCAGGGGCACGGCAACGGAAGCCCTGCGCTGGCTGCAGAAGTTGGGCCCTGTCTCCTACATCGATCTCATTGTGGGCGCAGCTTCCTTCAGCGACTTTTGGCAGCGCCTCGATACAATTTTTCTGGCTGTCCGGGGTGTGGAGAGGGCCCTGCAGCATTTGACTGTAACCCGGGAGAAGGCTATTGCCCAGAAGGAAGGCCTCACTGCCACCCGGGATGAACTGGAGCGGGTGGTGGCCGCGGCCAGGGAAAAACTGCAGCAGTTGGAGGAGACCAGGGGGCAAATGGAGGCCAGCCTGGCCGGCCTAGGCGATCGGAGGCAGGAATACGAAAGATACCTGGCCGAGCTGGAGGACCTGTGGCTCCAGGAGCTCATCCCCTACTTAAAGGCAGCGGCGACGGAGCTGCTAAAACTGATGTCTTCCGGTGGGCAGGATGCCCTGGAGATCGATTGGCAGCTGACCAGGGACGGGTTGAAGGGGCGGCTTCCCTTTACGGCCCTCAATGCCAGCCTTGCCGCATCGCCCATCTTGCAGGGGGCCCAGTTTTCCGGCGCAGATGGTCAGCTTGTTTTCACCGTTCCCGAGCGGGGCCTCACCCTGCAGGGGAAATTGTCCCTGGACGAAGGGGGCAGGGAGGGTAGTTTCGATGTGGAGGAAATATGGCTCTGGGGGATGCCCATCAGCCCCACGGTTCTGGCCGATTACCGGGAGGAAACCCGCTTTACCCTCACCGTGCCATCCCTGGCTCCCGGCATTCGCCTGCGGGAAATCAGGGTGACCGCCGATGCTCTGGAAATGACACTAGGTTTTTAAGGGGGAAAACAAAGGCTGCTTGGGAAACCAAGGGGCTTTACAGGGAGGGGTAGGATTGATTCACGCCCGGGGGGTAGCCAAGGTTTACGAGAATGGAACCCAGGCTTTGCAGGAAGTAAATTTAGAGGTAGCAGAGGGAGAACTTGTTTATGTCCTCGGTGCCAGCGGGGCGGGGAAAACCACCCTCTTGAAATTGCTGCTGGGGATGGAAAGGCTGACGGCCGGTGAGCTTGAAGTGGCCGGGATTTCCCTGGCCAAGGCCCAGGCACCGGATATCCGCCGCCTGCGCCGCATCACGGGGTCAGTGTTCCAGGATTTTAAGCTGATACCCGGGCGCACGGCCCTGGAAAATGTAGCCCTTTCCCTGCGGGTCCTCGGGGTGCCCTGGTCGGAAAACCGGCAGCGGTCCCTGGCTGTCCTGGAGGAAGTGGGCCTGACCGACAGGGTAGGGAGCCTGGTACAGACCCTTTCCTGGGGGGAACGGCAGCGGGTTGCCCTGGCCCGGGCGGTGGTCCGGGAGCCCCGGCTCCTCTTGGCCGATGAACCGACGGGGAACTTAGATGCTGTCAGTGTGGGTTATGTCGCCGCGGTTCTGGCCCGGGCCGGGGAGAAGGGGATCACCCGGGTGGTGGCTACCCACGATACCCGCCTCCTGGACAGGCTGCCGGGGCGGGTGCTGCAGCTTGAGCAGGGCCGCCTGCGGGAAGTTGCCGGCAAGGAATGGGAAAACAGGCCATAGGGAGGGAGAAGGAGTGTTTAACAATCTTGGCTATTTCTTTGCTGAAGCCTGGCGGGATGCCAAAAATCGCCCGGTGGCGGTAATATTCTCCCTGGTCAGCATTACCCTCCTCCTCCTCTTTGCCGCCTTTGTCTTTGCCGGCGGAGAAGAGGCCCAGTGGCTGGTGGGACAATTGCGGGAAGAGGCGGCTGTGACGGTCTTTCTCAATGAAGATATAGCCGGGGACCAGGTGGAAGAACTGGAGGAAAAACTTGGGGGCTTAGATGGGGTTACTGCCCTCCGCTTTGTCTCCCAGGAGGAGGCTTTGGAAGAGATGAATAAGGTCCTGGGGTCTTACAGCGCGGAGCTGGCAGCCCTGGCCGGCTTCAACCCCTTTCTCAGCTACTTTGAAGTGGGAGTCAGGCCGGAGCAGGGGCCCGCTGTGGCCCGCCAGGCGGAAGATTTGCCGGGTGTGGACGGGGTGCGGGACAGCCGCCAGACCATGGAACGTTTGAGCCGCCTTTCCACTGTCCTTCGCCTGGGAGCCCTCCTTACCCTGATCTTTGTTGGAGTAGTGATGATGATCACCATCTCCCACATCGTCCACCTGGGTTTGATGGCCCGGGAGGAGGAGATGGAAATATATCGCCTGCTGGGAGCAGGGCCCTGGTTTGCCCTTATGCCCTTTCTCTTGCAGGGCTCCCTGCTGGGTTTGGCAGGGGGGGTGCTGGCCTTTTTGCTGGCCCTCCTCTTTTTCCCCTTACTCTTTTCCCGCCTGCTGGCGGCCCTGCCCTTTTTGCCCCTCCGGCCGGGGGTAGAGGTCGCCCTGGCCGTCGGGCCTGTACTGGTAGTAACGGGCTTGTTATTTGGCCTGTGTGGGAGCCTCCTGGCCCAGTCCCATGCCAGGGGATGATGGTGGGAAGCGATAAACCAAAAAGCAATAACCTCCTGCTGCTTCGGCGGGAGGTTTTTATGTTTTTTCCCCAGTGTTAATTGTGCCTATCTGGGTTAATTTCTTTAGGAGCGAGGTCGAAGGTCGGGTTCGCCGTTTCTTGCTAAAAATTGTTTACCAATATAATTCACCGTCGGCAGGATTTTCGCCAAGAAGGTCTAATATAATAAGATCATTGATGTCTATACTCCATAAACAAATGTATACACAGGGTGAAATATCACCCTGTTGTAGCCGCAAAGGGGGGGTTATGGAAAGGTATTAGATTTCTTGTTACCGGGGGTTCAAATTCAGTTATTTTTTGTAGGGAGGGAAAGACGTGAAAAAGAAAGGACTAATCCTTGCTCTGGTTGTAATGTTGGTGGCCTCATTGTCTCTGGCCGGCTGCGGCGGAGCAGAAACCGACGGCGGTGAAGGGGCAGGGGACGATGTGATCCGGATCGGTGTTTATGAGCCCATGACCGGGGATTCTGCCGCCGGGGGCCAGATGACCTGGGAAGGTATAGAACTGGCCAACGAGCTTTATCCTGAGGTCTTGGGCAAGAAGGTCCAGCTCTTCCTGGAAGACAACAAGACGGATAAATCGGAAGCGGCCAATGCCGTCCATCGTTTAATCGAACACCACAATGTGGTTGCCATTATCGGCAGCTATGGCAGCAGTATGTCCATGGCCGGCGGTCCCGTGGCCCAGGAAAAGGGCATCCCCGTCGTGGGCTGCTCCCCCACCAACCCCCTGGTCACCCTGGGCAATGACTACTACTTCCGGGTCTGCTTTATCGATCCCTTCCAGGGCCGGGTCATGGCCCAGTATGCCTTTGAGGATCTGGGGGCGGATACGGCTGTGATCATCCGCAATGTGGCCGACGACTATGCCGTGGGCCTGGGCAATTATTTCCAGGAAGCCTTCGTTTCCTTCACTGGCAGTGAAGACAGCATCCTGGCCGTCCTGGACTACCAGAAGGGGGACCAGGATTTCACCGCCCAGCTGACCACGGTGAAAAACCTTAACCCCGATGTCATCTTCGCCCCCGGTACCTACGGGGACAGTGCCCTTATGATCCGGCAGGCCCGGGAACTGGGGATAAACCAGCCCTTCCTCGGCGGCGACACCTGGGAGGCGCCGGAATTTATCGAAGTGGGCGGTGAGGCAGTGGAAGGGGTTGCCCTCAGCACCCACTACAGCCCTGAAGCTACTGTAACCGACGCAGCCAAGGAATTTGTCCAGGTTTACACCGATAAGTTCGGCAAGGAGCCCAACGCCTTTGCCGCCCTCGGCTTTGACGCCTACATGGTGATCCTCGATGCCATTGAGCGGGCAGGCAGCGCTGAACCCCAGGCCATCCGGGATGCCCTGGCGGCAACGGAGAACTTCGAGGGTGTAACAGGGGTTATCACCCTGGATGAGAATGGCGATGCCACCAAGAGTGCGGTTATCCTCAAGGTTGATAACGGGGAATTCCGGTACTTGACCACAGTGAATCCTAACTAACTGATAAACTGCCTCCCCCCCACCCAAAGGGGTGGGGGGAAGGCTGGTAAAAGCAGGGGAGTGGAATAATGAGTCAAGACTTGTTTTTTCAGCACCTGGCCAATGGCATTTCCCTGGGCAGCCTTTATGCCCTGATCGCCATTGGCTATACCATGGTCTATGGGATTTTGCGCCTGATCAACTTTGCCCACGGCGACCTGTTGATGATGGCGGCTTATATGGTTTTTTACGGCATGCTTATTTTCTCCCTGCCCTGGTGGTTGAGTGTGATCCTGGCTGTGATCCTCACCGCTGCCCTGGGAGCTGGCATTGAGAGGGTCGCCTACCGGCCCCTGCGGGATTCCCCCCGCATTTCGGTGTTGATCTCTGCCATTGGGGTTTCCTTCTTCCTCGAGAACCTGGGAACAGTCCTTTTCGGAGGTCGGGCCAAGGCCGTCTACCGGCCCGACTGGCTGGCAGCCACCCATGAGATCGGCGGGGTTTCCATAATGACCCTGGCCCTGGTGATTCCGGCGGTGACCATCCTTCTCCTCCTGGTCCTTTCCTACCTTGTCTACAAGACCAAGACGGGGATGGCCATGCGGGCCGTCTCCAGGGACTATGATACGGCCAGATTGATGGGCATCGATGTGGACAGGGTAATCGGCTTTACCTTTGTCACCGGCTCTACCCTGGCCGCCGTGGGGGGAATTATGTGGGCCCTCCGTTATCCCCAGATTCACCCCTTTATCGGGGTCATGCCCGGCTTGAAGTGCTTTATTGCCGCTGTTTTTGGCGGTATCGGCAATATTCCCGGGGCCGTTCTGGGGGGCTTTCTCCTGGGAATTGGTGAAATAATGCTGGTAGCCCTTTTCCCCGATCTGGCCGGTTATCGCGATGCCTTTGCCTTTGTCATCCTCATTTTAACCCTTCTTTTCCGGCCTACCGGCCTCCTGGGGGAAAAAATAGCAGAGAAGGTGTAAGAGAATGGGAAAAATAACTTTGCCAAGATCTGGACTATACTCCCTGGTGGCGGCAGCCTACCGGAGGGAGCCTAAGCGGTGGGGCCCCATGCTGACAGGGGCAGTAATTTTGTGTTTGCTTTTATTTATCTACTGGGCCGGTAGGAACTTCAACCCCTACCAGGTGCGGATCTTAAATCTCATAGGGATCAATATTGGCCTGGGGTTGAGCCTGAATTTGATCAACGGTTTTACCGGCCAGTTTTCCCTGGGCCATGCCGGCTTTATGGCGGTGGGTGCCTATACCACCACCCTTTTGATGATGCCGCCGGCCGTCAAGCAGATGAACTTTTTTATGGTGCCCCTGATTTCGCCCCTGGATGAGATCCAGCTGCCCTTTATTGTCGCCCTTTTGCTGGGAGGTCTCGTGAGTGCCTTGATGGGCTTTTTCATTGGGGCCCCGGTGCTGCGCCTCAGGGGCGATTACCTGGCCATTGCCACCCTGGGCTTTTCTGAGATTATCCGGATTGTCATTACCAATATCCGGTCTGTGACCAATGGGGCCCTGGGCTTGAAGGCCATCCCGGCCTATACCAACCTGTGGTGGAGCTGGGGCTTTGCCCTCCTTACTATCTTTGTTATTACCCGCCTCATTCATTCCAGCTACGGGCGGGCCTTTAAAGCCATCCGGGAGGACGAGATTGCCGCCGAAGCCATGGGCATCGGCCTCTTCCGGCACAAGATGCTGGCCTTTACCCTGGGCGCCTTTCTGGCCGGCATCGGCGGGGGCTTTCAGGCCAGCCTTCTGACCACCATCGACCCCAATATGTTCCGCTTTATCCTTACCTTCGAGATCCTCCTGATCGTGGTGTTGGGCGGTATGGGGAGTATCACGGGAACGGTCATTGCTGCCACTATCGTCACCATCCTCAAGGAAGTGCTGCGGGGCGTGGAGGCCCCCATGAATTTGGGCTTTATCTCTCTGCCGGGCATACCGGGGATGCGGATGGTGATCTTCTCCCTCCTCCTGATCCTGGTGGTCCTCTTCTATCGAGAGGGGATAATGGGACAGAGGGAATTATCCTGGGAAGGTTTGTTTGGCCCAAGGAACGGCCGCCCCGAAAGGGGTGTTGAAGCATGATTCTTTTGCAGATGGAGGGTGTAGGGAAAAATTTTGGCGGACTGACGGCCCTTGCCGATTTTAATCTGTCCCTGGCCCCCGGCGAGCTGGTGGGCCTCATCGGGCCCAACGGGGCCGGGAAGACGACGGTCTTTAACCTCATCACCGGTGTCTATAGGCCCAGCGAGGGACGCATTGTTTTCGACGGCAGGGATATCACCGGCCTGCGCCCGGATCTCATCACCCGCTGCGGCATTGCCCGCACCTTCCAGAATATCCGCCTTTTCGGCAACTTGACTGTTTTGGAGAATGTCCTCGTCGCCAATCACCTCCGCCTTCGTTCCAATCCCCTGGAGGCGGTCATCAGGTGGGGGAGGTACCAAGCCGAGGAAAGGGAAATGGTAGCCTATTCCCGGGCCCTCCTGGAAGCCGTCGGCCTGGATCACCTGGCCGAAGAAGAGGCCAGCTCCCTTCCCTACGGCCAGCAGCGCCGGCTGGAGATCGTCCGGGCCCTGGCCACAAAACCGAAGGTCCTCCTCCTGGATGAACCGGCGGCAGGTATGAACCCGGCCGAGGCAGAGGAATTGATGGATTTTATCCGGCAGATAAGGAAGGACTTTAATCTCACCATCCTCCTCATCGAACACCACATGCGGGTGGTCATGGGGATTTGTGAGCGCATTCTGGTCTTAGATCACGGCCTGACCATTGCCGAGGGCAGCCCGGCTGAGATCCAGAAGGACCAGAAGGTCATTACTGCCTACCTGGGGGTGGAGACTGGTGCTTAATATTCAAAATCTGCATGTCTACTACGGCGGCATCCATGCCCTGGAGGGCATTTCCCTGGAGGTGCCGGCTAATAAAATTATCACCCTGATCGGTGCCAATGGCGCCGGCAAGAGCACCACCCTCAGGGCCATTTGCGGGCTGGTGAAAGCTGCTTCCGGCACCATTACCTTTCGGGGTGAAGATATTACCCAGGCCTCTACCACCCAGATTGTGCAGAAGGGAATTACCATGGTCCCCGAGGGAAGGCGGGTCTTTCCCGACTTAACTGTCCTGGAGAACCTGTACCTGGGGGCCTACACCCGGAAGGACGCTGACGTGAAGAGGGACCTGGACTGGGTTTTCAGCCTCTTTCCCCGCCTCAAGGAGCGGAAGGGCCAGCTGGCGGGGACCCTGTCCGGGGGCGAGCAGCAGATGCTGGCCGTCGGCCGGGCCCTCATGGCCAATCCCAGCCTCTTGATGATGGACGAGCCTTCCCTGGGCCTGGCCCCCATGCTGGTCCAGGAGATCTTCAATATCATCAAGGAGATCCACAGTGAAGGAAAAACCATTCTCCTCATTGAGCAGAATGCCCGGGCTGCCCTCCAGCTGGCCGATTACGGCTATGTCCTGGAGACGGGCCGGATAGTCCTCGCCGGCAGCGGGAAGGAACTCCTGGCCCGGGACGAGGTTAGAAAGGTGTATTTGGGTGAAGAATAAAGGGGAGCCCCAGGGCTCCCTTTTCTGCTGGACTTATTGGGATACATTGTCAATTATGTGGCAAAATCGCCCCTTTATAATATCATGGTGGCAGGAAAAAAGAAGAATATTTTCCTTTACACAGTCTCCTTTATGTGATACCATAAAAACAAAGTAATTGATAAATTTATAACAAAATTACTTTTGAAAGGGCTGCCAGCCCAGCGTCCTTGACACCGGCCAGCTAAATAGGGTAATCTTTTATATAACGGCTTATAGTACTAATAAGTATAATAGGTAATGTAAACCAGAAACCACGGAGAATGTAGGAGGTAAAGGGCATGGCGCGTAATGGACGACCTTCCTATGATCATGTGCCTATGGTTGTAATAAAGAGACTGCCCCGGTATTACCGCTATCTGGGGGAGCTGGTGGAAAAGAAGGTAGAGCGCATCTCGTCCCAGAAGCTGGCCCGGATGATGGGCATTTCCGCCTCCCAACTGCGTCAGGACCTTAACCACTTTGGCGAATTCGGCCAGCAGGGTTACGGTTACCGGGTTGAGGATCTCTACAACGAAATCGGCCGGATCATCGGCCTCGAGTACCAATACAACATGATCTTGGTCGGTGCCGGTAATCTGGGCCAGGCCCTGGCCAACTATCCCAACTTTGCCAAGCGGGGCTTTTGCCTGAAGGCCATCTTTGACATTAATCCCCGCTTAATCGGCATGAAGATCAATGATGTGGAAATAAGGGATATCGATGAGCTGCCCGATTTTGTGGCCAAGAACAATATTTCCATTGGCATTATAACTGTGCCCAAGGATGCAGCCCAGGGAGTGGCAGAAATGCTGGTGGATGCCGGAGTCAAGGCCATCTGGAATTTTGCTCCCATAGATATCCGGGTGCCGGATCACATTATCCTGGAAAATGAGCACCTGGCCGATCGGTTGATGGTGCTGGCCTTCCGCCTGCAGGACAAGCTGGCCTACGAACCGTCATAGCTCCAGGGTGTCAACTGGCAGCCTTTGGGACTTTACAAACACAGGGAAGAGAAGGGAGATGGGGTAGGTAGCCTGCTCGTCTCACTTCTCTCAAGTCCCATTTTGCGGCAGATGGGGTGGCTTTTGCTGTCGGAACTACTCTATTGGGAGTAGTTTTTTGTATTTTCCGGTGGAGTACATTGCGCGGGGTGTATTATTTTGGTAACATAGACTAAATAATAGTAGAAATTAGCCCCAGGATGCTGAAGGAGGGAGAGCAATGGAATTACATCCCCGGTTCGAAAAAGAGGGCCTGACCTTTGATGATGTTTTGCTTGTTCCTGCCTACTCCGAGGTTCTGCCCCGGGATGTGGACGTCAGCACCCGGATTACGAGGGAAATTCCCCTCAATATACCCATAGCCAGTGCGGCCATGGACACCGTCACCGAAGCCCGCCTTGCCATTGCCTTAGCCCGGGAGGGGGGCATTGGCTTCATCCATAAAAACATGAGTATTGAGCGCCAGGCCGAGGAGGTAGATAAGGTAAAACGGTCGGAGAGCGGTGTCATCGTCGACCCCATCTCCCTCTCCCCCGACGATACCATAGAGGATGCCGAAAGGATTATGGCCAGGTACCGCATTTCCGGCGTGCCCATCACCGATGGGGAGGGGAAGCTGGTTGGGATCCTGACCAACAGGGACATCCGCTTTGAAGAGGATTTTTCCAAACCCATTGGGGAAGCCATGACCAGGGAAAACCTGATTACGGCCCCGGTCGATACAACCTTGGAAAAGGCCAAGGAAATTTTGAAACGGTACAAAATTGAAAAACTGCCTCTGGTTGATGAAAACTATATTCTCAAAGGCCTCATCACCATCAAGGATATCGAAAAGGCCAAAAAATACCCCCAGGCAGCCAAGGATTCCCTGGGCCGCCTACGGGTGGGGGCAGCGGTAGGTATTGCCGCCGATACCATGGAACGGGTTGCTGCCCTGGTGGCGGCGGGTGTCGACCTTTTGGTCGTCGATACTGCCCACGGCCATTCCCGGGGAGTACTGGATATGGTCCGGAAGATTAAGGGCAAGTACCCGGAGCTCCAGCTGGTGGCCGGCAATGTGGCTACGGCGGAGGCGACCAGGGATCTGATCCAGGCCGGGGCAGACGGGATTAAGGTGGGCGTGGGTCCTGGTTCCATCTGCACTACCCGGGTCATCAGCGGGATCGGGGTGCCCCAGATTACGGCGGTTCTGGATTGTGCCCAGGAGGCCGCCAAGGCCGATGTACCTGTCATTGCCGATGGGGGGATCAAGTATTCGGGGGATATTACCAAGGCCCTGGCTGCCGGAGCCGAGGTGGTTATGATCGGCAACCTCTTTGCCGGTACCGAGGAGAGCCCGGGGGAAACCATCATCTATCAGGGGCGGAGCTTCAAGGTCTACCGGGGCATGGGTTCCCTGGGGGCCATGAAGGAAGGGAGCAAGGACCGGTATTTTCAAGAAAATGTGCAGAAGCTGGTCCCGGAAGGCATTGAAGGCCGGGTTCCCTACAAGGGCCCCCTGGCCGAGACCGTTTACCAGCTCATTGGCGGGCTCCGGGCCGGCATGGGCTACTGTGGGGCCAGGAACCTTAAGGAACTGCGGGAAAAGACCCGCTTTATCCGGGTGACCAATGCAGCCCTGCGGGAGAATCACCCCCACGATATCCATATTACCAAGGAGGCCCCCAACTACAGTGTAGATATGTAAAGAGGCCAATTAATGGCAGGCTAACTATTTTCTTTAGAGGAGGAAATTAAGCTCTGCCGGCGAATATAATACCATACGAGGACAAATTACTATAGGATACAGAGCGAGGTTGCCCCGAGTATTGAGTGCAGGCTTGGGGGGATGTAAATTGGCCTTCGAGGTCTTCTTTTGTCCAGTACGCCAATCCAGTTCCATTGTCAGCCCTTTTAGGTGTGGCCTAAAGGGGAATGGAACTAGGATTGGCGTTTTATTTTGGCCAGGAGCCCAAGAACAAGGGGAGGTGTTGTGATTGAAATTGGCGGTGGTGGAAACAGGGGGCTGTCCCACCCTGAATTGTGAGCTTTGCAGCAGGGCTTGCAGCAGGCAGTTCCACGGGTCATGGCAGCGGATCAAGGCAGAGGGCAAGGCCGATTTGGCACCCTGTGTGGTAGGCTACTACCTGAAACCAGTAGGGGTGAATTTAGGACGGGCTCCTGTGACTGCACCGAAATAAAGGAGAGAGCATACCGCCGGGCCCGGTATTTTCCTGCATCGGTAGATTTTGTCCAAACCCTGACCTTTGGTCAGGGTTTTTCCCTTTGGGTGGGGGAAAAATAAAGAAAGGTCAGGGAAGGTAAAAGTGGGCGAAAAAGGGCTTTAGGGCCGATAAAGGCTGGGAAAGTTGGGAAAAAATAAGAAATCGGGGGGTTGATTTTCCCAGGGGATAGGTATATATTGTAGGTGAAGGTCAAGGAAGGTCAAATTCGGGAGGTGGTTCTTTGCCGAGCCTGACAGAACAAATTGAACAGTGGTTGAAGGAACAATTGCTCCGCGCCGGCGGGAACATCCTGGAGATTAGGAGAAGTGACCTGGCAGAAATTTTCGATTGTGTTCCCTCCCAGGTGAACTACGTACTCTCGACGCGCTTTACCGTCGAGCGGGGCTTTCTGGTACAGAGCCGGAGGGGCGGCGGAGGTTTTATCCGGATTATCAAACTGCGGATGGATCTTCCAGAACAGTTACAAGATTTGCTTAAAAAAGGCATTGGGGAATCCATCAGTCAGGCCCAGGCTGAGGGCATTATCAAGCGCCTGTGGGAAGAAGAACTGTTGAACGAGAGGGAAAGGAGAATGCTCGAGGCCGCGGTGTCCCGGGATACCCTGGGTGTGGGACTGCCCCTCAGGGATGTCCTCCGGGCCCGTCTCCTGAAGGCAATGCTCCTGGCCCTGTTGGGTGAATAGGGTAAAATTTTTCCCTCGGAAGCTGGCTTGTGAAGGAGATGTGATGTCAATGCTTTGCGAAGAATGCAAGAGGCGGCCTGCCACGGTGCATATCCGCAGGACGGTTAATAATGAGACAAGGGAAAGGCATTTGTGCCAGGAATGTGCCCGGGAAAAGGGCGAATTACAGTTTATCGGCGGCTCCGAGTTTTCCTTGCCCAACTTGTTTGCCACCCTGCTGGATTCCGATGCCTTTGTCAAGCACCTGGGGCTGAAGCCGGACCCTGGAATCCTCAAATGTCCCAGTTGTGGTTTAACCTACGGCGAATTTAAGGCCGGGGGGCGTTTGGGCTGTGACCGCTGCTATGGGACTTACCGGGAGCAGCTGACCCCCCTCTTGAGCAGGCTGCACGGCCAGGCCCAACATGTGGGGAAAATCCCCCGGCGGGCCGGCCAGGACCTGAGGGCCAGGCAGGAATTGCGGGAACTCAAACAGGCCCTGAACCGGGCAGTAGAAAGGGAAGCCTTTGAGGAAGCCGCAGTTTTGCGGGATAAAATTCGGGCCCTGGAGAAGAAACTAGGTCCGGGAGGTGAGTAAAGTTGTCCTGGGAGGAAATCCTACAAAGACCCTCTTCCTTCTGGTTGAATGGCAGGGGACCGGAGCAGGAGGTAGTTATCAGCAGCAGGGTGCGGCTGGCCCGGAACCTTGCCGGTCATCCCTTCCCCAATCGGGCGGGGGATGGCGAATTGGAGGGCATAATGACCGCGGTTGGGAATGCCATACAGGGCTTCCCCGATCAGGCCAATTATTACTTCCTGTCCCTGTCCAAGCTGTCCCCTGTAGACCGCCAACTCCTGGTGGAGAAGCACCTCACCAGCCCGGACCATATTAAGGAGCCGCGGCAGCGGGGCATAGTTCTGCGGGAAGATGAAGGGGTTTCCATCATGGTCAATGAGGAAGATCACCTGCGGATCCAGGCCCTCTTCTCCGGCCTGCAGCTGGAGGAAGCCTGGAAGCTGGCGGGGGAAATCGACGACCGGCTGGAAAAAACCCTGACCTATGCCTATGATGAAGCCTTCGGCTATCTCACCGCCTGTCCCACCAATGCCGGAACTGGCCTGCGGGCCTCTGTCATGGTCCATCTTCCTGGTTTGGTAATGCTGAACCGCATCGGCAAGGTCTTTGCCCCCCTTTCCCAGCTGGGTCTGGCGACCCGGGGTATGTACGGAGAGGGGACGGAGGCCCTGGGGAATATGTTCCAGATCTCCAATCAGATTACCCTGGGGCGCTCGGAGGAGGAGTTGATTGCCCACCTGCAGGCCATTACCAGGCAGGTTATTGAACAGGAGCGGGGGGCCAGGCAGGAGCTGTACCGGGAGATGGGAGACCATCTGGTGGACAGGGTGTTCCGGGCCTACGGCATCTTGACCCATGCCCGTCTCCTTTCCACCAAGGAAGCCATCAATTTAGTTTCTGATCTTCGCTTGGGCTTAGACCTTAATTTATTGCCCCAATTGAATTACCGGATACTTAATGAACTTTTAGTCCTGTGTCAACCGGCCTATATCCAAAAAATAGCCGGCCAACAACAGAGCAGCCGGGAACGGGACGCCAAGAGGGCGACCCTGATCCGGGAAAGGTTGAAGAACGGCAATTAAAATGGAGGTGAAGATATTATGTTTGCTCGTTTTACAGAGAGGGCCCAGCGGGTAATGCTGCTGGCCCAGGAAGAAGCACGGCGGCTCCAGTATCCCTATGTGGGTACTGAGCACCTGCTGCTGGGTTTGATCAGAGAAGGAACGGGCGCTGCCCATAAGGTTTTGTCTGAGCTCGGCGTAGCCCGGGAAAAGGTCAGGGAAGAGGTAGAAAAGCTCATCGGACCCGGGACGGGTACCGTGCCGGGAGAGATAGGTTTTACTCCCCGGGCGAAAAGGGCCATTGAGCTGTCCCTGGACGAGGCCAGGCAGCTGGGCCACAATTACGTTGGCACCGAGCATCTGCTCCTGGGCCTGATCCGGGAGGAGGAAGGAGTTGCCGCCCGGGTTTTGAAGAACCTGGGGGTTGATTTAAATAAGGTGCGGGCCTATTTGGTCCAAATGTTGGGTCAGGCCAGTAATGCCGGCCGGGGACAGGCCCAAACAATGAGGGCAAGGAGCACACCGACCCTGGACAAATTGGGCAGGGATTTGACGGAAATGGCCCGGGAAGGGAAGCTGGATCCCGTTGTAGGCAGGGAAGATGAGATTGAACGGGTGATCCAGATCCTGAGCCGGCGGACCAAAAATAACCCGGTCCTGGTAGGGGAACCGGGGGTTGGTAAGACGGCCATCGCCGAGGGCCTGGCCCAGCGGATTGTCGAGGGGAAGGTGCCGGAGCTGTTAAATGGCAAGCGGGTAGTGGCCCTGGACCTGGCATCCGTCGTCGCGGGGACCAAATACCGGGGTGAGTTCGAAGAACGTCTCAAGAAGATTACCGAAGAGATTCGCCAGTCCGAAGATGTCATTATCTTCATCGACGAGCTCCACACGGTAGTCGGCGCCGGGGCGGCCGAAGGGGCCATCGATGCCGCCAATATCTTAAAGCCGGCCCTGGCCCGGGGCGAACTGCAGTGCATCGGAGCCACGACCCTGGACGAATACCGCAAATATATTGAAAAGGATGCTGCCCTGGAACGGCGCTTCCAGCCTGTCACCGTCGGTGAGCCCACCAGGGAAGACACCGTGGCCATCCTGCGGGGCCTGCGGGACCGGTACGAAGCCCACCACCGGGTGAAAATAACCGATGAAGCCATCGAGGCTGCGGCCCTCCTTTCGGACCGCTATATATCGGACCGGTACCTGCCCGATAAGGCCATAGACCTCATCGATGAGGCCGCTTCCCGGGTGAGGCTCCAGATGTACAATGCGCCGCCGGACTTGAAGGAATTGGAGGAACAGCTGGAAGAGATCGGCAAGGAGAAGGAAGCGGCGGTACAGAATCAGGAATTTGAAAAGGCAGCCCAGCTGCGGGACCGGGAACAGTTCCTCAAGAAGGAGCTGGAAGAAAGGCGCCAGAAGTGGGAGACTGAGAAAGGAAAGTCGGAAGCCGTAGTGACGGCCGACGATGTGGCCCAAATAGTATCCGACTGGACGGGAGTACCGGTGACCAGGCTGGCCGAGGAAGAAGGGGAGCGGCTCTTAAAACTGGAGGAAGGCCTGCACCAGCGGATTATCGGCCAGAAGGAAGCGGTGACGGCCGTTGCCCAGGCGGTGCGCCGGGCCAGGGCGGGCCTCAAAGACCCGAAAAGGCCCATCGGTTCCTTTATCTTCCTGGGCCCCACGGGGGTCGGCAAAACCGAGCTGGCCCGGGCCCTGTCGGAGCAGCTTTTCGGCGATGAGGAGGCCATGATCCGCCTCGACATGTCCGAGTACATGGAAAGGCACACCGTCTCCCGCCTGGTTGGTGCCCCGCCCGGATATGTGGGCTATGAAGAGGCAGGGCAGCTGACGGAGCAGGTGCGGCAGAAGCCCTATTCGGTAGTCCTCTTCGACGAAATTGAAAAGGCCCATCCGGAGGTCTTCAATATTCTCCTGCAGATCCTGGAGGACGGCCGCCTCACCGATGCCCAGGGGCGGGAGGTAGATTTTCGCAATACCGTGATTATCATGACCTCCAACGTGGGTGCCCAGCACCTCAAGGGGGAAGCTACCGTCGGTTTTCGGCCGGCGACGGCGGAGGAGACCTATAAGGGCATTAAGGACAGGGTCCTGTCGGATCTGAAGCGGACCTTCCGGCCCGAGTTCCTGAACCGGATCGATGAAATTATCGTCTTCCATCAACTAGAGGAAGAACACCTGCAGGAAATTGTTGACCTGATGTTGAAGGATGTCAAGAAGAGGTTGGCGGAAAAGGGCATCGGCCTGGAAGTGAGCGGGGAAGCCAAGAAGCTGCTGACCCGGGAAGGCTATGATCCTACCCTGGGTGCCCGGCCCCTGCGGCGGGCCATCCAGCGCCTGGTGGAGAACCCCCTGGCGGAGGAGCTCCTGGCGGGCCGGATAAAGGCGGGGGATGTGGTCCAGGTCGATGTCAAGGAAGGAAACCTGACCTTCACCCCCAGGGAAAGGGTTGCCCAGGAGACATCCTAAATACAAGCCAGGAAGCTTTTGGGGAGAGGAAGATATGGCCAAGGTTAAAACTGTTTTCGTCTGTCAGGAATGTGGCAGTGAATTCCCCAAGTGGTTAGGTCGCTGCAGCAGCTGTGGCAGCTGGAACAGCCTGGTGGAGGAGGTCCGTGGTGGGGCGGGAAGTCCCTACCCCGGGCCTCCCCGTGCTTCTCACCGTATTAATGAACCCCAGCCCATTGCCCAGGTTCCCGGAGATGTGGCCAGGAGGTTTTCCACCGGCAGCAGGGAATTTGACCGGGTTTTGGGGGGCGGCCTGGTCCCCGGCTCCCTGGTCCTTTTGGGGGGGGATCCGGGGATAGGAAAGTCGACCCTCCTCTTGCAGGCGGCGGCCCACTTTGCCGGTGAGACGGGCCGGGTCCTCTATGTTTCCGGGGAAGAGTCCCCGGGGCAGCTAAAGATCCGGGGCACCCGCCTCCAGGCCCTGGAGGATGATCTGCTGGTGCTGGGGGAGACGGATCTGTCCCTGATCATTGAGCAGATCGATAGGCTGCAGCCGGAATTGGTGATCCTCGACTCCATCCAGACGGTCTTCAGTCCTGAACTCAGCTCGGCCCCGGGCAGCGTCAGCCAGGTGAGGGAGTGTGCTACCCGGCTCATGGTCCTGGCCAAGACCCTGGAACTGCCGATTATTATCGTCGGCCATGTGACCAAGGATGGGAGTCTAGCCGGGCCCCGGGTGCTGGAGCATATGGTGGATGTGGTCCTGTATCTGGAGGGGGACCGGCACCATGTCTACAGGCTCCTCAGGGGAATAAAGAACCGGTACGGGTCCACCAATGAGCTGGGAATCTTTGAGATGGGGGAAAGGGGACTGGAGGAGGTGGCCAATCCCTCCCAGCTCTTTTTGGCCCAGCGGCCAGAGAGGGCCGCCGGTTCCGTTGTCATTGCCACCCTGGAAGGAACCCGCCCGCTGCTGGTGGAAATCCAGGCCCTGGTCAGCCCCACGGGTTTTGGCGTGCCCCGGCGCTCGGCCACCGGCATCGACTACAATCGCCTGGTGATGCTGCTGGCTGTACTGGAGAAAAGGGAGGGTTTCTCCTTAAGCAGCCAGGACGCCTACGCCAATGCCGTCGGGGGCGTAAGGGTCGAGGAGCCGGCCGCCGACCTGGGCATTGTCATGGCCATTGCTTCCAGCTACCGGGGTGTGCCCTGCCCGGAAGGGACCATTATTTTGGGAGAGGTGGGCCTGGCAGGGGAAGTGCGGGCGGTCAACCGGCTGGAGCAGCGGCTCAAGGAAGGGGCCAAGCTCGGTTTCAAGAAATGTATTTTACCCCGGGCCAATGCCGAGCACATGAACTTTAAGCCTCGCCTGGAATTGGTGGCGGTGCGAACCGTCGGTGAGGCCCTACAGTACTTGTAAACACTCCTTTTTCGACCTCCCCTAGTACCACACTGTGTTTTTTCTGTATTGACTGTAGTAGTATGGTATAATATGATAAAAGTGACAACAGATTAACGAATAGGGGGAGGGGAATGGTGAGGGGAAAAATCAAAGAATTCCGACCCCACAAGCTGGGGCTCGGCAAGGTCCTGGGGGACCTGGAGACGGAGATCATGGAGATAGTCTGGCAGCACGACGGGGTACTGGTAAGGGATGTGCACCGGGTCCTTGCCAAGAGGAGAGAGATTGCCTATACTACAGTTATG
>FZPS01000013.1_pt299 | contig 20165 bp, 16 predicted proteins | sample 1817821 | NCBI WGS metagenome assembly FZPS01 (sample SAMEA104158645, study PRJEB21678) | metagenome | place: Germany | collected 2015-04-21
TAGTTAAAGAAGAAAAAGGCGCCTTTGAAACAACCGTATGGCATCTTTCCAACGGCATACGAGTAGTGGTTAAGCCTACGGATTACAAAAAAGACGAAGTCTTGTTCTCTCTCAGAAACGATGGCGGTCAATCTACGTTGCCGGAAGAGCTCTTGCCCTCTACAGAAGGAAACATTTTCTCTCTGTGGTCGCAAAGCAGCGGTGTAGGTCCATTTAAAGCGACCGAATTAAAACGCAAACTGACCGGGAAAATTGCCAGTGTCGGATCCAATATACAAAACTACAACTACGGCATAAACGGAACGGGCTCACCGCAAGACTTGGAAACACTCCTGGAATTGGTATACGCCCAAATTGTCACGCCGCGTTTTGAAGAAAGCGAATTTGAAGCTCCCATGGCCCAGTTGAAGGCCCTTGTACCCAATTTGGAGCAAACGCCCAACTACAAGTTGCAGAGAGAACTCATCAAAACGTTGTTTGATAACAACCCCCGCAGCTTGCTTGTGTCTTCGGATTTGTTGGAAAAAGTGTCGGTTAAAAATTTGGAAAAAGCCTACAGACATTGCTTCAGCAACATGAACGGTTCTTTAATCACCATCGTAGGCAATGTAGATTTGGAAACGCTCAAACCGCTTGTAGAACTGTACTTGGCCTCGTTGCCCTCTGCTCCGGAAGCACACACTTGGAAAAACGACGGCAACAGGATTCAAAAAGGCCTTGTTGAAAACCATTTCAACATAGAGATGGAAACACCAAAAACTTCCATCGTAAACGTCTATTCGGCAGACATAGAAAACACACTGGAAAACTCTGTGTATATAGAAGCCCTTCAATCTGTTCTGAACATGGCGTACATCCAAAGCTTAAGGGAAGACGAAGGAGGCACTTACGGAGCGTCTGTACAACAAATGATGACGGAACGTCCGGAAGAATACGCAGCCCTGATCATAGCTCTAGATACAGATCCTGAAAAATACGAAAGGATGAGACATGTGATGGATGAAGACATACAAAACATCCTGGAACAAGGTCCTTCAGAAGAATACGTATCCAAAACAAGGGAGAATTTCCTCAAAAAACGTGAAGAAAACTTGATCAACAACAGTTTTTGGAGACAGATTATTATTTCGTATTACCAAGAAGGAATAGATGTTCTCACAGATTACGAAACCATTGTAAAAGGAATCACTACATCCAACTTACGTGATTTCTTCCAAAAATTCCTGGACCAAGGCAACTTCATTGACATATCTATGTCACCTGCTTTGTAAAGGTCTACAGGATACATACCAAAACAGGGCTCTTAGGGGCCCTGTTTTGGTTTATACTCTTTTGGAGCGCCTGGCCGGCAACCGGAAATAAGGAAACACCCCAATTCCCAATCGCGCATGCAGCCTTAGCAACAAACCGACTGTACGAAACAGACCCAAAGAAGTATCGTTGCAATATTTCAAAAGCCGCAACACAATTTCCTCTGCAAACAAACGATTGTCGAACAATTGTACTGTCTTGTTTTTCTCATGCAAAGCCACACACCACCGCAAGATTTCTTTTCTAATGCTTGCGGGTTTTTCAGACAGAAGAGCAGCGTTCTCCTCTGAAGTTTCCATGCCTACCAGCTGCAAATGGCTCTGCAATTCCGTTACCGTTGGTGAAAACCCCATCCTTTGCAACAATACTTTGTATACTTCTTTTGCATACGCATCTTGCGTACTGCCGGAAGCCGTTGATATTTGTCCAGGACTTCTTCTATAATACGTCAAGTACTCCGGCAATTGATGAAACGCCCCACAAAAAACGGCTCTACTCCACAACTCAAAATCGTGTGCGTTTTTAAAATCGGGATTGTACCACAAATCTTTATCTACCAAGAAAGAACGCTTGATGACAATGGAAGAATGGACTATGGAACAGCGGAAAAAAGTAGAACATTTCACACGCTCCGGATCTGTGGGAAAGAGCAGTTTTTTCAGCGGCTTGCCTTCCTCGTCCGTCTCGTAAGCATACGTGCCTACAGCAACGGCCCGTTTGTGGGCTTCCAAAAAACAGACTTGTGCCGCCAATTTGTCCGGATGCCAAAAATCGTCTGCATCCAACACGGCCACATATTTTCCCCGGGCCTTTTGTATGGCCCTGTTTCTGGAAAACGCCGCTCCGCTGCGCGTATCATTGCGCAGCACAAGCAAGCGTGGATCGTCTTGTTTGTCCAGTAATTCCCCTGTATTGTCCGTAGACGCGTCGTCTACCACAATCAGCTGAAAGTCGGCATAACTCTGTGCAAACACCCCTTCCAAAGCCTTCTCAATATATGCACCGGCATTGTATGCCGCCATAATGACTGAAACCATGTATTACTTTACTGTGTCCATGTGGGTCAACATATCTAAGATTTTGTTGGAATAACCCCACTCGTTGTCATACCAGGCAACTATTTTCACAAAATGGGGGTTCAAAGATATGCTGGCTCCCGCGTCAAAAATGGACGTACGCGGATCTCCTATAAAATCTGATGAAACAACGGCGTCTTCCGTATAGCCCAAAATGCCTTTGAACTCTCCTTCAGAAGCGGCTTTCATATCGGCCTTGATGTCCTCCATGGTAGCCGGTTTTTCCAAACGACAAGTCAGGTCAACGGCAGATACGTTTACTACAGGTACGCGGAAAGACATACCCGTAAGTTTGCCGTTCAATTCCGGCATCACGCGTCCTACTGCTTTGGCGGCTCCTGTAGAAGAAGGAATGATATTCCCGGAAGCAGCCCTACCGCCTCTCCAATCCTTCGCAGAAGGTCCGTCTACAGTTTTTTGTGTAGCCGTAATGGAATGTACGGTTGTCATAAGGCCTTCTATCAAGCCGTATTTGTCGTTCAAAATCTTTACGACAGGTGCCAAACAGTTTGTGGTACAAGAAGCGTTTGAGACAATGTCTTGTCCTTTGTATTCTTTGTGATTGACACCGTAGACGAACATAGGTGTGTCGTCTTTGGAAGGAGCAGACATAAGTACGCGTTTGGCTCCTGCACGCAAATGTGCTTCTGCCTTTTCATGCGTCAAGAACAAGCCGGTAGCTTCTACTACATACTCGGCACCCACTTCATTCCATTTCAAGTTTGCCGGATCTCTTTCTGATGTCACACGTATGGGGTTTCCGTTAACAATCAGTTTGTTGCCTTGCACTTCAACCGTTCCGTCAAATTTGCCGTGTACGGTGTCGTACCTGAGCATATAAGCTATATAATCTACGTCTAACAAATCGTTTACACCTACTACTTGTATGTTTTCTTTATTCTGGGCAGCACGAAAGACCAGGCGCCCAATACGGCCAAAACCGTTAATCCCTACTTTAATTGTATTCATATTGCTGAGTTCTATAATTTACGTATCTGGCAAAGTTAATATTTTGCAGCCATAAGCTCAAAAATTTTCATTAAATTTGTATGTTATGCAGATACTTATTACAAACGATGACGGGTATACGGCCAAAGGGTTGCAAGCCCTGATCAAAATGGCGGAAGGATTGGGTACCATTACCGTGGTGGCTCCGCAGCATCCGCAAAGCGCCATGTCTAATGCCGTCAGTTTGGGCAAACCGCTACGGATGGCCCGCCTTAAGCAGAAAGACTTTCCGGGTGGCAACGGAATAGACCGCCATTATTGCTCCGGAACTCCCGTAGATTGTGTGAAAATGGCTTTAAACGTATTGTATCAAAAACGCAAGCCGGATTTTATTCTTTCAGGTATCAACCACGGCTACAACGGATCGGCTGCCGTCATCTACTCCGGAACGGTAGCAGCCACAAGAGAAGGCGTTCTCAACAACATCCCGTCTATTGCTTTTAGCTTGAACGACCACCACCCCGATGCAGATTTTGAAGCCAGTGTTTATTATGGAAGGAAAATTTTGGAAAAATTTATACAGAACCCACCCAATTCTTATACGTACGTGAACGTAAATATTCCCAAAGGCATTGTAGAAGACATAAAGGGCATTCGCATTTGTCGCTTTGGAATGGGAGCTTGGGTAAAAGAAATTGAAACGCGTACAGATCCATACGGACACCCGTACTACTGGATGGTTGGAGAATACGAGAACAGAGAACCCAACAGTCCCGAAAGCGACTACAACTTGATAACAAACAACTACATAACCATAGTCCCTCATAAAGTGGACAACACCAACTACCCGGAACTGGAGCGCATGAAGGATATGTGGAAAGACTTGACATGATAATTATTTAAAACTTCATACTATGCGGTACTTCATCATTGCCGGAGAAGTATCCGGCCACAACTACGCAGAGCAACTCAAAGAAGCTCTGACCCACATAGATCCTCTTGCTGAATTCAAATACAGAGGTCCCGACCTTACTACTGCCGTCACGGGCTTTGTCGAGGTAGCAACCAAACCGGGTCTGTTCATCAAAGCACTCAACCAATGCAAGCGAGAAATCGTAGAATACAATCCCGATGCCATCATCTTGGTCGATTATCCCGGTTTCAACATGCGTATAGCCAAGTTTGCGTGGCGTAAAGGATACAAAACGCTCTATTACATAGCTCCAAAAACGTGGGCTACAAGAGAGTATCGTGTAAAAGCCCTAAAACGCCACATCACGCGGCTCTACACCATTTTCCCGTTTGAAACGCCCTACTTTTCATCAAAAGGAATACCGGCTGTGTATTTGGGCAACCCCGTCTTGGATCGTTTGACTGCCTATTCCGAAAAAGAAAAAGAAGATTTCATCAAAAAATTCAGAATAGAAGACAAACCCATTTTAGCCATCTTGCCCGGCAGCCGTTTGAATGAAATCAACTATCTGCTGCCAAGAGCTGCAAAAATTATCGAACGCTTCAAAGACTACCAATGGATTGTTGCCGGCACCCCCACCGTTCCCATACACGTGTACGACAAGATTCTCAAAGATTTGCCCGTACGCGTCGTCTACGGACATACGTACGATATTTTACGCCACGCCCAAGCGGCCGTTGTATCTAGCGGTACGGCCACTTTGGAAGCAGCATTGCTCAATTGCCCACAAGTGGTCTGTTACGGCGGGAACCCCGTCTCGGCTTTTATTGCGCGCCGCATGCTCAAGGTTCCGCACGTATCGCTTCCCAACCTCATACTCCAAAGACGTTCCGTTACAGAGCTGCTTCAGAGGGATTGCAAACCAAACAGGATAGAAGAAGAACTGAGGCTGTTGCTCCCGGGACGCCAGAAACGCCGTAGCGTACTGGCCGCCTACAGACGTCTGCACAAGATTTTGGGAGCTGACGGTTCTATAGAACGCACAGCAAAAGACATGTACGTACAAACTACGGGAGGCGAACACGTTCCCAGATACAAAGTGTATACAAGTACGCCATTTGGCAATTTTTACTTTGACGCCAACGAACACGAAAAGCTTACCGCTTGTGGCTTTGAAGAAGATTACAAAAAAACGGGCTTTTTCAAAAGCGGAGAGCCTATGGACGCAGAAGAACCCATACCGTTGGTTTTGTTAGAGGCCCTAAAGCAGTTGGACGAGTATTTTAAAGGGACAAGACGTACTTTTAACTTGCCTCTTCAAATGGAAGGCACAGAGTTCCAGATAACCGTTTGGACACAATTGCAGAAAATCCCGTACGGCACCACCGTATCGTACTCTCAACTGGCAGAACGTATAGACAACCCAAAAGCAAGCCGTGCCGTAGGACAAGCCAACAACGCCAACGTTTTTGCCATCGTTGTTCCGTGTCATCGCGTCATAGGAGCCGACGGTTCCTTGGTGGGGTACGCTTCGGGAGTAGAACGCAAACAGCAGCTATTGGCTATGGAAAAATCATACGCCCCGGAATCTAGTAACGCACTTTTTTAGTATATTTGTTGCATAAAATCAATACCTATGAAATTTGTTGTATCAAGCTCAGAACTGTTGGGAAGACTTCAATCCGTAAGCAGGGTTATTGCTTCCAAAAATACATTGCCCATCCTGGACAACTTTTTGTTTGAATTATCAGGAGACGAACTTGCCATTACCGCTTCAGATTTGGAAACTACTTTACGTACTACCATGAAGCCGGATCAAGTGACAGAAGCCGGTAATGTAGCCATTCCTGCACGCATCCTTACCGATTCGCTAAAAGAATTTCCCGAACAGCCCCTCACGTTTGCACTCAACCAAGAGCAAAACATTGTTGAATTTACTTGGGCAACAGGAAAATTCCAAGTACCGGCTTTTCCGGCAGAAGACTACCCTGTCATTTCAAAACCGGAGGGAGTCCACTCCGTAGCCCTTTCGCCGGATGTTCTTTTGGAAGGTATCAATCGCACCTTATATGCCGCAGGCGATGAAGAATTGCGGCCCGTTATGAACGGTATTTTCTTTGACCTCAAAACAGATGCAGCCAACTTGGTGGCATCGGATTCGCATAAGTTGGTCTGTTATTCGCGTACAGATATAAAAGCTCCGGAAGACGCATCGTTTATTTTGCCAAAGAAACCGGCCAACATCTTGAAAAGCCTCTTGACCAGGACAGAAGAAGATGTGAACATTTCTTTTGACAACACAAATGCCTTCTTTACGTTTGGCACATTCCATATGATTTGTCGTTTGGTAGACGGCAATTACCCCGCCTACCGCAGCGTCATCCCTCAAAACAATCCCAACAACATCATTGCAGACCGTTTGGAATTGATGAACGCCGTTCGTAGGGTAAGCGTTTGCTCCAACCAAGCCACAAACTTGATCAAACTGCTCTTTTCTGCCAACCAGATTTTTGTCTCGGCCCAAGACTTGGAATTCCGCATAGCGGCTCAAGAACGCATCAGCTGCCAATACGAAGGACCGGCCATTGAAATGGGCTTCAAATCGCTCTTTCTGGTAGACATATTAGCCAATCTTCCAGGTACGGAAGTCAATATTGCATTGAGCGACCCCTCCCGCGTAGGTTTAATCACGCCGCTTACTCCGGAAACAGAAGCCGAAGAAATCTGCGCCCTCATCATGCCTATGATGATTACTCAATAGTGCCCATGAAGATTCAATTAAAACGCCCCCTCGTATTTTTAGACCTGGAAACGACAGGTTTGAACGTGGCTACAGATAGGATTGTAGAGATATGTGTCTTGAAATTGAACCTGGACGGCACGCAAGATATCAAAACACGCCGTCTGAACCCTACCATTCCCATATCTCCCCAAGCTCAAGCCATTCACGGAATATCTAACGAAGATGTGGCCCATGAGCCTACGTTCAAAGAAATTGCAAAATCGCTGGCCCAATGGATGGAAGGCTGTGACATTGCAGGATACAATTCTACAAAATTTGACGTACCCATGTTGGCAGAAGAATTTCTCAGAGCCGGTGTGGAATACGATTTCAGAAAGCGCAAGCTCATAGACGTACAAAACATCTTCCACAAAATGGAACAACGTACGTTAAAAGCTGCCTACAAGTTTTATTGCGACAAAGAATTGGAAGACGCCCACAGCGCAGAAGCAGACACCATAGCCACCAAAGAAGTGCTGGAATGCCAATTGGAAAGATACCCGGACGACCTGCAAAACGACATCACCTTTTTGGCAGAATTTTCCACCCGCACGGAATTTCTGGACTACGCCGGCAGAATTGCCCTCAACGACGACAACCTGCCTGTCTTCAACTTTGGAAAACACAGAGGAAAACCCGTTGCCGAGATCCTAAAAACAGAACCGTCGTATTACGACTGGATGATGCGAGGCGATTTCACCTTAGATACAAAAAAGGTATTGACAGAAATCAAATTGCAGATCGGTACCACGCCGTAAGCAGTACCACCACAACTTCATTACCGGACTCCTGCCCGGTACATCTTACCCGTTCCTACTTGCGGGCAGTTCCTTATTTGCCAACACAGAAACCCCGGCCATACGCCCTGTGGCAAAAGCCACTTGCAAATTGTAGCCGCCGCTGTCGGCATCTATATCCAATACTTCACCGGCAAAATACAAATTGTCCACCAGCCGCGACCGCATGGTTTTGGCATCTACTTCTTTCATGGAAACACCGCCTGCCGTAACCACTGCCCGCCGCCATCCTTCGTACCCTGCAATCGGAAATACCCAATCCTGCAACGCATCCACCGGATGCAAACCGCCTTCTCCGGCTGTTCCACCTTTTCTCACGTAGTCTGCAAACGGTTTTACCAATTCTTTCGGCAAAAAACTGCGCACCTTTTTTTCCAAAACATCTGTATTCCATACTGTATCTGTGCCGTTTTCGTGCTCCCACCGCACCATCAATTGTTCGCGACTGAGTGCCGGCTTTAAATTCATGCGTAGCGCCACTTTATGGCCTTTTATCAACGCTTGCACAGCTTTCCGGCTCACCCGAAATCCAATGGGCCCTTCTATACCCAAATCGGTAAAATGTACTTCTCCTTCTTCTGTCTGTTTTACGGTACCGTTTGCATGCAATTCCAAGGCTACATTGCGCAATTGAACCCCTTCCAAACGCCTGTCAAAAGATGCAGGCATAAGGGCCGTCAAAGAAGGAAAAATCGGTTCTATGCGGTGTCCCGCTTGCTCGGCAAAAGCGTATCCGTCGCCCGTAGAACCCGTTCCCGGATACGACATGCCGCCGGTAGCCACCACCACGCCGTCAGCCGCTATTTCCCTTTCCTCGGCTTGGGCCACCACCTCGGCCCCCAGTACCGACACCTTCTTGACCCGTACACCCACCACTTGCCTTTCAGCCTGCCCCTTGCCGCCACCTTGGCTCTCACCTACGTTCTCAGCCCGGATTTCGGTCAACTCCCCACCCATCACCAACCCCGTGACGGCCGTGTTGTACAACACCTCTACTCCCAATCCGTTCAACCACCGCACCAACGTGTCTATGACATCAAAAGCCCGTTCGCTGGCCGGGTAGACCCTGCTGCCGCGCTCCAATTTCGTAGGCAACCCAATGGAGTTGAAAAACGCCACCACATCTGCACTCGTAAATGCATAAAAAGCCGGTTTGAAATACCTGTTGACAGGATGTACATGCGGAGCAAAATCGTTCCACTCTTTCAGGTTCGTCAGATTGCATCGGCCTTTGCCCGTAATAGCTATTTTTCTACCTGGCTTGGGCATCTTTTCAATCAAGGTGACTTTGGCCCCTTGTTCTGCAGCCGTACCGGCCGCCACCATACCGGCCGCTCCGGCACCTATGACTACTATGTGTTTCATGGCGCAAAAGTACATGTTTTAACCCATTCTTTTGTAGATTTGTATGTATTGTAAATCAAAAGCCATGAAAAAAACTTTTCTGACCGTTTCCGCACTGTTGGTGCTACTTTTTTCTTTTGCCTGCAAACAAACGCCATCAGATGATTTGCCACGCATTGGAATAGCAGGCATAGCTATCGAATGCAGTACGTTTTCGCCGGCACAAACTACAGAAGACATGTTCCGAATAGCCAAAGGCGACGACCTATATAACAGATATCCGTTTTTGCATGAAGATTCGCTTCTGCGTCAAAAAGCCCACTGGTTGCCGGCCATGGTATCAGCAGCCACACCGGGAGGTATTGTTACAGCAGAAACATACGAATCTCTTCTGCAACAGACGTTAGAAGCTTTGGAAAAAAACAAACCCTATGATGCACTTTTTTTTGATATCCATGGAGCCATGAGTGTGGTAGGTCTGGACGATCCGGAAGGCGATTTCATCATCAAAGTACGCCAGGTCATAGGTTCTACACCCATTATTTCCACGTGTATGGACCTGCACGGCAACGTCAGCCACCGATTGGCAGAAAACACAGACCTGATTACCTGCTACCGTTTGGCTCCGCATGAAGACGCCATGGAATCCAAAGAACGTGCTGTAGCCAACTTGATAGAACGTTTGGAAACAGGCCGAGGTCGCCCCAAATACAAAGCCTGGGTAAAAGTCCCCATCTTGCTACCCGGAGAAAAGACAAGCACCCGAGTAGAACCGGCCAAATCGCTCTACGCCGGTGTGGCTCCCGTTGCATCCCTTAAAGGCGTTGTAGACGCCGGTATTTGGATTGGATATGCCTGGGCAGACGAGCCACGCAACCACGCCGTAGTCATGGTGGTGGGCGACAAAAAACACACCGTGAAACGCTCGGCAAAAAAACTGGCTCAGCATTTCTGGGACGTACGCCACCAATTTGAATTCATAGCTCCTACGGCTTCTTTGGAAGAATGTTTGGAAGCGGCTCTGCAGAGCGATAAAAAGCCTTTTATGATTAGCGATATGGGAGACAACCCTACGGCAGGAGGAGCCGGAGACGTCACATGGACATTGGCCCGTCTGCTGAAGCGTGAAGAATTCAAATCCCCTACCGGTCCCACCCTCATATACGCCTCCATTCCGGGTCCGGAAATGGTAGAAAAAGCCTTGGCAGCCGGTGTGGGAGCTCGCGTGCAAGCCCACGTAGGAGCCATAGTGGACGACAGATACCAAGGGCCTATCCTACTCAACGGTACGGTAACTTTCATACGAAAAAACCCCGTCAACACAGAAGTCGTTATCAAAACAGGGAGTATGTACGTGATTGTTACAGAAAAACGCAAACCGTACCACTATGAAAAAGATTTTGAAAACCTGGGCTTTGCACCCAGAGAAGCCGATATCATCATGATCAAAGTGGGCTACCTGCCCGTTAGCGTATACAACATGCGCGGAGACTGGATGATGGCCAACACGCGCGGCGGTGTGGACCAGAACCTCTTAGAATTGCCTTACAAGAGGATAGAAAGGCCTATGTATCCTTTAGATGAAGATATGCCGGATCCTGCATTGGAAGTTGTCTTTATTCCATAAAAAGATTATATCTTTGCAGTCCTTGCCTTCTTAGCTCAGCTGGTAGAGCAGCTCATTCGTAATGAGCAGGTCGCGGGTTCGAGTCCCGTGGAAGGCTCTAAAGAATAGGATGTTGTGCTTAAAACAGTAAAAGCTAGATTGCTGCGAATGACTATTATGGGCACATTCGTAGTCGTCTTCACAATTGCATTTCAATCCTGTCCGGGAAAACAACTTAGAAGATTCAAAACAAGTTATCCGGATCAATCCGGTTTTTCCGATAGTACTACAAATTACCTGTACGACCCCTTATACGCCAACAATTTTTGCATCATCCGTCGCGACGGAGAAAAAGTCATATACTTAAAAAACCCCGTTACAGGCGTAGAAACACAACAAGTTATCAAAAAGGCCAACCGAGTAGTTTGCCTCTCTTCTACACATATAGCCTACTTAGATGCCCTAAATGAAACGGGATCCATCGTAGGAGTTTCGGGACTGCCATACGTATACAACAAAAGAAAACTCAAAGCCATTGATGTAGGCTACGAATCAAGCATTGACTACGAAACACTTCTGCAATTGAACCCCGATGTGGTCTTTGCCTACAGCATACCGGGCCAAACAGCCGAGTACCTGGATAAAATCCGTCAATTGGGCCTTAACGTTGTGGAAATGACAGAGCATATGGAAAACCACCCTTTAGGAAAAGCCGAGTTCCTGGTTGCCTTTGCCGCTTTCTTCAACAAAGAAGAAATGGCAGCAGAAATCTTCACTTGCATAGATCAAGCCTACGAACACTTCTGCACCTTAGCCAAACAAGCCGCCTGTCTGGAGCACAAATCCCTCACCGCCACCGCCACCACAACCACGAACACGAACACGAACACGAACACTGCACCCACTACGTCCGGTACCCCCGGAACCACTCCCAATGGCTCGGCACGCAAAAAACAAGAAGTTCCACGCGTAAAAGTACTCATCAACGCCCCTTACAAAGACATCTGGTACATTCCGGGCCAAGAAAGCCATCAAAACATTTTGATAGAAGACGCCGGAGGTCTGTTGTTGGGCTCCAAACCCGGTAACAAAACAACTGTCATCAGTACGGAACAAGCTTATTTGTACGCACTGGAAGCCGACTACTGGATTCACCCAAACCAATACACCCAGCTGTCAGAACTTCTTCATGCAGACCCACGATTTGCCGACTCTCCTGCTCTTGCAAACGAACGCATCTGGAACAACAACCTACGCACCACACCCGCCCACGGCAGCGATTATTTTGAATCGGGTGCCGTCAATCCCCATCTGATTTTGGCAGATCTCATAGCCATTTTCTACCCGGACGCGCTCCCCAACCACAAGTTCACCTACTACAGACAACTCAAATAGCACATATTTGTTAACTTTGCTACACGCAAAACAGCAAATATGAAAGGAATCATTTTGGCCGGAGGCTCCGGCACGCGTCTATACCCGATAACCATAGGTGTATCCAAACAACTGTTGCCGGTATACGACAAACCCATGATTTATTATCCATTATCTGTACTCATGTTGGCCGGAATCCGGGAAATCCTGGTCATTTCCACCCCTGCGGACCTACCCGGCTACGAACGCTTATTGGGTACAGGTGAACAATTTGGATTGGACATACAATATGCAGAACAACCTCAACCACAAGGCATAGCGCAAGCTTTTCTCATAGGCAGTCGTTTTATCGGCTCGGACGATGTTTGTCTTGTACTGGGTGACAACATCTTCTACGGCCAAAGCTTCGGAACCATGCTCCGGCAGGCTGCCCACTCCACAAGCCAAGGCTTTGCACACATTTTCGGCTACCCCATCAAAGAACCGCAGCGCTACGGCGTGGTAGAGGCCGATGCCCATGGCATCCCCGTTTCCATTGAAGAAAAACCGCAAAACCCACGCTCCAACCTGGCCGTCACCGGATTGTACTTCTATCCCAACAACGTGATACAAGTAGCCGCTGATGTACGCCCCTCGGCCCGAGGAGAATTGGAAATTACCAGCGTCAACGACCGGTACCTGCAAGAGCGCCGCCTACACCTAACTGTTTTGGGCCGAGGCTTTGCCTGGTTGGACACCGGCACGCACAGTTCCCTGGCCCAAGCCGGCAACTTTGTGGAAACCATCCAACAACGCCAAGGGCTGCTCATCGCTTGCCCGGAAGAAATCGCCTTCCACAACGGCTGGCGCACCGCCGACCAACTCCGCACCCACACCCACCCCATGCGCCACAACCCCTACGGCCAATACATCCTCCAAATGCTGGATGGCGCACCAGATGGCGCACCAGATGGCGCGCCAAATCAGATCTAGCGCGCCAAAATAAAATTCCAAAAATGCAACTACCTGAAAACATGACAACTAACCAATACAAGGCCGACAAGTGGCGCGCCAGATCCGATCTGGCGCGCCAAAACACACGTCGTATTCTCATTACGGGGGGCTGTGGCTTTATTGGCTCCCATGTGATACGTCTATTCGTCAACACCTATCCCGAGTACCTGATTATCAATGTAGACAAGCTCACGTACGCCGCCAATCCGGACTATTTGAAAGACATAGAAGACGCCCCCAACTACCTTTTCATACAAGCAGATGTGGCCGATTACAGCAAAATGGAAGACATTTTTTCTACATACGCTCCGGACAGCGTCATCCACCTGGCCGCCGAAAGCCATGTAGACCGCAGCATTACAGACCCGTTTGAATTTGCTCGCTCCAATGTCATGGGTACCCTCACGTTGCTGCAATGCGCCAAAAATGCCTGGAAAAAAGAAAATTACGCAAACCATATCTTTTATAACGTATCTACTGACGAGGTGTATGGAGCATTGGGATTTGACGACGGACCTTTTTTAGAAACAACCCCGTACGACCCCCGCTCCCCTTATTCAGCATCCAAAGCCTCTGCAGACCATTTTGTCAGAGCCTTTTACCACACCTACGGTCTGCCCGTAAAAATCTCCAATTGTTCCAACAATTACGGTCCGTGCCAATATCCGGAAAAATTGATCCCTGTTGTTATCTACAACATTGTGGACCGAAAACCCTTACCCATCTATGGTAAAGGCGAAAACATCCGCGATTGGCTCTATGTAGAAGACCATGCCCGAGCCATCGATCTCATTTTCCACAAAGGTCTGGTTGGAGAAACTTACAACATAGGCGGCAACAACGAATGGCAAAATATCACCCTCATACACAAACTCATAGAAATAACAGACCGCCTACTGGAACGGCCCGCCGGCGACTCCCTATCCCTCATATCGTTTGTCACAGACCGTCCCGGCCACGACCTCCGCTACGCATTAGACATATCCAAACTCCAAAACCAACTGGGCTGGCAACCGCAAATGCCCTTTGACCAGGGCCTGGAGACCACCATCCGTTGGTACTTGGACACCCGCCTGCACACCCAGCCTTTGCGCACCCAGCCGCGCACCCAGCCTTTGCGCACCCAGCCGCGCACCCAGCCTCAAGATGGTGCGCAACAAAAACACACCTAAACACACAACAGCTTGTAAAAGAACACTTTAGTTAGACCACCAAAAAAATCTTGCGCACCATCTTGAGGCTGGGTGTGCACAAAACACCAAAAATCATGAATATCATCATAGTCGGAACAGGATACGTAGGGCTCGTCACCGGAGCTTGCTTTGCAGAAATGGGCGCCCGTGTAACGTGTGTGGATATTGATGCGGAAAAGATAGAAAACCTCAAAAAAGGCATCATACCCATTTACGAACCGGGACTGGAACCCATGGTACAACGCAATGTACAAGCCGGCAGGCTCCATTTCACCACAGATCTGGCCGCCTGTCTGAACGGCAACACCAACACCAACACCAACACCACCGGCGACAAGACCAAACCTGCCCAAACAAACATTGTATTTAGTGCCGTAGGCACACCGCCGGAAGAAGACGGCAGCGCAGATATCCATCAAGTACTACAGGTAGCACGTACCGTAGGCAAACACATGAACGACTATTTGTTGTTTACCACCAAAAGCACCGTACCCGTTGGGACGGCTGCCAAAGTAAAAAAAGCCATACAAGAGGAACTAACCAAGCGAAAGAAAGACATACCGTTTGATATAGCCTCCAATCCGGAATTTCTGAAAGAAGGAGACGCCATAAGAGATTTTATGAGCCCGGACAGAGTAGTAGTTGGTGTAGAAACAGAAAGAGCAAGAAAACTTATGGAAAACCTCTACCGTCCCTTCTTGCTCAAAAATTTCCGCGTGTATTTTATGGATATTCCTTCCGCAGAAATGACAAAATACGCCGCCAACGCCATGCTGGCCACACGCATATCGTTTATGAACCAAATAGCCAACCTCTGTGAACGCGTAGGCGCCAATATAAACAGCGTACGCATGGGCATCGGATCGGACAGCCGCATAGGACAAAAGTTCCTGTATGCCGGTACCGGATACGGAGGCAGTTGCTTCCCAAAAGACGTCAAAGCCCTTATACGCACCGGTGTAGAAACGGGATATCCATTAGATCTCATAGAAGCTGTGGATAAAGTAAACGAAGAACAAAAGAAAATCCTCTACCAGAAACTATACAACCACTACAACGGCCAATTAGAAGGGAAAACCATAGCCGTCTGGGGCCTTTCGTTCAAACCACAAACAGACGACATCCGCCAAGCTCCCTCCATCGTACTCATATACCATTTGCTACAAGCCGGTTGCCGCATAAAAGTTTACGACCCGATAGCTATGGACCAAGCCCGCAAAACATTAGGTACTACCGTTACATACGCCACAGACATGTACGATGCCGCCCAAGGAGCCCACGCCCTCATTCTGGTAACGGAATGGAAAGAATTCCGAATGCCCTCTTGGGACCAACTCCTACAAGCCATGCACACCCCATTGGTCATTGACGGCCGCAACATATACCAACCGCAAGAGGTGATAGAAAAAGGCTTCACCTACATAGGCATCGGTCAATAACAAACAACCAGGCAGCCTACCTACGATGACAGAACTTGAACACAAACGACGCATAGCCAAAAACACGGCCGCCCTTTACACGCGCATGTTGGTGCGCTTGGCCGTCACGCTGTACACCTCGCGCATTGTCTTGGATATCCTGGGTGTGGACGACTTTGCCCTCTACGGCATTGTCGGCGGCATCGTCACCTTGTTCACCTTCCTGCAAACAGCCCTAAACGCTTCTACTCAACGTTTTATGAGCTTTGAATTGGGCCGAGGCACCTCTCTTCCCGGCAGCCCTGCCGACGCAAACGCAAGCACCACCCCGAACACCGGTCAGACGAAGCCAAGCCGAGGCGCCCGGACGGCGCTCGAGCGCGTTTTTGGTACAAGCTTGACGCTCTTCACGCTCCTGGCCCTTGTTATCACAATCTTGGGTCTGACCGTAGGTCTTTGGTTTTTAAACAACAAATTGGTCATTCCGCCGGACCGTTTGCACGCCGTCCATTGGGTACTGCTATTCACCCTATTGACTACATGCGTTAACCTCATACAAACTCCATACAACGCCAGCATCATTTCTCATGAAAAGATGTCTTTCTATGCTTGGATCAGCATTGCCGATGTGCTCCTGAAGCTCGGAGTTGTCTTTCTGCTGAGTGCCTCTCCCGTAGACAAATTGGCCTCGTACGCCGGTTTGTTGTTTGCCGTATCACTCGTCATCTTTGCCATTACCATAGCCTATTCGCGACGCACTTTTACCATTTGTCGCTTCCAATTTGTATGGGACAAACCCCTGCTCAAACAAATGGCCTCTTTTTCCGGATGGACCTTATGCGATTCCGGAGCGCAGCTGGCCGTTACACAAGGACGCATCTTTTTGCTCAATATTTTCACACCGCTGGTCACCAACGCCGCCATGAGCATCGCCACGCAAGTAAGCACGGCCGTATACAATTTTGTCATATACTTTCAATCTTCCTTCAATCCACAAATCACGAAAGCCTCGGCACAAAACAACAAGAGCTACTTACAAGATTTGGTCAACCAGACATCCAAGTTTTCCTATTACATGCTCTTTGCCCTTACGCTGCCCATCTTGCTCAACATGCACGATATCATGAACATCTGGTTGAAAGAAGTGCCGGCATACACCGTTGCATTTTGCAGCATCACACTCCTGTACTATTTGATAGAATCGCTCAGCGGACCGCTTTGGATAACCACTTGGGCTACCGGAACCATCCGCAACTACCAGATTGTCGTATCGCTCATACGTACAACTACCTTACCTATTACTTGGCTACTCCTGGCCAAAGGCATAGAACCGCAATGGGTATTGGTTGTATGGGTAGTAATCAACGGATTTTGCTATCTTTACAGGTTGTATTACGCCAACAAAAACAACGGCATACCGCTCAAACGCTATGCACGCGAAGTATTGCGTCCCGTAGTAGCCATCAGCGTGTTGGCCGTACCGCTGCCGCTGCTGACCCGATGGTGGCTCACCAACGGCACGTTGGCATGCCGAGTAGCAGAAACCGCGCCCATACAATGGGCTGCTTTAGTAGTCAGTACATTGACTTCTATCCTTGTAACAGGTGCACTCATCTGGACAATAGGTCTGAAACCCACAGAAAAGAAACACCTGAAACAAGCCATACTCAGCCGTTTGCAACGTAAAAAAGACTAAACGCCATGAAAGTATCAGTAATCATACCTGTCTACAACACGGCACCTTACATAGAACGGTGCCTGCAATCCGTATTGGACCAAACGTATGACAATCTGGAAGTATTGATTGTAGACGACTGCGGCACAGACAACAGCATGCAATTGGTCCACATGCTTCTGGCAGGACGCACAACCGCAGCAGACTCGCCAAACACCTCCGACCCGCAAGGCACCACCAGCTCACCAAACACCTCCGACTCGCCAGGCACTACCAGCTCGGCCCGGACTTTTACCGTTCTCCAACACCAGGAAAACCGAGGCCTTTCAGAAGCACGCAACACAGGGCTGCAAGCGGCCACGGGCGACTACGTCTTTTTTCTGGACAGCGACGACCAACTGCCGCCGAAAGCCATTGAAAACCTAATCAATACGGCCACATTGTACAGCCACCCCCACATGGTCTGCGGAGCTGTAGACGTAATACCAAAATCGGATCCTACCCAAGCCATACACGAAAAAGTACAAGCGTATACGGAAGGAAATAAAAAAGTATCGCGCATATTGCTTACTCGCCAAGTCCCCATAATCGCTTGCAACAAATTGCTACACAGAGGATTTCTCATAGCCCACAAACTGCAATTTGTAAAAGACCTCATTCACGAAGACAACATGTGGACCTTCCACATAGCACCCCATATCCAAAACCTGGCCGTAACACGCCAAATCACATATTTGTACCATATCAACAAAACGGGGCTGACACAAGAACGCATCACCACACAACGCATAGACAGCATAAAAACCATCATTACCCGGCAAATGAACGAATTAGCTAATACAAGACCCCTGCGTTCGCTCCAAGAAGCCTATATCTTCTTCACCGCCGGCTGGTTTTTGGAACTACTCTACAGCCAAAAGCACCATGCCTATTACCAAATGCGCCAATGGACACGCACCACACTCCGTCCGCTGGCCCGCGAACTCCGTTACCATCCCTTGAAAAACAGACTCTTATACAGAGCACTCTATATGCCCCCCATCGTTTTGCAAAAAGCCAAACGACTGCGACAAAAAAAACTTTAACAAGAATTTATTAAAACTTTTATATTCAATATGATACGTTTTTACAAATACACCAAACGCTACACAGTACCGGCCATCCTCCTGGCCCTGTTGCTATTCCAACCCACAGCCATCCAAGCAGACGAAGGCATGTGGCTGCCTATGCTCATAGGCCAAAAGATTGAACGCATGCACGAACTGGGCTTTCAACTGACAGCAGAAGATATTTACAGCGTCAACAAAGCCAGTCTGAAAGATGCCATTGTCCATTTTGGCGGAGGCTGTACCGGAGAAGTCATTTCTCCTGAAGGACTCCTATTGACAAACCACCACTGCGGTTACGGACAAATCCAAGCCCACAGTTCGGTAGAAAACGACTACTTGAAAGACGGCTTTTGGGCACGTACAAGAGCAGAGGAACTGCCTAACAAAGGACTGACCGTCACGTTTATGCGTCGCATGGAAGACGTTACAAAACAAGTCCTCAAAGGCGTAAAAGACAACATGGACGAAGCCAAACGCCAAGAAATCATAGCCAAAAACATCAAAAAATTGACGGACAAAGCACTCAAAGGCTTTGACAGAAACTTCTATTCCGTCCGCATCAACCCCACGTACTACGGGAACCAATACTTCTTGTATTTCAATGAGATCTACCGCGACGTACGACTGGTAGGTGCTCCTCCCTCTTCCATCGGTAAGTTTGGAGGCGATTTGGACAACTGGATCTGGCCCCGCCACACAGGCGATTTTGCCCTATTCCGCATATACGCAGACAAAGACAACAAACCGGCCGAATACTGCCCGGACAACGTCCCATACACGCCCAAGTACCACTTCACCATCAGCAACAAAGGCGTACAAGAAGGCGATTTCACCATGGTCTACGGATACCCGGGCCGTACGCAACAATACGTACTCTCCCCGGCCGTCGAATACCTGGCCCTGCGCTCCAACCCGCAGAAAATCCACTTGCGCACCCTCCGTCTGGAAGTCATGAACCGCGAACAAGCCAAAGACCAATCGGTACGCATCCGGTATGCCAACAAGAACGCCAGAGTCTCGAATGCATGGAAAAAATGGCAAGGCGAAAGCCGAGGCATCATCAATGCCGGCACCATTGCCAAAAAGAAAGACTTTGAAGAACGCTTTATACAATGGGCACAAACGTCCGGCAAACAGAAATACACCAACTTGGTCCCTCGCATGAAAGACCTTTACGAACGCCTGGAACCCCTCCTGTTTGCATCAGAGATGTATACAGAGGCCATCATGGCCGTGGAACTGTTGCAATTTGCCGACAACTTAGCCACGCAAGTCGCCCGCCGCGGTCCCGAGGCCGCCACCACGCTGGCAGAAAACTTCTTCAAAGACTACTACCTGCCCATAGATAAGGAAATCTTTGAAATCCTTTTTGCCGAGTTTTACAAAGCCCTGCACCACACACCGGAATTGCTGCCCGGAGAACCTCTTCCAACGGTCCTATCGCAAGTCAGCTCAGGCAAAGGCCTGCCGCTGCTGCCCATGCACCGTCCTCAGGCCGAATACTTCCGTGAAGCTCCGGCTGAAACATCGGCGCACTCGGTAGCGCATTCGCACGGCCACCACACCCCTCCGTTCAACATGGCTGCGCTCGCAGAGCACCTCTACACGGCCTCGGCCCTGATTGAC
>FZPS01000187.1_pt140 | contig 20163 bp, 20 predicted proteins | sample 1817821 | NCBI WGS metagenome assembly FZPS01 (sample SAMEA104158645, study PRJEB21678) | metagenome | place: Germany | collected 2015-04-21
AATCGTCCTTTCTGTTGAATGTTGTGTCGACAACTCCATTCTACAAAAAAGGACGATTTTTTTGAACTAAAAAACACTAAAAGGGCTGGACCGAAGGTCAATAAACATTGACTTTTCGGACAGCCCCGATTAATTTCTAATAATACTTTTGTATAGTCACTTTATTTAGCAACAATTTGATCGATTTGGTCAAGTTCATCTTGAGTAAATTCAAGTTTTTCTAAAGCAGCGACGTTTTCTTCAATTTGACTTACTCGACTAGCACCAATTAAAGCAGATGCAACTGTTTCTTGACGTAGCACCCAAGCAAGAGCCATCTGAGCCAATGTTTGGCCACGCTCTTTAGCCAGTTGATTCAAGGCAACAACTTTTGCTAGTTTTTCGTCAGAAATGTCTTCTCGATTTAAAAATGGAATATGTGCTTTCGCAGCTCGTGAATCCTCAGGAATACCTTTTAAGTATTTGCTTGTTAGTAAGCCTTGTGCAAGGGGGACATAAGCAATCGCGCTAGCACCTACATCTTGAAGCACATCTGTTAAGCCATCTTCGATCCAGCGGTCAAAAATAGAGTACGAAGGCTGATGAATAATAAAAGGCGTTTTTTGCTCTTTTAAAATCTTAGCAGCAGCTTTTGTTTGTTCAGCACTATAATTGGATAATCCAACGTACAGAGCTTTTCCTTGGCGGACAATTAAATCGAGTGCTGCCATTGTTTCTTCTAATGGTGTATCTGGATCAGGGCGATGATGGTAAAAAATATCGACATAATCTAGATTCATTCGTTTTAGACTTTGATCTAAGCTTGATACTAAGTACTTCTTAGAGCCGAAATCACCATATGGTCCTGGCCACATATAATACCCAGCTTTCGTAGAAATCACTAATTCATCTCGATAGCTAGCTAAATCCTTCTTCAATATGCGTCCGAGGTTTCCTCAGCAGCACCGGCTGGTGGACCGTAATTATTTGCTAAATCAAAATGCGTGATTCCTAAATCAAAAGCACGTGTAATTAAAGCCCTTTGATTTGTTAGTGGATCAGATTCACCAAAATTGTGCCAGAGTCCAAGTGAAATAGCAGGAATCTTTAGTCCAGATTTGCCAACTCGATTATAAATCATTGAATCATAGCGGTTTTTTGCAGGTTGATAATTCATGATAATGCCCTCCTTTATATGGTTCTATCTATAACAATAATCTCAAAAAATAGTAAGTGCAAATTGTAATAACAATAAATTAAGTAAATTAATTAATTATAAAAATATTTAATCCTTATAGTTTACAAAGTAGGAAATATCAAGTATTCTATCAATGAAATCGTTATCATTATTATAACTTTGGAGGTATGTTATGGAATTTATGATTGAACAGTTTTCTAATATGAACTTATTAAATCAGTTTTGGATTTCATTATTCCTGATTATTCCGATTGTTCTCATATCGAGGACCGTGGTAGCAGGAACCCGTTATTCACCAATTTTAATTGTAGTAATTTTTGGTCTAACGATGGGTTATATTCTAGTCGAAACCGGTGTAGCAGAACCAGGATTGCCTTCCTTCCCGATGGTTAATTTAATTGCTTCATCTACAATTATCGCTTTAGTTGTTACCTTCTTCGTAGGAGGGCAAGCATTACGGAAGCTGCTCTCAAAAGATGATTCGGAAGTTGATGAAATGGTAATCCCATCAGATGAAGAATCAGTCCTAGGTACAACACGAACACAAATGGTTATGATCATCCGTGCCTTCTTCTTATTAATTGGTATTGAAGGGGCCACTAGAGTATTGATTGGTCAAAGTAACAGCGCACTTAGTGAAGTGTATCCGCTGATTGCATATATTGGAATCGTTGGTGCTGTCATATTTATTGATAATCGAGCAACTATTAAAAATAAACCTTTATATATTAGAAAAGGGATTATTGAGATTATTGCCATTATTTTAGTTTTATATTTATCAAGCTTGATCTCTCAATGGATTAGCCCAATTATTGCTCTACCACAAATCTTTTTCACAATGGTACTTTCCTCATTAACGGGAGCCTTATTATACCGCTGGTCACTAGGTCCAACAATTAAAGCATTACTATTTGCAGGTATTCCTGTTGTTTTAGCTGGAAACTTTATGGTTGGTGGTTCACGTATGGCTGAGGCTTTCTCAGTTGAAGGAATGTCATCTGTTTTAGCCTATGGTTTCTTCGGACAATTGTTCTTTATGTTTGGTGGAATTGCACTGATGATGTTCTTAGGGAAAACAAACCACATTCGCAACCTAGCGCCTGGTGCGGCTGGAGCATTATCTCACTCTGGGTTGACAGGTGCTGCTACTGCAGGGGACCTAGGATCAGAATCACAAAGACGTACACCAATTATGGTTAACATGCCATTCTTCGGTCATATATTTGTCTTTTCAATTCTAGCCATAAGCTCAGAACGAGGTAGCCTATGGATGTGGCCGTCCGTTTTAGTTGTTGTAATTGGTTTAGTACTTACACTTATCTCCATGAAAACATTACGTAAATCAAATGGTGATGATGCACAAGAGGTTAAAGCATTAATGCAATTTTCGTTTGGCTGGCAAGTTGTAGCAGTCTTTGGTGGCCTACTATTATTAACACTAGGATCGCTACCACTCGATTATGCAGGAATGGGTACAACCTCATCGCTATCACACTTTGGATTATTTGCAGCAACACAAGGCGGATTATTTGGGGCAGAAGCGGCTCACTTAATACCATTTATCTTCTCAATGCCGTTTTTAGTTCACCCAGTCGTCTTCTTTATGTTTGGTAAAGCGATGAAAGATAATGGCCAAATGTCAGAAAAGATTGTTTATATCCTTACTGCAATTGGTATAATCGGTGTATTAGCGTCCGCATTTATTTTATAAAAACAAAAGCTTGCTCTCATCTTAATGATGACGAGCAAGCTTCTTTAATTCTAATTAATAACCAACTTGAACAGCTGCAATCACAATATACATTAAATCATTTTTATCATCTTGCTCTGGTAGAATAATGCCACTTGTTGTTGCTAATCCACCACTTACCACTTCCACTGAGACATGACCATAAGGAATTTCCTCTTTAACTGCTTCAAGATCAAGTAACTCTTGATCTGCTGGAACACCTAGCACAATGTTTACTCTCATATTGTGTAACGACTGACCTGGTAAATAATCTTTCAGACCAGGCATAGAGTTGGAATGAATCGCATTTTGAACAGCACGTCGAGCTGCCTTAGTAATATCTTGACCATGCGTATCTACTCCAACCCCTGTTTCAATAAAGATCACTTTCTCCACACACTTGTCCTCCTACACCATATTTCCTGTCGATATTTCCCGGGAAATAGTTAGTTAAGTATTTCTAAGTTATCAATGGTATACCCAATCCGCTTAAATTAAAACGGATTGTAAAATCGAGAACCATCATAAAATGTTACAACCATTGCCAATGTAAATAGTATCACACTCACTACGAGTACAATCCAATCAATTTTTGTTAAAGGTCTAGCGCTATACCACGTTCGTTTATTATGCTTGCCAAAGCTACGTAACTCCATTGCCTGACTAATTGTTTCAATCCGGTCTAAGCTAGAAAAAATTAACGGCATAATAACCGAGCTTACATTTTTTAATCTTCGTAGTAGTTTTTCATTTTTTGAAAAATCAACCCCACGCGCTTGCTGAACCTGACTAATTGTTCTGAAGTCTCGTTGAATATCTGGGATATATCGTAACGCTAGCGAAACCGCGATACTAATTTTATAATGGACACCAATCTTATTTAGAGATGCGGCAAATTCACTTGGTTGTGTTGTAATAATAAATAATAAAGCAGCAGGTGTAACGACAATATATTTTAACGTAACGTTAAGTTGATAAAATAATTGCTCAACTGTCATGTTGTACCTACCATAAATCGTAAAAAGCTCCGTCGAATGATTATAGATTTGAACGCCTTCTTGTGGCGAAAAGAGATAAATCGCTAAATTATTTAACAATAGGAAAAATAAAATTAAGACCAGTACAACGCTGATTTCTTTAAGTTTAACTTTTGAGAGCTTGAAAATCACTAATCCTAAAACAAATAAGACAAGTAACACCCGAGTATCATACGTTAACATGGCTGCTGTTGACCAAAGCAGGAAGATGATCAACTTTGTTACACCAGACAAACGATGAATCACTGAATCACGTTCAAAGTAACCTAACATTTTTACTGCCATGTTTTTCGTACCTTCCTATCGTGAGAAATAAAATGGTCAATAAATTGAGTTGGCTGTTTAATTCCTGCTTTAACAGCTAAATCAAATAATGAAGTTCGTTTAAGATGTGCCTGTTCAATTAAACGATCATTTGTTAGGACATCGACTGGATTTTGATCAGCAATCAACTTCCCATCAGCTAAAACTATCGCCCGCGATGTGTATTCAAGCATTAGGTGCATATCATGCGTAATAAAAATAATTGTCACTCCACGCTGATTTAACTGCTCTAAAAAATCCATAATTTCAGTGTAATGTTTAAGATCTTGCCCAGCAGTTGGCTCGTCTAAAATGATTAGCTCCGGCTCAAGCACTAAAATTGAGGCAACGGTTAATCGCTTCTTCTGTCCAAAGCTTAATGCGGCAACCGGCCAATTTCTAAATGGATACAGACCACAAACCTGAATCACATCATAAACTTTTTCTTTAACCTTTTCCTCAGGGACATGTCTTAATCTGAGTCCTAATGCAACCTCATCAAAAATTAAGTGCTTAGAAATCATTTGATTTGGATTTTGTAATACAAAACCAATTCGATTCGCCCGTTCAAAAATTGACTCTCCCTCAAGTGGTACACCAGCAAAAGTTATATGCCCGTGCTGATGCTTTTCAAATCCACAAATGACCTTTGCTAAAGTTGATTTACCAGCACCATTTTTACCAACTAAACTAATCATTTCACCACGCTTGATTGTAAATGAAATATCAGATAGTACTTGTTCGGATTCATAACTGAAATTAACGTTATTTAACGACAAGAGTAGATCAGCGTTTGGTGCTTTTGCTTGTTCGCGGTAATGAGTTTGCCATTGCTGTAATCTGCTAATATCTGAATCTGATAAAATAAGCTGATCAATATGTTGAGGGTTATGACTAGGTTCAATCATAGATCCACTATATTTTAGTGCTTTCGTATATAGGGGCTCGCGGATATGAACTTGATCAAGCGTTTGAGATGCTAACAGTTGATTCGGTGTCGTATCGGCAACGATTTCACCGTTATCGATTACAATCACACGATCAAATTGAAGCTGTAACGCATCCTCTAACCGATGCTCAATAACAATGACTGTTTTCTTATTTACTTGGTGAATTTGATCTATGAGCTTCATGGCATAGCGACCAGTAGCTGGATCTAAGTTTGCTAGAGGCTCATCAAATAATAAAATGTCTAGATCCTGCTCAACTAAAACACCACCAAGTGAAACACGTTGTTTTAATCCGCCAGATAATTCGTGAATGGAATGCTGAATATGTGAGTCAACATTGACTAGTTTAGCTGTTTGATCAACAATCTCTTTCATTGAATCCTGAGCAATATTTTCATTCTCTAAGCTAAAGGCAATATCCTCACCTACAGATAGTCCGATAAATTGGCCATCCGTATCCTGTAACACAGTACCAACAATTTTTGATAAAGAAAAAATGTCTAACTCCTTCGTTTCTTGATCTTTGATCTTTAGCGTACCAGTCATCTCACCCTTATATGAAAAAGGCACAAGCCCATTGAGGCAATGGGCTAATGTGCTTTTTCCAGAACCAGAAGGTCCTAAAATTAATACTTTTTCACCGTGATTAATTGATAAATTAATCGACTTTAAGGTAGGCTCGACTTGACTATGATATTTAAAAGAAAATTGCTCAAACAATATAATTGGTTTTTCCATCGTGACACCTACTTTTTAATTAAAAGAGCTACTTGGAAATTTTTGATTAATCTTCCTTAGTTAAGCTATTACTTCGACTTTGAGTTTTTGAATAAGACAACAACAGAATGGTTGCGAATACACCAACTGAAATGATGTTTAATAATGCTGCAACTAAACCTTGAGTAAACACCTTATTGACAGGTTCTGCGTAAATTAAAATATCTAGCACTGGTGCTAAAAGCCCCCACCCAATAATTTGAACGACTACTTGAATTAAATTAAATGAGATAATTTCCTTCTTACCAAATTGTCCTTCCTCAAGCTTAATGCGATGTGCGACTAACCCAATGAAGAATCCGACAAAGAGAGATACAAGCACCCAGCTCCACCAAACTGAACCAAACATTAAGGCATCCTTTAGAGCGTGTCCAATGAGTCCCACAAGTCCACCGGCAATTGGTCCAAAGAGAACGGCAATAAACGCTAAGAAAGCAATAGCTGTTTCTACGTTCGTATTCGGTACACCTGTCGGAATGGTAACAAAGCGCCCTAGAACTAAATAAACAGCAGAGCCAATTCCAATTGCAACAATTGTCTTAATCGATAAATTTTTAAACATGTAAATCCTCTCCTTTTTTATTATGAATGAATTTCATAATGACTTAATTGGCTATAAAACACGAACAATTGGGTTACAGGTGACGCGGTGATTTCCACTCTAGGCGGACGCTTTCGGGCCTACAGGATGTAGGTCATGCAAGCGTCGTCACACGACGTGACGGTTTTAGCTTGCCTTCGTTAAACTCAGCTAATTGATAAAAGCTTTTCAAGCTTTTATCACTGGATCTTCGGACACGATTGTTCCCGCTGGAGTCGCCGCCTGCCGTTCCAATCACTTGATTAGGCTTCTTTATTTACGTATTATATTGTATTTTCATTTGTAATTGTTCGTGTTCTTAACTAGATTTTTGTATTATGAAATTGACTCATTAATATTCTCAATTGATAAAATGATACTCAAATACTAATAAATATATTTTGACAAAAGCCGATAAACAAACAGATTATTTTTATTCCAAATCTTGCTTTATTATATTGTCTATGTTACGATTTATCTGGTTAAAGCTTGTCATAGCAACCTATATCGTTCATCAAAACGTATTTTACTGATACTTTTATACTTTTTTTAAATAAATTTAATTAATCATATATTTTTTGTTGAATTTCTGGTAAAAGTCGTATATTATAGGCTTTGTCATCATTTTATTTGATGATTAGAAGTATAGAATAATCAGTTTTGGTGAACAAATGGAATATAACCGTTTTAATTCTAATGCTTCAATAATTTAAAAACGGAGGAGGTGAATGTCATGAACAAGACAGATTTAGTTAATGCTGTAGCTGAGAGAAGTGAGCTTTCTAAAAAAGATGCTGCAAAAGCTGTAGACGCAGTTTTAGAATCTATCATGGATTCACTTAAAAATGGTGAAAAAGTACAACTTATCGGTTTTGGTAACTTTGAAGTGCGTGATCGTGCTGCTCGTAAAGGCCGCAACCCACAAACTGGAGCTGAAATTGAAATTCCAGCAAGCAAAGTTCCTGCTTTCAAACCAGGTAAAGCCCTTAAAGATATCGTAAAATAATACCTACATAGGGCCGAAGAGGGTGCAAAGTCGCACCCTCTTTTCATATATATATTTCTATCTGTAAAAATACGAATGGACGGGGTGATAACAAATGGATTCAGAATTCGTTATAATTAAGGCAGAGGAAAATGGTGTACAAGTTATTGGTTTAACTAGGGGAGAATCAACTAAGTTTCATCATGCCGAAAAGCTTGATGCAGGTGAACTATTAATTGTTCAATTCACTGAACATACTTCTGCAATAAAAATTAAAGGTAAAGCAACTGTTCAATCGCGCCATGGAGAAATTAATGCTTTTAACTCATATTGATTGAATATACAGTGGAGGTCTAGTTAGATGATTAGTGACTTAATTACAGACAAGATAAATCAAGAGCTCCAACCGTTTATTAATTCAGCAGTAAAAGCCCTTTTACTAAAAGATGATCCACGTTTATTAATTTACCGAGACCTTATTACACTAGCGGATTGGGATGAAGCAAAAAAGGTTGATGTAATTGTTTCAATCCACTTATTACAACTGTCGCTTGACCTTCACAGACAAGTTTTAAGTCAAACGTCTGAACGAAAAACTGAAATTATTTTAATTGGTGATTATTTAAGCGCGCAACATTATGATTTATTAGTCAGTCATTCAGAATATCAATTAATTAAGACACTAGCATCAGTAACCAAATCAATTAATCAATTAAATATAAATGTTGATAAAATTAGTCCACATAATTTCAATCAATTTATTAAGATTAATGCTCAAATTGATACATTGATTATTAATCAACTATTAAAGTATTTTAATTTAGCTGAATTAAACTTAGTTATTACTGAAGCCAGTTACTATTATTCACTGATAGCGTTTAGTCAATCAGAATCATCTGTTGATGAAGTTAAGTCAATGATTCCTTTTAGGAGATCTTCATTAAATAATACAGAACGACAGATTCACGTCAGATATCAAGGCTTAGTACACGTGATTAAAAAACAGTTAAAACGCCACTTTCATTTGGCTTATCTAGCTTGAAAACTAGACTGTAAATACATATTTGTATAGGATGATTTGATGAATCTTTTATTGCAATATCCTGATTTGGAAAATGATATAAACAAGATCGATCAAATTCTATATGGTCGACTTTCTCAAGCAGATGAACCGATTCGATCAGCTGCAATTCAACTGCTCCAAGCTGGTGGAAAACGCTCTCGACCCTTACTTTGTTTAATATCTAGTTCCTTTGGAGAGCGTGATCGTACAAAAGCATATAATATGGCTAGTGCAATTGAGTTAATACATATGAGTAGCCTAATACACGATGATATGATTGATCATGCCCAATTGCGTAGAGGAAAAAAAACGATCCATCTTCAATATAATACTCTTATTGCGACTATGGTAGGTGATTATTTAGTGGCAGAGGCATTAGAAATAATGGCTTTAATAGAGGATAAAAAAGCTCATCAGCTTTTTTCAAGTACTTTAAAACAACTGGCAATCGGTGAACTGATCCAATACCAGAATCGTTATCAATTAGAGCGTTCTTTAAAAACATATTTTAAGAAAAATCGTAACAAAACAGCAAAATTTATTGCATTGTCTTGTATATTAGGTGCCATCGCTACACAAGCAGATAAAAAGCTTCAAAAACATTTATATTTGATCGGCTATTATTTAGGGATGTCGTATCAAATTGTAGATGATATTTTAGACTTTTCTTCAAATAGTGATGAAATGGGAAAATTAATTGGACAAGACTTACGTGAGGGCTATTTAACCTTACCAACATTACTTGCAATGAATGATGATCAGATATATATAAAAGTGCATAACCTTTTTAAACAATCCAATCAAGGGAATGTGCTTGACTTTGAAGATCTAATTGCCGATATAAAGAATAGTAACGCAATTAGCAAAGCTTATCAATATAGCCAATGGTATTTAGAAAAAGCTCGACTGAAAATAAATCAACTACCCGATCAAGCAGAAAAATATATCTTCTTGCAACTAATCGGTTATTTAAGCAAACGGAAGTACTAATAATGTAACGTTTAATTACTGATTGCTTTACTTGTGATGATAATATAGAACAGTAATGATCAAGTGAGGAGAAATGATTATGCCAGATTATCAAGCATTTACGCAATTGATCAAAGATAAGACAAATATTGATTTAAATTTATACAAAGAAGTACAAATGAAAAGGCGTTTAACATCACTCAGAGATAAACGAGGCTTCAACACGTTTAAAAGTTACTTCGCTGCATTAGATAAAGATCAAGCTTTAATGGAAGAATTTTTAGATAAAATGACGATTAACGTATCAGAATTTTTCCGTAACTCTAAACGCTGGGAAGTACTAGAGAAAAAAATCCTTCCTGATATGTTAAAGAAAAAATCGAAATTAAAAATTTGGAGTGCTGCTTGTTCTACTGGTGATGAACCTTATACGATTGCGATGATTTTAAAACAATATATTGATTTAAATAATGTTAGTATTCTAGCAACGGATATTGATGAAAAAATCCTCGAACGTGCAAAGCAAGGAATATATACTGAACGAGCACTGAAAGAAGTGCCTCAAAATTTTAAAGATAAGTTTTTTGTACATAAGGATTCTTTATATGTAATTGATGATTCATTAAAAAAACCTATTACGTTCAAACAACATAACTTACTTTCTGATCCTTACCCTAACGGATTTGATCTGATAGTTTGTCGAAATGTTATGATTTATTTTACTGATGAGGCTAAAAATCAGATTTACCACAAATTTAGTGATGCTTTAGTTGATAATGGGGTGTTCTTCGTTGGAAGTACAGAGCAAATCTTCTCCCCTGAAAAGTATAATTTTAAATTACTAGATACATTTTTCTATACAAAACAAGGTTAAAAGATTAAAGAAACGAAAATCTACTGTAAAGTCGATGACCGTTTCTTTTTGTTTCAATGTCAAATAGTGTTGGTAGGTTTTATAATTAGTCGAGAATAAATTTATTTTAGTTTTAATATAGATACAACTTGTTCACCGCAGGTGAAATACACTCGCTTTCTGCGGGCACGGCTTTTAGCTAACTAAGGCAAGCATAGGGCGCTTGCCTTAGTGGATCTTCAGCTCGTGCTTTTCCCGTAGGAGTCTCGTGTATTTCACCTGCTGTTTTTCACTTCTAAATTAAATGGCTGCTTCATAACGTGTTTTTTTTGCGTTTTTTTACTCGAAATTGCTTCTATTGCTTCAAACTTGAGGTGAATCATAATTCGTTTCTTGAAATAAAAAAATAACGTTAGTAAGTTTTCAAACTCACCAACGTTATATATTGTACAACCTTCTTTTTTTGCTTTAATTAAGGCGTAAGATCTATTGAAAAGTTTGAAAAAAAAGAATTATCTATCTATTTATAAAGACAGAATCATTCTGATATGGTATATTAATTAAAATATAGACTACATAAGGAGGAAATTTTATGCGCTATTTAACTGCTGGAGAGTCACATGGTAAACAATTAACGACGATTGTTGAGGGTGTCCCTGCATTGATGCCATTGACTAGCGATGAAATAAATGAATCTCTTCTTAGAAGACAAAAAGGACACGGCCGTGGTAAACGGATGCAGATTGAGAAAGATTTAGTTGATATAGCGGGTGGTGTTCGTCATGGATATACATTAGGTTCACCGCTTGCATTAATCGTTAAAAACGATGATTTTAAGCATTGGACGGATATTATGGGTGAAGATCCAATTGATGAAGATAAAAAATTACGCAGAGTTGTGACAAGACCGAGACCTGGACACGCTGATTTAAATGGTGCAATAAAATATGGCCATCGAGATATGCGAAATATTCTTGAGCGGTCATCTGCCCGAGAGACTGCTGCACGTGTAGCAGCAGGAGCAGTCGCAAAAGCATTGCTAAAAAATCTAGGTATTAATATTGTCGGTTATGTAAATGAAATTGCAGGAATTAAGGCTAAAGACTATCCGGAGTTAACGATAGAAGAGAAAATGAAGATTTCTGAAGAATCACCTGTTCGCTCGCTGGACCCAGAAGCTAGCCAAAAAATGATGGATGCAATTGATAAGGCTAAAAAAGACGGAGATTCGATTGGCGGTATCTGTGAGGTTTATGTTGAAGGGATGCCTGCAGGAATTGGATCATATGTTCATTATGATCGAAAGCTAGATGCTAGAATTGCCTTTGCAGTCCAAAGTATTAACGCATTTAAGGGTGTTGAATTTGGAATTGGATTTGAGGCAGCTAGACGTCATGGTAGCGAGGTCCATGATGAAATTATTTGGTCAGAGGAAACAGGGTTTAGACGCCGGACAAACAATTTAGGTGGTTTTGAAGGTGGTATGACTACTGGTATGCCAATTGTTGTTAAAGGTGTTATGAAACCTATTCCAACATTATATAAACCATTACAGAGTGTTGATATTGAAACAAAAGAAACGTTTAACGCAAGTATCGAACGTTCTGACTCGTGTGCAGTCCCAGCTGCAGCAGTTGTAATGGAACATGTCGTTGCATTTGAACTAGCTAAAGCGATTTTAGAACAGTTCCCGAACGATCAGTTTCCAAAACTAAAAAAAGCAATTGATCAGTATCGTGAAGAAGTCAGGTGTTTTTAAGTGAAGAAGATAACGATTCAAACGAGTACAAATCAATATGATGTTACGATCGGGGAAGGCTTACGACATCAAGTACTTGAGTATTTGCCCAAACAATACAGTCGAATATTTATTATGACAGACAGTAATGTTGCACCACTTTACTTACATGATGTGATTAATTCTATTAAAGGTGCTTCTCCAGTGGATTACGCTGTTGTCCCTGCTGGTGAAGCATCCAAAAGTATTCAAATATATTATGATTTAATGTCTGATGCTATTAAAGCAGGTCTTGATCGTGATAGTTTAATTATCGCACTTGGTGGTGGTATGGTTGGTGATTTAGCCGGATTTGTAGCAGCAACGTTCATGAGAGGAATTGATTTTATTCAAATGCCTACAACTATTTTGGCCCATGATAGTAGCGTTGGTGGTAAAGTAGCGATTAATCATGATGAAGGCAAGAATTTAATCGGGAGCTTTTATCCACCAGTGGCAGTAATCTATGATGTGGAAACGCTGCATACTCTACCATTTAAGGAAATCCGTTCAGGCTATGCTGAAATAGTAAAACACAGCTTCATCCATGAATCATCATTTTGGTCGACAATTAGTCAAGTTAATTTAATCGAAGCATTAAATGATACTGAATTAGTGAACCATTTATTAAAGGGTATTGAAGTAAAAGCTCAGATTGTTGAACAAGATGAATACGAGTCAAATATAAGACAGTTTTTAAATTTTGGTCATACGTTAGGTCACGCTTTAGAATCAGAAATTGGATATGGCGAGATAACACATGGTGAGGCAGTTGCTATTGGGATGCTATTTTCTTTTCAAGTAAGTGAGAAGTTATACGAGATGAAATTACCATATGAGCAACTGATTAATTGGTTGAAGTCAAATCAATATCCATTAAAAATAAAAGAAATTGCTACTGACAAACTCGTTGCACGAATGAAGCGAGATAAAAAATCTAAAAGCCAAAAAATAACGATGGTTCTATTAAGGGAAGTAGGTAAACCCTTAATAGAACAATTAGATGATCAGACTATTCATCTATGGTTAGATGAATTTTTACAGGAGTTGAAATGTCATTGATTAGAGGAATTAGAGGAGCGACTACAGTAACAGAAAATAATGAACTAGAAATAATTGAAAATACGAGACAACTAGTCTTAGAAATGATTGAAAAGAATAATGTACAGGCGGAGGATGTGAGTTCTGTCTTAGTAACCGTAACGGATGATTTAACGGCTACATTCCCTGCTAAACCAATAAGACAGTTACCAGGATGGACATACGTTCCTGTTATGTGTATGCAAGAAATTAAAGTACCACATAGTTTACCACGCTGTATTCGAATTATGATGACGGTTAATACGTCGCTCGCTCAAAAAGATATTCATCATATCTATCACAACGACGCGCGTAAGTTAAGACCAGATTTACTTAAGTAGGGGGATCAATTATGAAAGCGAAAGAAGTTTTTCAGTCGATGGCACCATATAAACCAGGTAAACAAGTTGATGAAGTTAAGCGTGAATTTGGGCTTGAACGTATTGTAAAATTAGCATCAAACGAAAACCCATTTGGCTATTCAAAAAAGGTTGATGAGATCATTCGTGATACTGCTAACCATTTTGAAGTTTATCCTGATGGCTACGCAACGGAATTACGACAGTTATTAAGTGAGAGCTTAAAAGTAGATCCAGATCAATTGATTTTTGGTTGTGGTGCGGATGAAGTGATTGATATTATCTGTCGAACTTATTTAGAAGAAGGTACGAACACTATTGTAGCAACACCTACTTTCCCACAATATAAGCATAATGCGCTAATTCAAGGTGCAACGGTTAAGGAAATCCCATTAATTGATGGTTATCATGATTTAGATGCAATGCTCAAGGCTGTAGATTCAGAAACAAGGATCATTTGGTTATGTTCGCCTAATAATCCGACAGGCAGTTTAATTGATCAACAGACACTAGAAAAATTCCTCCAAGATTGTCCAAAAGATGTCCTAGTCGTCGTTGATGAAGCATATATGGATTTTGTCGTAGAGGATAAAAAGGTCAATTCACTTGATATGTTAGATAACCACGCTAATCTAATTATTGTTAGAACATTTTCAAAAGTTTATGGGTTAGCTGGTTTGCGGATCGGTTACGGTATTGCACATCTAGAAGTAAGTGAAAAACTGAATATCGCTAGAGGGCCATTTAACACGACACGATTAGCACAACAAGCAGCTATCGTAGCCTATCAAGATCAAGATTTTATTCAAACAACAGTTAATGAGACGATTAAGAATAGGAATGCTTTTCAAAAAGCACTGGATAACATGAATTTATCATACTATGATTCTGAAGCGAATTTTGTTTTTGTTAAATTGCCTGTATCTGGTGATAGTTTGTTTGACTATTTAATTACGCAAGGCTTTATCGTTAGATCAGGTGAAGCATTAGGTCATCCAAATGGCGTTAGAATTACGATTGGGAACGCTGATGATATGAAACTATTAGCTGAGAAGATCGCAGATTTCTTAGATCAACAAGCAGGTGATCAATAAAAATGACAAAGCGAATTTTAATCGCCGGATTAGGCTTAATCGGTGGATCAATTGCGCTAAACTTAAGAGAATATACTGATCATTATTTGATTGGCTATGATATTAATCAAAAGACATTAAGCTATGCGATTGATAAACAGATTGTTGATCAAGTATCCACTGATTTTGAAGCGATAGTCACTACAGTTGATGTTTGCATATTAGCTGCTCCTGTTTCAAAGACGATTAAATTAATTGAGCAAATCAAACAATTGAAGTTTGAAAAACCCATTTTAATTACCGATGTCTCTTCTGTAAAAACAAATGTGATGAAGATTGCCGAATCAATTGATCAGGCTCAAGTTACATTTATCGGTGGTCATCCGATGGCAGGATCACATAAACAAGGTATCGAAGCAGCAAAATCACATTTATTCGAAAATGCAATTTATATTTTAACACCAACAAAAACTGCAGACGAAGAAGGCATTTCAGAATTAAAGTCATTATTGTCAACTACAAAGGCTACGTTTATAACACTAGATGCAGAAGAACATGATGAAATGACTAGTGTGATCTCACACTTCCCACATTTAATCGCATCTTCATTAGTACAACAAGCAAAAACGTGGCAACAAAAGCACGATAAGATTCCCCGCTTAGCAGCTGGAGGATTTCGTGATATTACCCGAATTGCTTCAAGCGATCCAAGTATGTGGCAAGATATCTTTTTTCAAAATAAAAATGTCTTAGCTCGTTTACTGGATGACTGGATTAATGAGATGAAGAATTTAAAAAACTTATTAGACACGAATGATAAAGTATCTATTTATCATTATTTAGAAGAAGCACGTGAGTATAGAGATGGTCTAGACAAAACTAAAAGAGGTGCAATTCCATCATTTTACGATCTATTTGTAGATATATTTGACCAACCTGGTGCGATTTTAAAAGTAATGGGACTATTAGCCGAACAAGAAATTAGTATCAAGAATATTGAGATACTAGAAATAAGAGAAGGCATTACTGGAGTGCTTCGTATAAGTTTCGTATCGAAAGAAGATCAACTAGCAAGTCATCGCTTACTGATTCAAAACGGATATGAAACAATGATTGAGGATTAGGGGGAAAGACAACATGAAAAAAGTTACATTAAAGCCTGTCAATGTGCCCTTAACTGGCAATTTATCGGTTCCTGGTGATAAGTCAATCTCACATAGAGCGATCATTTTCGGTTCATTAGCTCGTGGAAAGACTAAGATTTCAAACTTTTTAAATGGAGAAGATTGTTTAATGACAATTAAAGCATTTCAATCCATGGGTGTGAAAATCGATCACAAGGATGATAATGTAGTTATTGATAGTGAAGGTGTTACTGGCTTTAAGGAACCTTTAGAACCTATTTATTTTGGTAATTCAGGTACGACTGCAAGGTTAATGCTCGGCTTATTAGCTGGATTACCATTTCATACAACTGTATATGGTGATCCGTCATTAACTAAACGACCAATGGATCGGATTCGTGATCCATTAATCGAAATGGGAGCAAAAATTGATGGGCGTAATAATGGTAGCCTATTACCGATTGCTGTTAGAGGACAATCTTTAACAGGGATCACATTTAAGCCTCCGGTAAAAAGTGCTCAAGTAAAATCTGGTGTATTATTAGCGGGGTTGCTTGCTGAAGGTGAGACAACTGTTATCGAAACAACTAAAACACGAGATCATACTGAAACAATGCTCTCTGCATTTGGTGGAGAGATCACTGTTAATAGTAATACAGTCACGGTTAAAGGTAATCAATCTTTAACAGGCACTGAAATTGAAGTACCAGGAGATATATCATCAGCTGCATTCTTTATTGTTGGCGCACTACTTGTACCAGGGAGTCAGATAACAATTAAGAATGTTGGATTAAATCCAACAAGAACAGGGTTGTTAGATGTCTTAAATCAGATGGGTGCTAATCTTAAGATTGTCGAAACGAGACGAATTGGTGGAGAACCAATCGGTGACATTACTGTTCAATATCGTGAATTAAATGCAATTGAAATTGATGGGGATGTTATTCCACGAATGATTGATGAATTTCCAATTCTAGCCTTATTGGCAACTCAAATAGAAGGGAAAACAATTATCCGAGATGCAGAAGAGTTAAGGCATAAAGAAACAGATCGAATTTCAAGTGTTGTCAATATATTAAATACACTTGGTGCTAAAGTAAAGGGAACTGATGATGGGATGATCATTGAAGGAAAATCTCCGTTAATTGGTGGAGAAGTGAACTCTGATGGCGACCATCGTCTTGGTATGATGATTGCAATCGCATCACTCATCTGTCAAGAAAACGTTACTTTAGTCGATCCAGATGTAATTAACATTTCATATCCTAACTTTTTTGATGATTTAAAGAAGTTACAAATGATCTAGAATAAGAACTGTTAAAATAGCTACGAATGCCCACTGGGTAATTGTAGCTATTTATGGTTCTATAATTTTTGGTGTTGGTGCGTTCTTTTTTCGCATTCGCTGACACCTTTTTTTTCGTTTTCATAGAAAAAGGCCAGTAGATTCCTTTAAAATTAAGTCGATAAAACCAATTTAAAGGAGAATCTAAATAAAAATCACTCCGTGATTAAACATGGGACAAAAACATCGACAAGCAAGTTAGGTAATATTATCTTTCAACCTGCACTACTACGTTAAAAAAAACAACGTTTTATTGTAAAGCATATGATCAAACGTTTACCGCATCATCATTATACGAACAACCCTTCAAACTTTAGAATTTTATTCGGAAGCGATTCAAAATTCTTGTCACTATACTTTATCAAATGGCTATTTAGAAGGGATAAACAATAAAATAAAAACAATGAAACGTACCGGGTTTGGATATAGAAATTTTGCTCATCTAAGAGCAAGAACTATGATTAGTCTAAAATTAATAAAGAATGATAACTTTAAGGTTAGATCCCTTACATTTATAGAGGAACGAAAGCAAGAGGAAACCGCTTAGTTAAAATAGCAGCCATTTAGTTTAAAAATGAAAAACAGCAGGTGAAATACACGAGACTCCTGTGGAACAAATCTTTTCGGTGTGACGAGTAATCGCAGTCCCAGCACGAGCTGAAGATCCACTAAGGCAAGCGCTCTTTGCTTACCTTAGTTAGCTAAAAGCCGTGCCCGCGAAAAGCGAGTGTATTTCACCCGCTGTGAACAAGTTGAAACTTAATTAAAATGAATATACATTTATTCTCGGCTAATTATAAAAGCTACCAACATTATTTGACATTGAACCAATTGACTAACTATGATGTTTTTCTTTTGCTAAATACTGCTAAAGAATTGAAATCAATAAAGTATTTCGCTATGATAAAGCTATTCTAAAGTTTCTTTGAAAGGTTGTTATAAATATGAATCCAATTGATCAAGCGATCCAATTAATTGAGCAAGATGAGATAAATAAAGCTATTCGTATATTACGTGATTACATAAAGCAAGCTAACGATAATGATCTAATTTCAATTGCTGATCTTTTTATCGAATTAGGTTTATTAGAAGATGCACGTTCTATCTTGGAATCATTAGTTACAAAATATCCAGATGAATCAGACATCAGGCTTGTATTGGCAGAAATTTATATTGATTTAGAAGATGATGAAAAAGCAATTTACCACTTAGAAGCCATTGATCCGTCAAGTGACGAATATATTGCGTCCTTAATAGTATCGGCGGACCTTTATCAGACTCAAGGATTATTTGAAGTTGCAGAGCTTAAACTGATCGAAGCAAAACGATTGGCACCAAACGAACCACTAATCGATTTTGCTCAAGCAGAGCTTGCATTTTCTTTAGGTAAATATGATGATGCATTGTTTAACTATCAAAAAATATATCATCAAACAGATAAAATTGCAGACGTTGATATTTCATTACGGATTGCAGAATCTTTAGCTTCTGTCGGTCAATTCGAAGAATCATTAAATTATTATAAAGATGCAGAAATTGATGATCCTGATGTACTGTTTCGGTATGGCTATATTGCTTTTCAAGCAAATCGAATGGATATCGCGATCCATACATGGGAAGAGCTACTTAAGCAGGATGATGAATACGGATCTGTATATCAATACTTAGCAGAGGCTTATCAAGAAGAAGGCCTGACTGATCAAGGTTATCAAACAGCAAAACAAGGATTAGAAATGGATCCATTAAATAAAGAATTACTTTTAACAGCTGCAACTTTGGCTAGAAAAGTAGGCGAGTATGATGAAAGCTACCGTTTAGCAAGACATGCGATAGCTATTGATCCTGGTTTTAAAGCCGGAATTTTATTTTTAATTGAAAATTATCGAGAAGAGGGCGATTTTGAGGCAATAATTGATCTGCTCACACATATTATAGAACAAGGCGAGACTGATGGATATTACAAATGGGAACTTGCTAAAGCATATGAACAAGAAGAGACTTATGACTTAGCATTGAAATATTACCGAGAAGCTTACGATGACTTTAAAGATGACAATGACTTTCTAAAAGCATATGGATACTTTTTAGTTGAGGAGGGTATGAGAGAAGAGGCAGTAGAAATCTTTACTCGTTACTTGTCAATCGACCCGAGTGATGTTGAAATCGAGAGTTATTTACAACGTTTAAATGATTAACAACTTTCCTAATGAATAGGGGGGAAAGATTAAATGAGTACGTCAATATCTATTCAAGACAAGAAAACTTTTATTAATTGGTTTTTAACTAATTACCAATTAAAGAAACGAGAAAGTGTCTGGATTTTAAATTATTTAATCAATCATGAAAGTCTATTGTCAAATGTTCATTTCATTAGAGAAGCAAGATTTTGCCCTAGAGGAATGATTATCTCAGCACAATGTTCTGATGAAGTTCCATTCCGCTTTTATAAAGATCATATTGTTACGACAGATGCAGAGAAGTCATTTCATGATATCCGACTAAATCGTCATGAACCAATTTATATTCAGCTATCATTTAAAAATTCACATCAAAGTATTGAGTATAATGCAGTATTAGAAGATAATCCATTTTTACCAGATGACTTTTTTATTACTAAAAAAGAAAAGCAGTTAGCAAAAGAATTCTTAAACTATACATTATTTGAAGCAGAAAAACGACAGTTATTGAAGCAAATTGATCATGCTCTAGACAATCAAGATAAAAAGATGTTTAATGAATTAACAAAAAAGCTGAATCAACTAAAGTATAGTTATGATGCATCTAGACATATCACAGATAACGATTAAAAAGTATTATTCTTACTACCTAGAGTTTAATTCTCAAGGTAGTTTTTATTGGTGTGTTGTAAACTGAAGTGCAAGAGTAAAAATAACAAAAAGGCATGAAGATTCGCTATACTTAAATCACGACAAAATAAGAAAGGAAATCTTCATGCCTCAGACAAATTCTATCACAAAATCT